>ENA-OQCP01000269-OQCP01000269.1-human-gut-metagenome-genome-assembly--contig:-NODE-269-length-23211-cov-3.161584_pt1 | contig 23211 bp, 28 predicted proteins | sample MGYA00242760_ERZ504583 | MGnify/ENA primary metagenome ERZ504583 (study PRJEB26092, sample SAMD00036308) | human gut metagenome | host: Homo sapiens | study: EMG produced TPA metagenomics assembly of...
ATGCGCCAGGAATACTATGCGCAGTGCGATAACTATGTTCTCGCTCTCGTTCAGAGAGTCGGCATTCTCAAGTCCCACGCCGCATATACCGGCAAGGGTTCGCTCAATATGTCGATACACACCGAGATGAACTATTTCGAGCTTGACGGTCTCAAGCTTCTGTTCCTCCCCTGCGAGCTGTTCCCGGAGCTTGCTTACGGCGGATATCTTGACGCAGAGGGTTCAGCTGAGGCAAATCGCCCGACATCAACCCGACTCCCCTGCTGCAGATCGCAAACGATGACAATATGCTCATCTTCTGCCTCTCCAACGACTTCACAGGCTATGTCGTCCCGCCGAACGATTTCTATCTCAACCCCAACGAGCCCTATATCAACGGCGCGCGCGACAGACTTGACAGAAGACATTATGAGGAGACCAACTCCCTCGGTCCCGAGACTGCGCCTATAGTCGCAAGCGTATTCGCCGGCATAATGGACACTGTCAATAAAACGAAAGCAGAAGCCGAAAAGGCTGTAAAATAAACTAAGGAGTGTTAAACGATGAAATGTAAAAAGCTGATAAGCGGTATCGTGGCAATTATGCTCGTTGCCGTACTCGCTTTCGGTTCCACCGCTACCGCAATCGGCGCACAGGCCGACAACGGCGCAGACCTCGCGCTAGCTTCGCAGAATGTTTCCGAGCTGACAGCAACGACAGACAGCTCCGCATCGTCCCGCGCAGACTCGCTTGATGACATCGACGAAGCTATCAGCGTTATCAAAGTTATCCTCGGCGCGTTCTCATCTTCGGATAAGCTCACCTGGGACAGCTTCAAGACAGGCGTCAGCAGACTTTTCTATATGTCCGTTGACAAACTTATCGACAGTCTTGTGGTCGGTCTGAGCAAAGTTTTCCCGCTGATGAGCAGACTGACGAAGCGGACTACAAATTCACAAACTCAAATGTCGGCAGCAAGTCTTTCAACGACAAAGCAGCTGACGGAGCCCGCTGGAATGTCGGTTATTCAAGCGCAACGCTTCTCACTGGCAACGAGCTTGACGGCAACCACTATGTCGGCGGAAGCTCTCCTATCCCAACCCCAAGCACCCCACCGAGATACTTGACGACCTCAGAGTCAGAGTATTCGCGATGAGCGACGGCACGGATAACGGAATCGTTGTTTACGCGGTTCTCGACGCATATGGACTTGCGGCAAAAGACGTCCGCGAGATCAGAAGCAGAATCGCAGGATTTATAAAGAACAAGAATATCGTCAGCGTCAATATTTCCACTCTTCATCAGCACAGCGCCATAGATACTCTCGGTCTCAACGGCGACCTCAACAAGGTTCTCTTCGAAAATACCTTCAAGAACGCCGTCGGTATGGATCCGAGCACACTGCACAACGGACAGAACAAGGAATACATGGAGCACCTCTATAAGACCACTGCTGATACTATTGTTGCGGCAGTCAACAACATGGAGCCCGGCGAAATGTATTTCTCCCAGACCGATGTTCATGAATATATCCGCGACAAGCGCGATCCTCAGACCTTTGACCCCAATCTCAACCGTCTCTGCTTTGTTCCCGACAACAGAGAGTCAAAGCCCACATGGATAGTCAATGCCGCTATCCACTGCGTCGGACTCGGTGCAGGTACGACCAACATCTCCGGCGACTATCCCTATTTATAGAGAAGCAGGTCAATGCGGCGGGCGCCAACTATGTTCAGATTCAGGGCGCAGAGCTTGCAATAACCTCGCAGACCGCCCCCGTGGCAGTTGAGGGCAACACAAGATACCAGAACGTCGAAGCATACGGCAACAAGCTCGGCGAGATACTCGTTGCGGCCGACAAGGGCTCAAGGGTCGAGCCTATACTCAACATCGCCCACAGAGATGTCTTTGTCACCGTTGACAACCATGCGCTCGAGTTCATCGCGTCCACCGGACTTCTCGCTAACGAAGCGGTCAAAGCTAAGGACGGCTCGATGAGAATCCCGACCGAGATAGGCTATATGGAGATCGGAACGAACCTTGCGTTCGCACTAATCCCCGGCGAGCTTGCTCCCGAAATCGCATTCGGCGGCGGCACCGAGGCAAAGGACTCCTGGACCGGCGAGGATTGGGAGTATCCCTCGATGCAGGATATCGTAGGCAGCAGAAAGCTTATGGTGCTCGGCCTTACGAACGATCAGATCGGCTATATCATAGCGGACAATAACTATCACTCGATACTCACCGAGAACGAAGAGCTTCTCACCGTATCGAAGCACGAGGGTTCGAGAATTCTTCTCGAGTTCAAGAGCCTCTATGAGAGCGTCAGATAAATAAAAGCAGCAGAGCAGGTCTTGATGATCTGCTCTGTTTTTCTGCGAAGAAACGGGCGTTATGCTTAAATTGCATACGCCCGTTTTGCTGTATCTGTAGTTTTACAGGTCGAGCTTCATGTAGATGAGCTCCTGATATCCGCTTACACGCGAATTGAAGCCTTTCGGGTTTCTCCCGTATTCAACGAAGCCCACTTTTTTATAAAGCGAAACCGCGCTTGCGTTATCAGAGACAACGTCGAGCTCCAGCTGAGTATATCCGGCTTCTTTGGCACATTCTATGCATGCCTCGGTCAGCGCACACCCTAAGCCGAGCCCCCAGAATTCCTTGGCGATGCCTATTCCAAACTCCGCTCTGTGTTTTGTCTTGTATTTGTTTCCGACAGCGTCAATTCCGGCGGTTCCGGCAATTTTACCGTCAACGACCGCAATGATTTCTATCTCGTTGCTGCTCTCGGTTTTTGCCTTGAGGAACGCGCCTCCTGTTCAACGGTAAAACTGTTTTCATCGGGATAAGTGAGCAGATAATCCGTCTCGGCATGTGTTAGATTAAAGACATCGAGAACTTCCTGCGCGTCGTTTTCCGTTCCGTTTCTCAGGCAGCATTTTCTGCCGTCTTTGAGCAATATTATTTTATTATATTTCAGACTATACCCTCCGTTTTAGGTGGTTTCTTCATCCTCAACCGGATCTACTGAATACAGATACGACTTGAGGAACTGTATATTTGCATCAAAATCGGTGACTATAACCGACTGTCCCCTCTTTGTCTGCGATTTCCAAGTATTTTCGTGCGGCACACGCTCGGATTTCACATCATAGCCGATATACTTGGGCGCGCCGAAGACAAACTTCGTGAGCTCCATGGGCGACATATCGGTCTGAACCATCGGCAGCACTGTATCCGCAAGCTTCTTAAGTGTCATCGGATTTGAAGTTTTTGCCTTCTTGATAAGAGCCGTTATAACTTTTCTCTGGCGATAAGTGCGCATGAAGTCGGAATCAAGCTTTCTTATGCGGCAATAGACAAGCGCCTGCGCTCCGTTCATATGAACGCTCTCGCCGGACTGTATCTCTCTCGTCGCTCTCGCTGTAGCGCGCATGAACTGCGCCTCTTTTTCAGTCACTTCAACATCAATGCCGCCGACCGAGTCGATTATCGTCTCAAACATATCGAATCCGACGAGCATATAGTGGTCTATCTTGACATTGTAGTTATATTCTATAGTGTCCATGACAAGCTGCGCTCCGCCGTAAGAGCAGGCGGCGTTGAGCTTGTTATAAGACTTTGTCGACGGAATAACAGCCCATGTATCGCGCAGGAAAGAAGTCAGCTTTATCTTCTTGTTGTTGCGTCTATCGACACCATGAGCATTGTATCCGAACGCAGCGAAGTATCAGAGCTTGAACCGTCAACACCGATAAGCAGGATATTTGTCACCTTGCTGTCGTGCATCAGAGTTGACGAATCGACATAGACATTGTCCTGATGTGTCTCGGGCTTATAGTCAATCTTGCTTGCCGTTGAATACACAACACCAAACACGCACGAACCGATAAGCACAAGTACGAGAAGAACTATAAATATATTTCTCGCGGCGCGGCTTTTCTTCTTCGGCTTTTTGGGCGAAGGAGCGCTATTCCGCTGCCCGCCGTTCGGATTCTGCCGGGCTGATTATTGGGATTTGGTCTGCGCTGTTCGCGGCGCGGATCATATTGCTGTCTCTGCTGAGGCTGGCGTCTCTGCCCTGTGGCGGCACCTGCTGAGCGTTTCTGTTCTGTGCGCCGAGGTCATTTACATTGACTCTGCGCGGCGTTATCGGGATATCCTGAGTATCCTGATTTCTTCTTCCGTTGCCTGATATGTAAATATCTCCCATTTTCCTTTACCTTCCTGTCAAAGTGTGCTCAAGTCATAAGGTGTACGCTGATACACGAAATAATTGAGCCAGTTTGAAAAAATTATATTGGCGGCACTGCGCCATTTGACTTCCGGAGTCTTCGAAGGGTCGTTGTCCGGAAAGTAGTTTTCCGGAAGATCAATATCCAAGCCCTTTTCAACATCGCGGAAATATTCTTTTGCGAGCGTATCGCGGTCATATTCTGAGTGACCTGTCGAGAAGAAATTGCGGCACTCCATATCGGATATCAGATGCACACCCGATTTCTCGGAATAAGAGAGTATCTGAAGATCCTTTATCAGCGCGATGTCGCCGCGCCTGACTTCCGTATGCCTTGAATGAGGCACCCAGAATTTGTCGTCGAGTCCGCGCATGAGCGGATGAAAAGTGTCGAGCGAAACATGCTCAAAAACACCGAACATCTTTTTATCGAGCTGATACTTTTTCAGACGTATTTGTAATAAAGTGCCGCCTGAGCGCCCCAGCATATGAAGAACGAGGAATAGACGTTGGTCTTGCTCCACTCGAATATGCGGCAGAGCTCGTCCCAGTAGTCGACCTGCTCAAACTCCATGTTTTCAACGGGAGCGCCGGTGACTACCATGCCGTCAAAGCGTTCGTTCTTTATATCATCAAAAGTTTTGTAGAACTTGAGCATATGCTCTTTGGAAACGTTCTTTACTTCATGCGTGGCGGTCTGAAGCAGCTCTGCCTCGACCTGAATCGGCGAGTTGCTCAGCAGACGCAATATTTGCGTCTCTGTCTCGATCTTTGTCGGCATAAGATTGAGAATAAGTATTTTCAGCGGGCGTATATCCTGCGATACTGCCCGTTCCTCGGTCATAACGAAAATATTTTCATTCTCCAGCAGCTTATGTGCCGGCAATTGCTGTCTATTTTTATAGGCATGATTTTCTTCCCTTTACCTTACATATGTGTAATAAAACGCTTGTCTTATATAATACCCCATTTGAAAAAGAAAATCAATCTAAAGGGCATAAAAAGCGGATAGGCGGCACAGGTTTATTTTGTCTTGCAATACATCCGGTTTTAATATATAATACTTTATGGTTTTTAAATAAAAATTTCAGATTGTGAAATATAGATTTCAAAGGATGTTTCGATGGATTTTATAATAATGGATCTCGAATGGAACAATACATACGCCCGCAAAACCAAAGGTTTCATCAATGAGATAATAGAGATAGGTGCCGTAAAGCTTGACGAAAATCTCAATTTCAAAGACAAATTCTCCTGTCTCGTCAGACCGCAGATAGGCAAAAAGCTGCGCGGTAGTGTCAAAGAATTGACAAACATAACAAATGAAGAAGTCAGAAGCGGCGAGCCGTTCACCAAAGTTTTTTCGAGCTTTCGCCGTTGGATAGGCTCAGAGTGCGTGCTGCTCACATGGGGCGACGGAGATATCCGCGTGCTCATCGACAATTATAAATATCTGAACGGAATTGATACTATTCCGTTTCTGAGCTATTATGCCGATATGCAGGCGTATATTCAGTCTGTACTCGGAACGCCGAAATCGCGTCAGATAGGTCTCTCAACCGCGGCGCAGGAGCTTGGGATCGACGAGAGCTGCTTCTCACACCACAGAGCCTACGATGACAGCCTTCTCAGCGCTGAATGCCTGAAAAAAGTCTATTCAAAAGACGCATTCAAGCCTTATATCAGAGAGTGCAACGACGAGTTCTATGCGCGGCTTACATTCAAGGCGCACCCGATAAGCAATATTCACAGCCCGCTTATTGACAAAAGCGTTCTTGATTATAAATGCGAGATATGTTCCGGTAAATGCGAGCAGACAAAGCAGTGGTCATATTCAAACCAGTATTTCCGCAGCAAATATTACTGCCCGCACTGCGACAGAACGGTTAGAGTGGCGGTCAGATTCAAGCAGTACTATGACCGAATTGACATCAGGAAAACAGTTTCGCTTGTCGTGCCCGAGCCGGTTGACACAGAAGAAACAGCTCAGGATAGCGAGAAATAAACTGCCGCGGCAATAATCAGAATATGCAGAATAACTTCCGCCGGAAGTCCGAGCATGAATTTTTTATGCTTGGTCTTGTGGCGGATTTTTTTCATTGTCAAATACATCGGTCCCGCCGCGCCGAGCAGACCGACGGTCATGAGTGTCGCCTCCGGGATACGGCGCTTCCCGCTTCCGGCAATGCGCTTGTCATAGACGGTCAGAATTATACCGACCAAAGATATGACTGCGAACCAACACACAGCCGCCAGAATAACATACTTTTTCATTATATCTTTCTCCTCACCGTGACCTGTGTTACACCTTTCGGGATAATAACAACTCCGCGCTCGCTGTCATATTCGCAGCTTGCCGATTCTATATTTCCGCGAAGCCCGATAAGATCGAGTATTGCCTCGCAAGTGCCCGCGCCGTCTCCGGTCAGAGTGAGAGTAACCGTATCATTTGATGAAACGAGCGAGAAGCCGATTTTTCTTCCGCCGTTGAGCGGATAATCACGGATAACGGTTTTTTTGCCGCTTTCTATCCATTCTGCCGGCATTCCCCTGCCGATAAGCAGTCGAATCGGCTTTCTGAACAATAAGAGAATCCCACAGGACTTTTGTTGCGGTGCTCTGTCCCCACATATGCGGGCACGAACCGCGCCCGAGCCGCTTCCGCCGCTCGCCCATATACCGCCGTCCGCTTCGGGATAGCCCACGCCCTCCCACCAACTGAACGGACCGCTTTGGGCGTGGTCTATCATAAACTGATATGCCTTTATGCCGCTGTCGCGGTATTTTTCGCCTCTGAGTGCGGTGCTCCCGTATCCTGCATTATATGAACTGCAAAAGAAGCCGTGCGGGTATCCGCCGAAGTTGTACGGATTATCTGTTATATCTTTGCGGCACTCAAAAATATGCGCATATGTGCCGTCGATTTTTTCTATCATGCCGCTTCCCTGTTTAGCGCCGAAAAGATAACCGTCCCAGCCCCAGCGACCGAACAGGAACATTGAGCCCCAGTTTGCATCGTGAGGATCGCTGCGCTGACCGTATTCGTTCGGCTCATCCATTGATATCGGGATATAATCAAGATTATATTTATTCGAAGTTTCGGCAAGCTTCTTTTCAACGCACGAGAGGAGATCTGTATATTCTTTCTGCGCCCACTCGCTCTCAGACTTGTTTTCAATTTTGTCGCAGATATATTTATAAGTGCAGAGACCGAACAGAGCTGACCAGTTGTCGATAGTCCAGTGTCCGTTGCTGTCGATAGCGTTTGTGCGCTTCATTATTCCGTCCGAGTCCCTGTCGGATGATATTTTGTGAGTGTTTGTCTTTATCTGCTCGAAGCGCTCTTCAACGAGCTTCCTGTCGCCTGTTTTCTGGAGATAGAGCGCATACGGCCAACTGAATTTCCATCCGGCATCGGGATACTGGACAAACTTGAGAATCGTCTTTGAATATTCGTCAAAATATTTGAAGTCGCCTATTGTCAGCAGCGATGCCATTATACCGAGGACATCATGGTCGAACACTCTATCATAGCCGTTCTCGCCGACATGGAGCCCGTAGCCGTCCTTGACTATCATCGTGTACACATATCCTGCCTTGTAGGCGTCTATAAGCTTGCTGTCGGGCAGTTCATCTATCTTTGCAAGCGGCTCCATACGCTTCGCCCAGTAAGCTTTCATATGTTCATAGTGCTCATCGAACCCGCCTGCAGAAGCTATTTCACTGTTCGCGGGATATGCATATTTTTCGCCGAAACGGTCTGCACCGACGGCATAATCAAGAACGACTGTTTCGCCGGGTTTTACGGAATGCGGCTGTTTGTTGAGCGGGATGAGCAGTTTTGACACGCGCGGTATGTTCAAAGTTTTTCCGCTGATATTTTTGAGCGTCATTCTTGAATAGACAATTTCAAACTTGCCGTCGCCCCTATCGAGAATATCCGCAAAGTTTTCTACAGTGCATTCAAAGTCCCTCGTGCGGTATTTGCTGACGAGGCACGGCAGCCAATCCTCTTGGTTGAACCACTCGATTTTTCCGTTTATATCGGCAAGTCCGAAAGTTATGAGTGTATTTTTTCTGTCGCGCAGGAGATAAGAGCCATCAATAAATGCAATCGGAGCGTCCTTGTCGCCCTCCCAGCCGAATACAGAGACATAGCCGGGTATTTGCGGCAGGCATATCTGCTCTTGCCAATAGCGCCCTTTCTGAAAGTCAGAAAATTCTTTGTATATATTTTAAAATATGCCGACGACACCATCGCCATAAGCGGCTTTTTCTTTTTCTTGCTCATCACAACTCCTCCGTATTTTCTTCATATGTATATATTAATTTTAAAGCCGGCAAAAGTCAATCGCGTATAGTCAATATAAACAAATAATTGATATTTCTGCTCGGTGATGCTATAATCAATATATAAAAGATGTCTTATTACCCGGAGCTGAAAAGATGAAAACGCTTATCGAACTTTTTGACGAATCACCGATACTCAATGTGCTCGCTTCCGTTGCATTCAAGCCCGAAAAGCTTATATTTTTCGGTGCAGACCCGTTGCAGGTCGAAGAGAGCCGCGGCGACTACAACCGCTTTTTCAAGAGCCGCGGCGAAAGCCCGGAGATAGAATATATAAGTGCCGATATGGAAAACATCGATGAGGTCAACGACACGCTCGCAAAAATAATATCCGAAAATCCTGACTGCGTTGTCGATGTTACCGGCGGCAAGGATATTGCTCTGCTCGCGGCAGGAATGGCGGCTGTGAAGCTCGGAGTGCCGCTTATCGCATACAACAGAAGAACAAAGAAATACGCAAATATAAGCAAATATGAGCACGCTATGAGAGCCAATATCTTCGGTCTGCTTGACTGCGAAGATTTTTTCAATGTCAGCGGCGGCAAAGTTATCGAAAGCGAAGATTTCAGCGAACACAGAGACGACTTCGGCGCTTTCTGGTCAAAGGTGCTTGATATCTGGAACATCTATCTTGAAAACATCGGCTCCTGGGTGCCGCATGTTCAGTTTTTACAGAGAGTGAGCCCCGCCTGCGAACCGAACGGAAATATGCCGCTGAAAGTCCGCGCGCCCGAGCACATCAGTGTCAACGGCAAGCAGATTTTCAGAAACGACGATATACTTCGTGCGCTCGACCGCTGCGGCGGCATAACGGAATTAAAATATCACGAAAACGGCGAGTGCACATTCTACTACTGTGATAAAAATTTTCGTCACTATCTGACCGATGTCGGCGCGTTTCTTGAGCTGTTTATTCACCTCTGCGCCGTCACCACAGGCAAATTCAGCAGCGTACGCTCGCGCGTCAAATATAACTGGGAATACAGCCGGATAAGGCACGACAGATCAACGATATACAGACCGGCAAGCAACGAGATAGACGTTATCGCCATAAACGGTATCGAGCCGCTATTTATATCCTGCAAGACATGCGCACCGGATATGAAGCACATAGATGAGATATACCCGCAGGCTATGCGCATGAGCGGCGGAGAGGGGCACGCGGTTTTTGCCTGCACTCACGCGATAGATAAAGACATGCCGATATATAACAAGGCAAAAGCTCTCGGGGTCTATATCATCGACGGCGACGATATAAAGAACAGACTTGTTACAGAACGCCTTATAGAAATTGCGGAGGACAGATATATCTGGAAAGACGAGCCGGAATATAACCGCCTTATAAAATAAAAAAGAGCCGTCAAAAGACAGCTCTTTCTATCAATTTATTCTGCAAGAAGCTTTTCTGCCGCCGCAAGCTGAACGCTTGTGCAGAGCAGATCAACGGCGAGCTCAAGCTCTTCAACCGGCGGGAAAGTAGGCGCAATACGGATGTTTGAATCATCGGGGTCTTTGCCGTAAGGATAGGTAGCGCCCGCAGGAGTGAGCACCACACCCGCCTCTTTGCAGAGCTCAACCGTGCGCTTCGCGCAGCCGTTCAGAACATTCAGACTGATGAAATATCCGCCGTTCGGGTTGGTCCATTCGGCGATACCCTTGCCGCCGAGCTCAGTGTTGAACGCCTTGAGAACAACATCAAACTTGGGCGCGATTATAGCGGCGTGCTTCTTCATGTGCGCTCTGACGCCGTCCATATTTTTAAGGAACTTTGCATGGCGCAGCTGGTTTATTTTATCATAGCCTATGGTCTGCGTCTTCATGCGGTTCTTTATCATTGCAACATTCTTGTCGGAGGCGGCAAGTGCGGCAATGCCCGCGCCGCTGAATGTGACTTTCGAGGTTGAAACGACCTCTATAACCATATCTTCAGTTGAGTTCTTCTCGCACTCAGGGAAAATATTGAGAAGCTTGTCGGGAGTCTCTCTGAGGTCATGGACGATATAAGCGTTATCCCAGATTATTCTGAAATCGTTCGCGGCGGGCTTGAGAGCCGCTATACGGCGGACTGTTTCGTCGGAATATGTTGATCCGTCGGGGTTAGCGTATTTAGGCACGCAGAACATACCCTTTACGCTGCTGTCTTTTATAAGCTCTTCGACAAGCTCCATATCGGGGCCACCCTTGACAAGCGGGACGTTTATCATCTCAATACCGAAATATTCGCAGATGCCGAAGTGTCTGTCATATCCGGGAACGGGGCATAAAAACTTTATCTTCCCCTGCTGCATCCAGGGTTTGTCGCCTGCGCCGTGGGTCATGCACTGCGCGATAAAATCAAACATGACATTGAGACTCGAGTTGCCCATGACTATGACATTCTTCTCCGCGACTTCAAGCATCTCGGAAAAAATTGCCTTGCACTCGGGGATACCGTCGAGAATTCCGTAGTTTCTGCACTCAAGTCCGGTTGAAGATTTAACATCGTTTATCTTGAGCATATCCATAGAAAGGTCGAGCTGCTGGGTGCAGGGCTTGCCTCTGGACATATCAAGCTTGAGATTCTTCGCTTTGAAGCTGTTGTATTTTTCAAGGAGCTGAGAGTGGAGTCCTTCGAGTTCCTTTTTGGGCATTGATTCAAAAGTCATGTTGATTCCTCCGTAAACAAAGATCTTGTATATTCTATTATATTCCGCCCGAATTTGCAAGTCAAAAATCTACATCCTGCAAAAAATCTTTGTTTTGCCCATATACGAGCTGATTTTATGGGCGAAATTTGAACATAACTTTTATAAGAAAGGTGATTATATGAAACAAAGGTCAACGCGCATACTCTCTGTTCTGTTGGCGATACTCCTTTTCTGCTCGGTTTTTCTCCCCTGCTCGTTTGCGGCAACGGCCGAGGAATGGATGAAAACTGGGACAGGCTCAAAAATGACGCTTCGGCGGTTTCCATGTCTCCCGGGAGCGATCCGTCGAGTATGAATTTCACATGGCTCTCACCGACCAAGGACTGCGTAGTAATGTTTGAGATTGCAACGGACAGTTCGATGAAAAACGGAAAGTTCTTAAAAGTCGAACGCACGCACACCGCCCTCTACGGATGGAAGAACGATGTGACCGCCGAAAATCTCAAGAGCAACGCCACCTACTATTACAGAGTTGCCGAAAACGGCAAATGGTCGAAAACATATTCGTTCAACACAGGCAGCGACAAAGAATACAATGTTCTCTTTGTCTCCGACACGCAGATCGGCCGTTCTGGCGACAGAAAGCTCGACGAAGTCCTCAAGCATGACTCTCTCGGCTGGAACAATACGCTTGAAGCGGCGGTAAAATATGAGCCGGATATCTCACTCATAATCTCCGCAGGAGATCAGGTCGAAACAGGCATAACTCAAGCACAATACAACCTTTTCTATAACCCCGAGCTGATGCGCTCCATCCCGGTGGCTACAGCCATAGCAACCACGATTTCTACTATCCACTCTATTCAATAAGGAGCAACAACCCGAACAGATTCGACCGCGAGCTTCTTCAGTGTCCGGCGGGCAAAGGCTATTATTTCAAGCGCGGTGAAGCACTGTTCATCGTGCTCAACTCAAACAATGTGCTGACCTATGACCATGAAGAGCTGATAAAAGAAGCTATGAATTTTTATCCCGATGCCCTGTGGCGCGTAGTTGTTATGCACTACAGCATCTACAGCCGCAAGGAAGAGGATAATTTCTATCGTCCGCTGTTTTCAAAGATGTTCGATAAATATGACATTGATCTTGTATTGAGCGGGCACGACCATATATACACCCGTTCCGCACTCATGCGCGGCAACGAAAAAGTCAAAAGCGGCGGAACACTCTATCTTGAAGCGAATACTGCTTCCGGCTGCAACTATGACGGTCAGCCCGACAAAACTCCGTGGTACGCAGAAAAATGTATTCAGCTTCGCACTCCGACATATGTCTTGCTGAACTTCTCAGAGGGCAGGATTTCGATAAAATCTCTGCGAAGCGACACGAACGAAATATTCGACTCCTATGAGCTGACAAAATCCGCGCCGTCAAAAACAGAATACAAAGACAGCCTGCTTCAGAAAATATATCTCTTCTTTGCAAATAGAATTTTCGAACTTCGCGATATTATCTTCTAAAAATAGTCAAATCACCTCTCGGCATTAACGCTGAGGGGTGATTTTTCATATAATATAGCGCTTCTTCTCGGAGCAAATATACCCGCAGGAGGAAACAAAATGTTTAACAAAGCTTCCGACACGCTGTCGGATTATTACTATTTTCAGGCAGATATAAAGGGAAACAGCAGCGTTCCGGATATGTCCGGCACGGCGAGATTTTATCCCTGGCTTGACGGAACAATGGTCGAAATAGAGCTCACAGGTATGCCGACAAGAAACGAGCCGTTCGCAGTTCATATTCACGCCGGCGCAGTGTGCGAGCCCGAGGCATTCACAAGCGCCGGAATGCATTTGAAAAGCACGGATGTTGAGCTCGAAGTATCGCCCGAGCGGCACGAGACAAATATAAAAAGCACACAGAATCATCCCGGGCATATGGGCGACCTGCCGAGCATTTTCTCGAACAACGGCTACGCATACATGGCGACCTACACCGACCGCTTTATCCCCCGACAAGTAGAAGGGAGAACCGTGATAGTTCACAGTTCCCCCGACACTTTCACTTCAACCGATACATTCGGCAGCCGCATCGCCTGCGGAGTTATACGCCGAATGGAAATCAGCAAATCACTTTAATTTTCTCAGATCGTTCGCTCTTATCTCAGTGCGTCTGATCTTGCCGTTGACAGTCTTGGGAAGAGAATCGACAAACTCGATGACCCTGGGATATTTGTAGGGCGCGGTCTCTTTCTTGACATATGTCTGAAGCTCTTTTTTCAGCTCCTCGGAGCCCTCAAATCCGGGTTTGAGGACGATGGTTGCCTTGACGACATTGCCTCTTATCGGATCGGGAAGACCGGTTACGGCGCATTCGAGAACCGACGGATGCTCGGTAAGAACGCTTTCAATCTCGAACGGTCCTATTCTGTAGCCGGAGGATTTTATAACATCGTCGGTTCTGCCGACATACCAGTAATAGCCGTCCTCGTCTTTCCAAGCGGTGTCGCCGGTATGATAGAGTCCGTCATGCCACGCCTCGCAGTCTTCTTCTCGTCGCGGTAATAGCCCTTGAACAGACCGAAGGGAACCTTGGGCTCGGTATGAACAACGATTTCGCCGGTGACTCCGGGAGGTACCGGTCTGCCGTCTTCGTCAACGATATCCACATCGTAGTGCGGCATAGGCTTACCCATAGAGCCCGGCTTCGGCTCCATGCCGACGCGGTTTGCAATAAGCAAGGTGGTCTCCGTTTGACCGAAGCCCTCCATAAGCTTTATCCCCGTCTCCTCATACACTTGTTGAAAACATCGGGGTTGAGGCTTCTCCTGCGATGGTGCAGTATTTCAGCGAGCTCAGATCATAGGAAGATACATCCTCCTGAAGCATAAATCTGAACATCGTGGGCGGGCAGCAGAGGCTGGTGATTTTATATTTTTCAAGTATCGAAAGAATCTCGGATGCGTGGAACTTGTCATAGTCATAGACAAAAACGCAGCTCTCCATGAACATCTCGCCGTAAAGCTTGCCCCAAACAGCCTTGCCCCAGCCGGTATCGGCTATTGTCAGATGGACGCTGTCGGCGGTGACATCGTGCCAGTATTTGGCGGTAGTCAGATGCGCGAGGGCATATGTATGAGCGTGCATCGCCATCTTCGGGTTACCGGTGGTGCCGGACGAGAAATAGACTATCATGGGCTCATAATATTTCGTGTCAACTCTTTCGAGATGCGAATCGGCTTTTTCCATGTCGGTCATAAAGTCGTCCCAGCCGTCGCGCTTGCCGTTGACGATGATTCTCGTCTCTATCGAGGGACACTCCGGCAGAGCCTCATCGACCTGCTCGGCAATGTCGCCGTCGCCCGTGCAGATGACCGCCTTTATTGTGGCGGCATTCGCTCTGTAAACGATATCATGTTTCTGAAGCATGAATGTTGCGGGGATAATGACCGCGCCAAGTTTGTGCAGAGCGAGAATGGTGAACCAGAACTGATAGTGGCGCTTGAGGATAACCATGACCATGTCGCCCTTCTTGATGCCCTTTTCGCGCAGCATATTTGCCGTCTTGTCGCTGTAATATTTCAGGTCGCCATAAGTGAATATTCTCTCTTCGCCCGCAGGATTGCACCAGAGAAGCGCACGCTTGTCCGGTTCGGCAGCCGCGATGGCATCGACAACATCATAAGCAAAATTGAAATTTTCAGGGCATTTGAGGGTATAGTCAACTACATGTCCGTTTTCGTCATATACCTCATCCACAAAGTTTTTATTTAAATCAAGCATATGTTAAAAGTCCCTTCGTTGAGTTGTTGAATAATGATTTTATTTCTTCTCCGTTTTCTTGAGGATTATTGCAAGAAAAACGCAGTCCTCGCCGCCGGTCGCAATCATTCCGTGACCGTGAGCGGAATTATAAAGTACGGCATCACCGGCGTGAGTATCTCAACATGATCCTCAAATGCTACTTTGAGGCTGCCGCTGATAATATAATCAAATTCCTGTCCCTCGTGGGTCGAGAGGGTTATGGGCTTATCCTGATCCTCGTCCGAATACGGCGCAGTTACAAGGAAGGGCTCGCAATATTTGTCCTTAAAGCGATAGCCGAGGTGGGAATAGTTGAATCCCGTGCGGCGCTTCATCGGCAGTCCCTCGCCCTTGCGGACTATTGAATAGAATGAAAGTCTCGGGTTATCACCGGTCAGCAGTTCTATCATATCAACATCGAACTTCTCGGCGCATTTGTAAATAAATGTGAAAGAAAAATCGACTTCGCCATTTTCGGCGGCAATATATTCTTCCGGAGTGCAATCGACGGCCTGAGCCATCTCTTCCACGCTGTAGCCCATGATCTCGCGCAGGTCGCGTATTCGCTGTGCGATCTCAGTGATGATAATTTCCATAATTAAACTCTCCTTCTCGATAAAAATATAATATAAAAAACCGCCCCAAACATAATGTCTGGGGCGCTGTTAACCGCGGTACCACCCAAATTCAGTGCTTTTTTACAGCACCTCAAGCTCCAATAAGCTCTTGACTTTAACGCAGCCTTACGGAAACGCCTACTCGCTCGAAACTTTCGGGTCTCTGCTCAGGAGTGATTCGATTATCCGGTTCATACATCCGTTTTCACCAATCACGGACTCTCTGCAGTACTTATCCGGAATCTTTCTCCATCATCGCCTTTATGGGCAAGATTCAGTTTTTACAAAGTATATAACCGAAAAGTCGGTTTGTCAATAGTTTTTCTGAATTTATTTTTCAAACATTGTTCCGCCGTACGAATCAATGCCGACGGTCAGCGGAAAATCTTTGAATTCCAGATGCTTGACACTCTCGCACCCGAGGTCAAAAAACGCTATCTCCTCGCATTTTGTTATGCACTTTGAGGCAAGCGCACCCGCGCCGCCTATCGCGCAGAGATATACGGCATTGTTGCGCTTTATCGCATCGATAACCGATTCGCTCCTGCCGCCTTTTCCTATCATGCAGCAAAGTCCCTCGTCGAGAAGCCTCGGCGCATAAACATCCATGCGGCTCGAAGTAGTCGGACCGCAGCTGCCGATAACATCACCCGGTTTCGTCGGCGTAGGTCCGGCATAATAAATTGCCGCGTCTTTCAAATCAAAAGGAAGTTCTTCGCCGCTGTCCAGCAATGCGCATATGCGCTTATGCGCCGCATCGCGCGATGTATAGACAGTGCCGGAAAGCAGCACTCTGTCCCCTGCGCGAAGTCTGCCGCAATATTCACGAAGTTCACTTGTGTCTATCTTATATTCAGCCATCAGTCTTCTCCGAGAAATTTCTTTGTCAGCTCCGATATCTCTTCGGCCTCATCGGCTTTAACGGGCTCGTCGGAAATATCTTCTTCGCTATGTATATCTTCGGTAACATTTTCTGAGCTTTCATCAGGCGCAGTGAATTTCAGATCCAGTCCGCCGCTTGCATTGAGGACATTGACAAGATTATTTATCTCTTCATCGGATATCTCTATCTCCGGCTCTGTCGGATCTCCGAAATCTTCGTCGGTAAGCTTCGGCAGTTTGACCTCGCCGTTTTCGCCGAAGGTGACTGATGCTCGTCTATTTCTTCATCCTGAACGTCAAGTTATCGGCAACGCTGTTGAGATTGCTTGAGAGCGAATTTATCTTCGAAACGAGAGACGCGACGACAACACCGAAGTTATCGGACATCTGCGAAATATCCTCGCCTATCTCGTCAACTCCGCTCGCCGCCTCTTCGATAGTCTGCCTGGTTTGATTCGAAATGCCCTTTGCGGACGCCTTGGCACTGCGGATTATCTTATCGGAATAGAGCAGTGCGTCAAGCACCAGGCGCCTATCTGCCCCTCCACATCCTTTGCTCGCTCACAGCCGACTTCAACGCTGTTGAGCTTTTCATTGAGGGCATTGACTTCGTCTTCGAGGGTGAATATCTTTTTTGCATATTCCTCACTCAGCGCAAAATATTCCTCGGCACGAGTCTGCTGCTCCGAAAGAAGAGTTTCAAGCTCTCTTGTTCGCTTTGAAGCCGCCGCAGCATTCTCTTCGGTCTCCTTGAGCTTTCTCTGTGTATCTGTAAGCTGAGTCTGCTGAGCACGAATATATTCAAGGACATCTTCTTTGTTGAAGCCGCCAAAAGTCATCGTTTTGAAAAGCACATCTTTTGCCATGCTTTTATCCCTCGTTTCTTTTAATAAGCGATAATATTATACGCGCCGCCGTCGATTATAGCAAGCTTATTTTTAGAATATATACATAAATCTCCGCCGCTGCGTATAAAGGATATACCCTTGTCGGAGTATTTCATGTTTTTGAGTTCTGCTTTTTCTGCTACAAGCGAGGTCTTTTTGCCATCGTATAAGTAAAGATCGGCTATCTCCCCGTCCGAAGAAGATACGAAATTCTTAACTATAAGAACGCTTCCGTCGGAAAGTCCAGCAAAAGACGCGACATCGCCGTCAATCTTCTCTTTTTCCGTCGAATATTTATACAAATCGCAGAGCGAGGACCCGGTAACGCTGCGCCGGTACCACACATCTGCGCCGATGATATTGCAAGCCTTTATGCTCGTATCAAGCATTTCGGCAGCAGATACAACGCCGTTTGTGACCGTGTGCCTGAATAGCGAGAATGTGTCGTTTGAATCATCAAACGATTTGACAAAAAGCTTGTCCCCGGAGATTATAAACTCCGCTTTCTTGCCGTTATACGCATCGAGCTTCACCGGCTGGGTTGAATGTGTGTCCGCATATAAGTATCCGGTTTTCTTAATGCAGCTTTGACCGCCGACACAGCGGTTTCAACAACCGATTCAACCGATGAGGAGCCGAGCTGCGAATCGAGATCGGACATTCTGACGGTGCTGTCGGAAAGCTCGGTCATATAGAACACCGCGGCGGGTTCACCGGAAGCGGAAACTGCAAATACTTCATCGGGAACAACATTTTCCGCTATTTTCTTTGACCCGTCAGCAGTTCTGGCATAGAGATTATAGCCCTGCGTGAAGGAATCGTCCTTTATCTGTTCGTCAAGAGCCTGACGGATTTTGTCTCGCGAAACCTTGCGGTTATATTTGCTCATGTCGAGCTGATATTGAATACTGAAGCCGAAGATGAATGTGTAATCATTGCGGTTCGGCTCTTTTATAAGCTCGTCATCCTGCGCCATATCATCGTCAATAATATCGCGCCAGCCGGCAGGCGACTCTTTTTTGACAAAATAATAGAGATTGCCGCCGGGCGAATACGAATCATATAAAACGGAGCTGACCATAGTAGCTATCTGAACCGGATTTTTCCCGAAGAGACGGAGAAGAGCTCCGCTTCTCCCTCGTTATAAGACCCGGTTTCAAAGAGAATCTCGCAATTTTCGCCGTTATCATAAAAATGAATATTAGCGGCATTTTTAACAAGCTCACGGCTGCGTCGGAAGATGAATAAACATACAGCGACTGTGAATCGGAAAGCTGCTTGAGATAATAAATCGAATCTCCGTTTTCCGGCAAAAACAGCTCTTTTATTGCAAAATCAATGTCTGATTTTTTGTTCTTCTTTATATCATATGCAGTTGTCATAACTGAGAGGTTGTCCTGATTCTGCTTCGAATAATACAGAGTTCCGTTATTATATCTGAACTCTTTTTCAACGCCGTAGTCTAAAAGCTTTGCACCTTTTTTGGCATTTGACGAATTCTTGATACTGCACAGATAGAGGTCATATTTGCGGCTGACCTTCGCCGAGGCGGTGGTATAGATAAGATACTCGCCGTCCGAAGTAAGCAAGACCGACGAATCGTCCGATATCGTCAGCTTGTGCTTCTTGCCATAGGCGGAAAGATAAGTTCCGCCGTCGGTTGACTTATATACAATTGCCTGAGAGTCCGCATCGGGTATCTTATTTTTGCCCGACATCAGAAAAATTAACGCAGCCGTAGCTGCCGCCGCGAACACAACAATGATCGCGGCAGCGACTGCGACTGTACTCTTTTTGAATCTGCTTTTAGCCATTTGAAAACCTTTCGGTCTGTTTTCAGCGGGCAGCCTTGAGTTCAAGCGCCTGCTTTGCTTTTTTAACTATGTTCTCCGCATCAAGACCATAAATATGGAGAAGCTCGACCGCCGGACCGGAGCGTCCGAAAACATCCTCTACGCCGACCTTCACGACCGGTACTGGTATAGTTTCGCAGACAACTTCGCTGACCGCTCCGCCAAGTCCGCCGATAACGGAATGTTCTTCTGCGGTAACAATAGCGCCGGTGTCTCTTGCGGCATCGATTATCGCCTGTCTGTCGATAGGCTTTATTGTATGCATATTGATGACTCTTGCAGAAATGCCCTCTTTTTCGAGCATATCTCTTGCCATAACAGCCTCGTTCACCATAAGCCCGGTTGCGATTATAGTCACATCCTTGCCGTCTGCGAGCTGAACCGACTTGCCTATTTCAAACTTATAGTTATCAGGATCATTGAATCTCGGCACTGCAAGACGACCGAAGCGAAGGTAGACGGGGCCGTCATACTCCGCAGCGGCGAAAACAGCCGCTCTCGCCTCAACATCATCGGCGGGATTGATTATAACCATACCGGGGATGGTACGCATGAGAGCTATGTCCTCGCAACACTGATGGCTCGCGCCGTCCTCACCAACGGATATACCCGCATGGGTAGCGCCGATCTTGACGTTGAGATGCGGATAGCCGATTGTGTTTCTTATCTGCTCAAAAGCACGGCCTGCGGCGAACATTGCAAACGAGCTGGCAAATACAGTGTATCCGATGGTCGAAAGTCCGCCGGCGACACCTATCATGTTGCACTCGGCAATGCCGGTATCAAAGAATCTGTCCGGATATGCCTTTTTGAACATTGCTGTCTTAGTCGCCTCTGCAAGGTCTGCATCAAGAACGACGAGCTTATCATTTATGGCTCCGAGCTCTATGAGCGCCTTGCCGTAACCGTCACGCGTTGCCGCTTTTATAAATTCTGCCATAGCACGACATTCCTTTCACTGAAATTAGTTGGCTTCGAGGCTTGTGAGAGTAGCGTTGAGCTCCTCCATAGCCTCTTTGTACTGCTCCTCGTTGGGGGCCTTACCGTGCCACGAGCACTGATTTTCCATGAAGGAAACGCCCTTGCCCTTGACACTCTTGGCGATTATTGCGGTGGGCTTACCTTTAAACTCTATAGCCGCATTGAAAGCGGCGTCCATCTCATCGAAGCTGTCCGCATATATCTCAAGAACATTCCAGCCGAAAGCCTTGAATTTCTCGGCTATCGGATAAGGCGAATTGACCTCTGCGATCGTTCCGTCTATCTGAAGATTGTTGTTATCAACAACCGCAACAAGATTGTCGAGACCCTTAGCGCAGGCATACATTGCCGCCTCCCAGACCTGACCTTCCTGAATCTCGCCGTCGCCGAGAATGGTATAAACTCTGAAGCTCTTGCCCGAAAGCTTTGCACCGAGAGCCATACCGACGGCTACGGAGATTCCCTGACCGAGCGAACCGGTGCTGGCATCGACGCCGGGAACGGTTCTCATATTCGGGTGACCCTGAAGTCTCGAATCGCTCTTTCTGAGAGTCTTGAGCTCCTCGACGGGGAAATATCCTCTGTGCGCAAGTACGGAATAATAGGCGGGCGCGGCATGACCTTTCGACATGACGAGCCTGTCCCTGTCTTCCCACTGCGGATTCTTCGGGTCGATGTTGAGCCGATGGAAGTAGAGGTAAGTCAGGATATCGGCGATTGAAAGCGAGCCGCCCGGATGACCGGACTTTGCATTATAAACGCCTTCAATTGCACCCATTCTCACCTTACAAGCTTTGATCTTCAACTGTTTGCTGACAATTGTGTCCACAACAGCCACCTCCTGTAATAATGTATTTATTGGCAATTATTTTCAATATATTCAAGAAAATCGGCAACGGCGCCCTTATTACAGTGACACGCAACAAATGTTGCTGCATCCTTCATCTCCTGCGGAGCCTGCCCGCAGACTGCCGGAACGCCGACGCTCTTTATCATATCATAGTCGTTGAAATAGTCTCCGATAGCACCCGTATGCTCATGCGGAATACCAAGCATATCTGCTATTTCAAGCACCGTGGTGCCCTTATTTGTGCCTTCAAGGAGCATCTCATAGCTCGCTACCGAGGACGACATATATGTAACGCCCGAATGGTCTATAGAATTGAGATACTTAACCATCCGCGAAACCATCGGCGGAAGACCCATAAATATGACCTTGCCCCAATTGCTCTTCGGGACATCTTCGAATTTTCTGAAGCTCTGGTGCGGTATTCCGTCCGCCAGCGACATCGCGCCGCTGAAAACTCCGGGATTAAGAATAAATATCTCTCTATCTGTGCATATCTCAATCTGAATCAGCGGAAAGCGCTCATTCACTCGTCTTACTATATCTATGCCGCGTTCGTCAATTGAATGAAACGAAAGCATTTTTTCGTGCTTGTAGTCATAGATTCCAGCGCCGTTTAAGATAACTGCAGGCGTGGATTTTATCGGCAAGCGCTCATAATGCTTTCTGAGCGAAGATACATTTCTTCCGGAAGCAAGAGTAAAATTGCCTCCGAGATCTTCAACAAAATGTGTAATGGCTTTGAGATTCCGTTCGGGCAGCATTCTGAGTTTTGTATTCAGAGTGCCGTCAACATCGGAAACTATCAGCCAATCGGAAAAATCTGTTTTCATATCTCTCACTTTCTGATTTTTCTTAAAAAGTTCTCGAAATATTCAGGCAGCTCAGAGGAAAGTTCGATTCTCTCCCCTGTCACAGGATGATCAAAGCCGAGAAGCCTTGCGTGCAGACATTGACCGCCGAGCTCCGTTATGACATTTTTCGGACCATAGACGGCATCTCCTGCCACCGGGTGACCTATATATGCCATGTGGACTCTTATCTGATGAGTTCTACCCGTTTCAAGGCGCAGCCTTACAAATGTAAACTTTTCAAATTCTTCTACTGTGTAATAATGTGTGACTGCAGGACGAGAATTTTTATCCGTCACTGCCATTTTCTTTCTGTCGTTAGGGCTTCTGCCTATCGGTGCGTCTATTATGCCCTCGGGCTCCCGCAGTTTTCCGTAGACAACCGCCGCATATTCGCGCGTCAGGCTGTGTTCCTTTATCTGATGGGCAAGCGATGCATGTGCCATATCATTTTTGGCAACAAGCAAAAGACCGCTTGTATCCTTGTCTATCCTATGGACTATACCCGGACGCAGAACGCCGTTTATCCCCGAAAGACTGCTTCCGCAATGATACAAAAGTGCATTGACGAGCGTTCCGCTTCTGTTGCCGGGCGCGGGATGGACAACCATTCCCTTAGGCTTGTTGACAACGAGCATACAGTCGTCTTCATATCTTATATCGAGCGGAATATTTTCAGGTAAAGCCGTATCGTCCTGAGCAGGTCGATATAAACGGACACTTCATCGTCCGCTTTCGGCTTGAAGCTCTTGCCGACAATTTTGCCGTTGACGGTTATACAGCCGTTTTCAGCCATATGCTGGATGCGCGAACGGGAAAGCTCCGGAAAAGCATCGGCGACCGTGCGGTCTATGCGCTGATCGGCTGTTTCGGAATCAACAGAAAAGCTCAGCGAATAACCGCCCGGCAAAAGCTCAGACATTTTTTTCATCTCCGCCGTTTTCGGCTTTCTTGTCGTCATCTGACAGATATTTTTTGTTCTCTCTTATCAAATCATATACGTCTTGATAATAAGCAGCGCAGCTCCGACGGTAACACAGCAATCGGCAAAGTTGAAAACCGCAAAATTGACAAATGTAGGCTCGATATAATCGACAACAAAGCCTCTTGCTACGCGGTCAACGAAGTTGCCTGCTCCGCCGGCTATAACAACGGCAACGCACCAGTAAATAAAGCCGGGCTTTATTTTTTAGTCATGAGCAGGAAAATGAACATGACTATAACAACAGCCGTAAAATCGTCAGAAAACCGTCTGATTCTGCATCGAGCTGAACGCCGCGCCGGTATTTTCAACATAGCG
>ENA-OQCP01000270-OQCP01000270.1-human-gut-metagenome-genome-assembly--contig:-NODE-270-length-23196-cov-2.755646_pt1 | contig 23196 bp, 25 predicted proteins | sample MGYA00242760_ERZ504583 | MGnify/ENA primary metagenome ERZ504583 (study PRJEB26092, sample SAMD00036308) | human gut metagenome | host: Homo sapiens | study: EMG produced TPA metagenomics assembly of...
ATGAAAACGGATGCAGATGGCAGGAAACAAACCGATCGCCTGATCGCGGCGGCACCACCATGATCGGTGACCCGTCCGGAAGAACCGATATGAGAAAAATGCTGACCCGCGAGGAGATCGACCACAACGCAGAGTGCTTCAAACGTCAGATGGAGCGTTTCATCGAGTTTGGCGAGGGAAAAGCTATGATGCTCAACAACGCAGACTGGCTGCTGAACCTGAACTATGTAGAACTGCTCCGTGAGGTAGGTGCATGCTTCAGCGTCAACAACATGCTCCGTGCAGAGTGCTACAAACAGCGTATGGAAAAAGGTCTTTCCTTCCTGGAGTTCAACTATATGATCATGCAGAGCTACGACTTCTATCACATGTTCCAGAAATACGGCTGCAATATGCAGTTCGGCGGCGATGACCAGTGGTCCAACATGCTGGGAGGAACCGAACTGATCCGCCGTAAACTTGGAAAAGATGCCTATGCAATGACCATCACCCTTCTGACCGACTCTCAGGGCAAGAAGATAGGTAAAACCGCAGGAAACGCTGTATGGCTTGACCCGAACAAGACCAGCCCGTTCGATTTCTACCAGTACTGGAGAAACGTGGACGATGCCGACGTCTTAAAATGTATCCGTATGCTGACCTTCCTGCCGCTGGAGCAGATCGACGAGATGGATTCCTGGGAAGGAAGCAAGCTGAACGAGGCAAAAGAGATCCTGGCCTATGAGCTGACCTCCATGGTACACGGCGAGGAAGAAGCAAAGAAAGCGCAGGAAGGCGCACGTGCCGTATTCTCTACCGGAAGCTCCGAGCATATGCCGACCAGTGAACTTTCTGCAGAGGATTTCACGGACGATAAAATCGATATCGTAACCCTTCTTGTCAAAGCAGAGCTTGCAAAGACCAGAAACGAAGGACGCCGTGCCGTAGAGCAGGGCGGTGTATCCGTAGACGGTGAGAAAATTACAGATCCGAAATATGCCGTAGAAAAAGCAGCCTTCGGTGAGGACGGTATCGTTCTGAAAAAAGGAAAGAAGAATTTCAAAAAAATTTGCGTTAAATAATTAAGTGTGCTATTATAAAAGAATGGATTCCCGGAAGAAATTCCGGGACACACTGAATTATTTGGAGGACAAACAGTCATGGAAAAATATGGCGTAAACGAATTACGAAAGATGTTTCTTGAGTTCTTCGAGAGCAAAGGACATCTTGCTATGAAGAGTTTTTCGTTGATTCCACACAACGATAAAAGTCTTTTACTGATCAACTCCGGTATGGCTCCGCTGAAACCTTACTTCACAGGCGCAGAGATTCCGCCGAGAAGAAGAGTAACAACATGCCAGAAATGTATCCGTACCGGCGATATTGAAAATGTAGGAAAAACAGCCCGTCACGGCACCTTCTTTGAGATGCTCGGAAACTTTTCCTTCGGTGATTATTTCAAACACGAAGCAATCGCATGGTCCTGGGAGTTTTTAACACAGGTAGTAGGGCTCGATCCGAATCGTCTGTACCCATCCATCTATCAGGACGATGATGAAGCATTTGATATCTGGAACAAAGAGATCGGCATCCCGGCAGACCGTATTTTCCGTTTTGGAAAAGAGGACAACTTCTGGGAGCATGGCGCAGGTCCGTGCGGTCCGTGTTCTGAGATTTATTATGACCGCGGAGAAAAATACGGCTGCGGCAAACCGGGATGTACCGTTGGCTGCGAGTGTGACCGTTACATGGAAGTATGGAACAACGTATTCAGCCAGTTCAACAACGACGGCGAGGGCCACTACACCGACCTGATCCAGAAGAACATTGATACCGGTATGGGACTTGAGCGTCTGGCCGTTGTCGTACAGGATGTAGATCCATCTTCGATGTCGACACCATTCAGGCACTCCGCAACAAAGTATGCGAAATCTCCGGAAAAGAGTATGATAAAGATCATGAGACCGATGTTTCCATCCGCCTTATCACAGACCATATCCGTTCCGCAACATTCATGATTTCCGATGGAATCATGCCGACCAACGAAGGAAGAGGCTACGTACTGCGCCGTCTGATCCGCCGTGCAGCACGTCATGGCCGTCTGCTTGGCATTGACGGACTGTTCCTTGCCCGCCTTTCCGCAAGCGTAATCGAAGGCTCCAAAGACGGATATCCGGAACTTGAAGAGAAAAAAGATTTCATCTTCAACGTTCTGAACAACGAGGAGACCCAGTTCAACAAAACCATCGACCAGGGACTTCATATCCTCTCCGAGCTCGAAGAAAAAATGCAGAGCGAAGGCAAAAAAGTTCTGGACGGACAGGATGCATTCAAACTGTACGATACCTACGGATTCCCGCTGGATCTGACCAAAGAGATCCTCGAGGAGAAGGGCTACGGCATCGACGAGGACGGTTTCCATGCAGCAATGGAAGAGCAGAGAGAGCGTGCAAGATCGAGCCGTGAAGTAACAAACTACATGGGTGCTGATGCAACCGTTTACGATGAGATCGACCCATCCGTAACAACTGAGTTTACCGGATACGATCATCTGGAGGATACCTCCAAAGTAACCGTTCTGACGACAGAGACTGAGATTGCAGAATCTCTGATGGAAGGCCAGAAGGGAACCATTTTCGTAGAGAAAACTCCGTTCTACGCTACCATGGGCGGTCAGGAAGGCGACTGCGGTATCATCAAAGGAGCAAATGGTGTATTCGAAGTAGAAGATACCATCAAACTCCGCGGCGGAAAATACGGCCACGTCGGTGTCATGAAATCCGGTATGATTTAAACGGCGAGGAAGTTACACTTCAGGTCAACGAAGAGGCAAGAAAAAATATCGAGAAGAACCACAGCGCAACACACCTTCTGCAGAAGGCATTAAAGACTGTTCTCGGTGCACACGTAGAGCAGAAAGGTTCTCTCGTAACCCCGACCAGACTCCGTTTCGACTTTGCCCACTTCCAGGCTATGACACCGGAAGAACTGGAAAAAGTTGAGAATCTGGTAAATGAAAAAATTCAGGAGCAGATCCCGGTTGTAACCGACATCATGGATACTGAGGAAGCAAAGAAATCCGGCGCGATGGCTCTGTTCGGTGAGAAATACGGCGACAAAGTACGTGTCGTTTCCATGGGAGACTTCTCCAAAGAGCTCTGCGGTGGTACCCATGTAAAGAATACCGCTGAAATCGGACTGTTCAAACTTGTTTCTGAGGCAGGCGTTGCAGCAGGTGTCCGCAGAATCGAAGCTCTGACCGGACCGTCTGTTACTGCATACTATAAAGCACAGGAAGAGAAAATACATGAGGCAGCAGCTCTCTTAAAGACAACACCGGCGGATCTCCTCGAGAAGATCGCTCATCTGCAGGCAGAGGCAAAGGCACTCCAGGCAGAGAATGAGTCCTTAAAGAGCAAACTGGCAAAAGAAGCGCTCGGCGATGTTATGGATAAAGTAACCGAAGTCAAAGGTGTAAAACTTCTCGCTGCATCCGTACCGGATGTCGATATGAACGGACTGCGTGACCTTGGCGACCAGCTGAAAGAAAAACTGGGAAGCGGCGTTGTTGTTCTGGCATCTGCAAAGGACGGTAAAGTAAGCCTTCTTGCCATGGTAACCGATGATGCGATGAAGAAAGGTGCACATGCCGGAAAACTGATCAAAGAAGTGGCAGCCGTTGTCGGCGGCGGCGGCGGTGGACGTCCGAACATGGCACAGGCCGGCGGAAAGAATCCGGAGAAGATCGACGAAGCAGTTGCAAAAGCTGCTGAGGTACTGGAAGGCCAGATCGCATAACAATAAGCAGGAAAAACAGCACAAAATCCTGCCGCCTGCAGGGCAGAAAAAGGAGCCAGGCAGGCGGCAGGGAAAAATTTTGCAAAAAAATGAAAAAACTTGTTGACGTACGAGATTTTTCTGGTATAATAAGAACAGTGCAAAAAATACCCATACAGTTGTATTATGCACAATCTACAACTGGAGGGAGGTTAGGTGTGAGACTATGTCAAATGTAATCGTTAAAGAAAACGAAACGTTGGACAGCGCTTTACGCAGATTTAAGCGTAGCTGTGCAAAAGCTGGCATTCAGCAGGAGATTCGTAAAAGAGAGCATTACGAGAAACCAAGTGTTCGTCGTAAAAAGAAATCTGAAGCTGCCAGAAAACGTAAGTATAATTAATGTGCAAAAATCCCCGGCGATCTGTTTTGCCGGGGATTTTTTATACTTGTAACTTAAAGTCGCAAGGTTTTGACAAAACAGCAAGGCGGTGACAAATGAGAATTTGTACAAAATAGCAAACAAGCTGTTTCGTATCGTGAAAAAGATTCTGAAGCTGCTTACCAGCCGTATGGTCATTATCGGTGTTGCACTTCTTCTGGAATTTTGCTGGCTGGCCGGAATTGTGATGCAGCTCAATGAAAAATCTGTCTACATCAACTATGCGGTCACGATCCTTTCCCTGATTGCAGTGCTTTCGATTATCAATAATCCGAAAATGAATCCCGGCTACAAACTGATGTGGGCAGTCTGTATCCTCGCTTCCGGTAACCGGATCTGCCTGTACGGCATTCTCGGCCATTCCAGTGTGGCAAGAAAATTCCGTACACATTACGATACAGTTCTGCTTTCGCAGGGAGGCGTTCTTGGAGAGGAAGAAGAGACGCGTAAAAAGCTCGAGGAAGAAAATATCCTGGCAGCGGGGCAGTCTTCCTATCTGACCAATTATGCGCATTATCCTGTTTATGAAAATACAGAAACAGAGTATTACCCGCTGGGAGATGTATGGTTTGAGCACTTTATTGAGGAACTCAAAAAGGCAGAACACTACATTTTTATGGAATATTTCATCATCAGCGAGGGGTATCTGTGGGATACGGTGCTGGAGATTCTGAAGGAAAAAGCGGCCGCCGGTGTGGATGTGCGGCTGATTTACGATGATTTCGGCTGCGTGACGACACTGCCGTATCAGTATTATAAATCGCTGCAGCAGATGGGCATCAAGTGCGCGGCGTTCAATCAGTTCCGACCGGTGCTGAATGTCATTTTAAATAACCGTGACCACCGGAAAATTGCCGTGATCGACGGTCATACGGCTTTCACGGGCGGCATTAATCTTGCGGACGAATACATTAACCGCAAGGAGCGGTTCGGCCACTGGAAGGATTCCGGAATCTGTCTGCATGGTGAGGCGGTATGGAGTTTTACGGTGATGTTTCTGCAGATGTGGAGCACAATCACCGGTATGGAATGCAATTTCGAATCATACCGGCCGGAGATCTATCACGAGGAAGCGTTTAAAAAAGACGGTTTTGTGCAGCCGTACGGCGATTCCCCGCTGGATGGAGAGACAGTAGGCGAGCATGTTTATCTGAACATTATTTCACAGGCGAAAAAATATCTTTATATTTTTACTCCGTATCTGATTCCGGACAACGAGACGCTGACCGCTCTCTGCATGGCGGCAAAGCGCGGAGTCGATGTGCGGATTGTAACGCCGGGTATCCCGGATAAGAAGATTGTCTATATTCTGACGCAGGCAATTACGAGATCCTGCTGGAATCCGGCGTTCAGATTTACCAGTATACGCCGGGCTTTATCCATTCCAAGAGCTTTGTCTGTGATGATGAAATTGCGACGGTCGGAACGATCAACATGGATTACCGGAGCATGTACCTGCATTTTGAGTGCGGTGTCTGGATGTACGGCAGCAGTGCGGTTGCCAGGTAAAAGAGGATGCGCTGACCACGTTTGAACAGTGTGAGCAGATCAATATGGACTATTGCCGAAAGAAAAATTTTGCAGTCCGTGCACTCCGCGGTGCGCTGAAGTTTCTGGCACCGCTGCTGTAAACGGAACAGACAGCATAGTTCTGCGGTCGTCTGCATAGCCTGTAGGGAAGAAAGAGCAGATGTTTCGGGGGAATATGAAGAGAAGAACACGAAATATCGTCTGGAGCCTGCTGATGATCCTGGCGCTTCTTGCAGCGCCTTGAAAGTGACTGCGGCAGAGCAGAATGGAGAATCTTCCGACAAGCAGCAGAACGAAACAACGGAACAGAAAACAGAAGAGACGGAGGAGACAGCACCGGAGATGACAACGGACCTTGGGCTGGCTTCGCCGTCTGTTCTTTTGATGGAGGCACAGACCGGAACTGTTCTGTACGAGAAAAATGCGTCGGAACAGCGAAGCCCGGCGAGCATCACAAAAATCATGACGCTGCTGCTGATTTTTGAAGAGCTCGAAAAAGGGACGCTCCAGCTGACCGACGAAGTGACGACGAGTGCGCACGCCAGAAGTATGGGCGGGTCCCAGGTTTTTCTGGAAGAGGGCGAAAAGCAGACCGTTGAGACGATGATCAAGTGTATTGTCGTTGCTTCGGGAAACGATGCATCTGTAGCGATGGCAGAGCATATTGCGGGGACAGAAAGCGAGTTCGTCAGCCGGATGAACCAGAAAGCAAAAGAACTCGGCATGAACGACACGAAGTTTGAGGACTGCTGCGGCCTCACGGATTCCGATGGCCATTACACGACAGCGGCAGATGTGGCGAAAATGTCTCGGGAGCTGATCGAGCGCTTTCCGCAGATCCTGAACTATTCCTCTATCTGGATGGAAGAGATTACGCATGTCACACAGAAGGGAAGCAAACCATTCACCCTCACCAATACAAATAAGCTGATCCGCGGCTATGAGGGCTGTGTGGGACTGAAAACAGGAAGCACCTCGAAGGCGAAGTACTGCGTCTCGGCAGTGGCGAAGAAAAATGATCTGACGATGCTGGCAGTCGTGATGGGAGCACCGGACTACAAGGTGCGGTTTGCAGATGCGGCGTCACTGTTCCAGTATGGGTTTTCGTCCTGCAGCATCTACATAGACCGGGAACGCGATCCCTGCCGGAACTTTCGGTTGTTTATGGAAAGCAGGATACGGCAGAACTGGAATATGCGGAAGAATTCCGCTATCTTGCGACGGGCGGGACGGTGATCGGCGAAGTGGAAAAAACGATAGAACTGCCGGAAGAGGTGCAGGCCCTATCCAGAAAGGCGAGTGTGCCGGAAGAGTTGTTTACAAAGCAGACGGTGAGGAACTTGGTTCCGTTGCGATTTTATATGGAGCAGACGTGGCAAGAGCGGCATGTGGGACCTGTTCGGATGTACGATGAAACAATATTTTCTTGGGACGGCATAAAGCTGGAGTATCATGCGCGAAAAGGAGAAAAACATGGCAAAGAAAAATTACTATGCGGTAAAACAGGGAAAGGTTCCGGGCATCTACCGGACATGGGATGCGTGCAAAGCGCAGGTACACGGTTATCCTGGCGCAATTTACAAGGGATTTGAGCGTCTGGAGGAGGCAGAGGCCTTTCTGGGCGGCGGTAAAATGCCGGAACCATTGCTGCGGGAAACAAAAGGAACGTATTCCGCTGCCCCGGAACGAAAGGCAGTACAGAGCACGGCAGCACCCGATCCTTCTTCTTGGGACTGGGAACACCTGATTCTGGCAGAAAAACCATGCGAAGACCCGGAATACGCCGGTGTCGGCAGGAGCGCCGTCGCATACGTGGATGGAAGCTATCAGCATGCGCTCGGAAAGTTCTCCTGCGGTGTGGTCCTCTTCCTGGACGGAAAAGAGTTGAATCTTGCAGAAGAATACAGCGACCCGGATCTCGTCTCCATGCGGAATGTGGCAGGCGAGATCAAGGCGCAGAGCTGGCCATGGCTTACTGCCTGACACATGATATTCCGGAGCTGGCCATCTATCACGATTACCAGGGAATCGCAAGCTGGTGTACGAGAGAATGGCAGGCGAAAAAACAGGGAACCATCGATTACCGGAATTTTTACGATCTGGCATCGGCCAAAGTTGCGATCCGCTTCTGCAAAGTAAAGGGCCACACCGGCGTCACCTACAACGAAAAAGCCGATCAGCTGGCAAAACAGGCATTGGGCTTATAAACAGCAGGGAAAACGGGTTGTCATACACCGAAAAATCAAGTATAATGAACGGTATGAGAAAATTTACAACGACCTATTACAAACTTTCGTCAAATGGAAAATTTCTGGAAGGAAACGGTTTTCGTCTGGCGTTTATCAGTGATCTTCACAATATGGAGTTTGGCCCGGATAACACGGTGTTAAAGGCAGTCATCGATGAGGCGGCTCCGGATCTTGTCATCATCGGCGGGGACCAGATTGTGGCAAAGCGGGGGAGAACCTCGACCCGGGTCTGAGTTTCGCGGAACGTCTTGCGGAGGAATACCAGGTAATCTATGGCTGCGGAAACCACGAATACCGTCTGAAGCTGTATCCGGAACAGTACGGCGATCTGTATGAAAAGCTCCGAGAGCGCCTGAAAAAGGCAGGAATCTGCTATCTGGAAAATGAGACGGCGGATCTTACCATCAGCGGCTGTCCGGTCCGGATCTACGGCTATGCCATGGACCGCACCTATTACAACCGCTTTTACCGCGGACCGCTGCCGGTTTCGGAACTGACGGACCACCTTGGAAAACCGGATCCGGCGCGCTACGGCATTCTGCTGGCACATCACCCTGCCTACCGCAGCTCCTATGCATCATATGGAGCCGATCTGACGCTTTCCGGCCATTATCACGGCGGCGTGGTGGGCCTTGGCGCGCACCGGGGGCTTGTGACGCCGGATTTCCGCCTTTTTCGAAAAACTGCCGCGGGCTGTTCCTGACGGGCGGCACCTGCCAGATCATCAGTGCAGGAACGGGCGAACACACCATTCCGGTCCGCATCTGGAACAGAAGAGAATTGATTATTACAGATATCGGGAAACCGTAAGGGAGAACAGAGCACATGGCGATACCAGTAAAGCTTCCGGTGTTTGAAGGACCGCTGGACCTTCTTCTTCACCTGATCGATAAAAATAAAATAGATATTTACGATATCCCCATTGTAGAGATTACGGACCAGTATCTGGAATACATTCATCAGATGGAGCGGGAAGACCTCAACATCATGAGTGAGTTCATGGTCATGGCGGCGACGCTTCTGGATATCAAATGCCGCATGCTGCTTCCGAAAGAAGTGAATGAGGAAGGCGAGGAAGAGGACCCGAGAGCCGAGCTGGTGCAGCAGCTTTTAGAGTACAAAATGTACAAGTACATGTCGTACGAGCTGCGTGACCGCATGAACGAGGCGAGCCGTTCCGTGTACAAGGAACCGACGCTTCCAAGAGAAGTGCTGGAGTACAGGACGCCGGTCGACACCTCCGAGCTCCTCTCGCAGATTTCTCTCGCGAAGCTCCATACGATCTATAAAATGATTTTAAAGCGCCAGGAGGACAAGATCGACCCGATCCGAAGCAAGTTCGGAAAGATCGAAAAAGAAGAGGTCAGCCTGCCGGACAAGATGACGTATGTCGAGCAGTTTGCTGTTAAAAAACGCCGCTTCAGCTTCCGCGACCTTTTGGAATCCCAGCCGGGCAAGGTGCATGTGATTGTCACCTTCCTTGCAATCCTGGAGCTGATGAAAACCGGCAAAATCCGGATCAGCCAGGAGGAGCTTTTCGGGGATATCCTGATTGAATCCCTGGAGGATGAAGACACCGTAGTTGTGCCGTATACAGACGAGACAGACAGTGAGGACAAGACAGATGGAAGAACAGAACAGGAATAAAGAAACTGCCCCGGGTGAGGCAAGACGCCCCTCTTCGGTCGAGGAGGCGGAAGCAGCCATCGAGGCAGTCCTTTTTGCGATGGGAGATTCCGTGGAGCTGGGAAGGATTGCAAAAGCGATCGGCCATGACACGGAGACGACCGCAGGATTCTGAACCATATGATGGAAAAATATAATACGAAAGACCGCGGCATCCACATCGTGGAGCTTGAAAATGCGTATCAGATGTGCACGAAACAGGAATATTATGATTATCTTGTCAACATCGCCATGCAGCCGAAGAAGGCGGTTCTGACCGACGTCATGATGGAGACCCTCTCGATCATTGCCTACAAGCAGCCGGTCACGAAGCAGGAGATCGACAAGATCCGCGGCGTCAAGAGCGATCACGCGGTCAACAAACTGGTGGAGTACAATCTGGTGCAGGAGCTTGGCCGCCTCGACGCGCCGGGCCGCCCGATTGTGTTCGGCACGACCGAAGAATTCCTGCGGAACTTCGGCGTCGATTCCACCGACAATCTGCCGGAGATCAGTCCGGTCAAGATGGAGGACTTCCGCGCAGAAGTGGAAGAGGAAATGCAGATCAAGCTGGATGTCTGATCCGGCAGGAGAAAAAAGAAGGGAGATACCGATATGCCTACTACGTACGCACACGACAGGTTCGGAAGAGAAGTTTATGAACAGCTTCCGGCAAATTTGAAAAAGATCATTCGAGAAAACAAAAAACTGTATCTGATCGGACTGCACGGGCCGGATATCTTCTTTTATTACCATCCGTTCTCGAAAAACCGTGTGTCTGATTACGGAACGTTTCTGCATGAGCAGACGGCTTCCGTTCTGTTCGAGGATGAGGTGAAAAAGTATCAGCAGAGTCCGTCAGAGGCGATGGAAGCGTATCTGTTAGGCTTTGCCTGCCATTACCTTCTCGATTCGACGTGTCATCCGTATATCGGAAATTTGTGGATCACACTGGAATTTCCCATGCAAAGATTGAGACGAGCCTTGACCAGTACTTCATGCTGGAGGACGGCCTCGATCCGCTCGTATACCGTCCGGCATCGCCGATCTGCCCGCACACCGACGGCAACAAGGTCATCCACGCTGTTTTCCGGAAATCGGGGAAACAGAAATTGTCGAATGCCTGAAGGGCATGAAGCTCTGGACGAGAATCACGATCTGCCGCAGCAGTGCGGTAAGAAGCCTTCTTCTTGGAGTGATGAAACTGGTCGGCTGCTACGATTCGATGGGCGGCCGTGTGATGCCTGGAAGGCCTCAGAAGGAATGCGAAGCGGGCACACGGAATCTTGTCCACCTGTACGAAAGAGCGCTTGCAGAGGCGCCGCAGGAGCTTGTAAAGCTGGATGAAGTGCTCCATGGAAACGGAACGCTTTCCCCGCGCTTTGACCACAATTTTGATTAAAACAGACTTTTGAGAGCAACAGTAAGAATAGAAAAATCCCGGCAGGAATCTTTCCTAAGAATTCCTGACCGGGATCTTTTTTTTGTCCGAAAGCAGATCTTTAATTTGATTTTACTTCACGCCACAGCTGGTTGTAAACCTCATCGGCATCATCGCCAAGATACGTAAAGGTTTCGCACCGTGCAAGCGTTTCCTCATCCGGGAAGGCGATTTCACTGTTTCGGATATCGTCATCCTCAATCAGTTCACGCGCCGCATCATTCGGCGTAGAGTAGGTAATATACTCAAAGTTTTTCAGTGCGATGTCCGGCCGGCAGAGGAAATTCAGGAATTTCTCTGCGTTCTCGACATGCTGCGCATCTTTTGGAATGCACCAGGAATCGATCCAGACGTTGGAGCCTTCTTTTGGAACAACGTATTCCAGATCCGGGTTTTCACGCTTCGTGTAGATAGCTTCACCGGAGTAAATAACGCCGATAGCCGCCTCATTTCCGATCATCTTGTCACGCACCTGATCCACAACGTACGCCTGCACGAGAGGTTTCTGTGTCACAAGCAGATCCTTCGCCTCCGTCAGCTCCTTGATATTGGTGGAGTTTAAGGAGTATCCCAGATCCTTTAAAGCAACAGCAAACGCATCGCGCACGCTGTCCTGCATCAGAATGCTGTCGCGGTAATTGGTATCCCACAGAACAGACCAGGAGTTGATCGGCTCGCTTACCATTTTTTTGTTGTACAGAATACCAACTGTTCCCCAGCAGTACGGGATCGAGTAGAGATTGCCCGGGTCGAACTGCTCGGAAGTCTCGTAGTACATATCTCCAATGTTGGAAGCGTTCGGAATATGGTCAAAGTTGATCGGCTGCAGCAGATCGTTCTGGATCATCTTCTGAATCATATAGTCGGACGGCAGACAAGATCGTAGGAATCGCACCGGATTTGATCTTCGGATACATGATTTCGTTCGTCTCATACTCCTCGTAAACAACGTGGATACCGGTTTCTTCCTCAAAGATATCGATGACATCAGAATCCATATATTCGCCCCAATTGTACACAATCAGCTGCTGGGAGCCGCCGGCTGAAGCATTCTGGCTTCCGTAGTAAATACCGCCGCCGCCGATGACAAGCACCATGGCGATCGGAAGAATCCGGCGGAAGACCACACGTTTCGTGATGCGGAAACGGATGCCCTTCTTCGCCATAGCCTCGCGCTCTTTTGCCTCCTCTTTTTCTTCCTTCGGAGAAGGATTCACATTCACAAGGAGCAGCAGAAGCAGTACGGTGACAAAAAGAATTGTGGAGAGCGAGTACATCTCCGGCTTGATTCCCTTGCGGACCTCGGCATAAATCTTTGTGGAGAGCGTATCAACGCCCGGTCCCTTGGTGAAGTAGGTGATAACGAAATCATCGAGGGACATGGTAAAGGAGAGCAGAAAGCCTGAAACAACACCCGGCATGATGTCCGGGAAGATGACTTCCAAAACGCGTACAGAGGGGAAGCGCCAAGGTCGAGGCTGCCTCGTACGTTGATTTGTTCGTCTGCTTTAATTTCGGCATAACGCTCAAAATAACATAAGGAACATTGAACGTGATATGCGCCATCAGAATCGTGCCGAATCCAAGCTGAATGCGGCAGATGATAAAGAGCAGCATCAGCGAGATTCCCATAACGATCTCACCGTTCAGCATCGGGATGTTCGTAATGCCCATGAAAAGCGTCCGGCTTTTTTTGACATGCTGTTGATGCCGATGCACGCAAGCGTTCCAAGGATGGTTGCAATCGCAGAGGCAAGAAGCGCAATGATTAACGTTGTATACAGCGCGTTCATGATCTCTGTATTGGCAAACAGTGAACGGTACCAGTGCAGCGTAAAGCCGCCCCATTTGGCACGCGTTTTTGATGCATTAAAGGAGAGCACCACAAGGGTGACAATCGGCGCATACAGAAGAATAAAGATGAGCGCCATGTAAATTTTTTCCAGTTTCTTTCTCAAAATGCCGTTCCCTCCCCGTCTTTATCGTATTTGTTCATCAGAACCATAGACAGGATGATGAAAATCATCAGGACTGTGGAAAGTGCGCTTCCGGCATTCCAGTTGTTGGTCTGTTTGAACTCCTGCTCGATGACGTTTCCGATCAGAAGGATCTTGCTTCCGCCGAGCAGGTCGGAAATAACAAAGGTTGTAAGCGCCGGGATAAATACCATGGTAATACCGCTTACGATACCCGGCGTGGTGAGCGGCAGCGTTACTTTCAGAAAAGTCTGTACACTGTTCGCTCCAAGGTCTCTTGCTGCGTTGATGACATCGCGGTCGATCTTAATCAGGACATTGTAGATCGGCAGAACCATAAACGGCAGGAAGTTGTAAACCATACCGAGAATGATCGCTCCCGGTGTGTTGATGATGGAAATGCCGGGCAGATGGAAAAACGAGAGAATGCTGTTGATGACGCCGTTTTTCTCAAGCAGTGTCTGCCATGCAAGCGTACGGAGCAGAAGTTCATCCACATCGGGAGAATGAAGATCAGCACAATAAAGCTGGTCTGGTTGACATTCCGGTTTGCCAGAATCATGGCAAGCGGATAGGCAAGGACAAGACAGAGTACTGTGCTAAGGAGTGAGAGCCACAGAGCCAGGCCAAGTGCTTGATGTTTTCCTTCGTTGCAACGTAGGCAAATTCGAAAGGGTAAAGCCGCCTTCTTCCCCGGTGAACGCATAGTAGAGAATCAGGATCAGCGGATGATGATGAAACCAACAGCCCAGACGGCATAAGGTGCTGCCAGCCATTTCTTTAATTTATTACTCTTCAACAGCTGCCGCCTCCTCATCTTCGGATTCCGGTTTGTTCATGATCTGGATATCAAATGGATCGACATGGATGCCGACTTCCTGTCCGACCGGGAACAGATCAGTAGAGTGAACGAGAAGCTCAAAACCGTTCACCGTAACCTCCATCTCATAGTGAACACCTTTGAAAATCAGATGGGTGACACGTCCGCGGATGGTACCTTCCTCCGGTTTCACAAGATCAATATCCTCCGGGCGGATCACAACGTCGACCGGTTTGTTTTTGCCGAATCCGACATCAACGCACTCGAACTTCGCACCGAGAATCTCGACGAGACGGTCCTCAATCATGATGCCGTCGAGAATGTTGCTGTCACCGATGAAGTCTGCAACGAATGCGTTCTGCGGCTCATTGTAGATGTCTTCCGGTGTGCCGATCTGCTGGATATAACCCTGGTTCATGACAACGATCGTGTCCGACATGGTAAGCGCCTCTTCCTGATCGTGGGTGACATAGACAAAGGTGATGCCAAGTTCGTTTTTCAGACGGATCAACTCGTACTGCATGTCCTGGCGGAGCTTTAAGTCAAGTGCGCCGAGCGGCTCATCCAGAAGGAGAACTTTCGGTTCGTTGACAATCGCGCGCGCAATGGCGATTCGCTGCTGCTGGCCGCCGGAGAGAAGCGCCGGGGAGCGGTTTTCGTAACCCTCAAGGTTAACAAGTTTTAATGCGTATTTGATTTTGTCATTGATATATGCTTTGGATTTTCCTTTGATTTTCAGCCCGAAAGCAATGTTTTCCGCAATTGTCATATGCGTGAAAAGAGCATATTTCTGGAACACCGTGTTTAGCTGGCGTTTGTTTGGCGGAAGCTGGGTGATATCCTGTCCGTTAAATAAAACCTTTCCGGTATCCGGTGTCTCAAAACCGCCGAGGATACGTAATGTAGTTGTTTTTCCGCAGCCGCTCGGGCCAAGGAGGGTAAGAAATTCGTTTTCACGGATATAAAGATTCAGATCATCCAGAATGGTAACTCCGTCGTACGATTTTGTGATGTTGACCAGATCAAGTAATTTGGTACTCATGTGTAATATGCTCCTTTCGGGTTGTGAAATTTGGAACACCGTTTCTCGTGAAAATCACGCGGTGTAAAAAATCTAAAAATAAGGCGGTGAACTGACCCAGAGAATGATGGCCGGCGTTTTACCCGGATTTTCCAGATAGTGATTACAGGAAGCGGGATAGTAGAAGCTTTCCCCTTTCTTCACTTTGTGGCATTCATCTCCAAGATGAAGGAGAATACGGCCGGAAAGTACATAGCCGAATTCCTCGCCTTCATGCGGTGAATCAATCTCGGTGCACGCGCCGCTTTGCAGCGTCAGCCGGATTGGCTCCATCCTGTTTTTCTGTGCATTCGGAACGATCCATGCGATCTCGTTGCCTGCGCTTCAGCGGTCTTTACAAAGTAATCTTCTTCGCAAAAGACAACCTGATTGTCCTGCTCTTCGCCGAAAAACGTTTTTAGATCCGTTCCAAGGCAGGTAAGAACATCAACCAGCGTGGCGATCGAGGGAGAGGTCACATCGTTTTCAAGCTGGGAAATAAATCCTTTGACAGCTCGCTCCGATCTGCCAGTTCCTCCTGCGTCAGCCCTTTCCACATCCGCAGTTCCCTGATTTTTTTTCCGATTTCCATAAAAAATCCTTTCTGCATCCAAAGTCTTTCCCGGGATCCTTTTGCTGAATACGGATTCTCAGGAAATCTCAGTAAAAATAAACAAAAAGTTTAGTAATTCTATACAAACATGGGGAATTATACATGATATGGATCGCAGTGTCAATAACTTTGTGAAATTTTACCATGATTTTACAGGAAACCTCATATAATGAAGAAGAAGCAGACAAAAAGCCGGTCCCAAAAGAGCGTCCGGCTTTTCCGTTTTTAAAGAGAAAAAACACAAGGGGGATCTGATTTTGAACAGAAAAAGAAGAAACAAGACAGGTTTTTTCCTGGGAATCCTGCTTCTGTTTTTGGGAAGTGTGTCCGTGACTGCGACAGAGCAGGAGAGCGAGCCGAATCAGCTGTTTGCAACGGCGGCATGCCTGATGGATGGCGATACCGGCCGTGTGCTGTTCGGAAAACGCGAGACAGATCCTATGGCAATGGCGAGCACAACGAAAATCATGACATGCATTCTGGCACTGGAAAACGGACAAGAGCAGACGGTCGCAACTGCATCGGCTAAAGCAGCCGCAGCGCCGAAAGTACATCTCGGTGTGAGGGAGGGAGAACAGTTTCTGCTTGGCGATCTTCTGTATTCCCTGATGCTGGAATCGCATAACGACGCGGCGGTAATGATTGCAGAGACCATCGGCGGAAGTGTAGAGGAATTTGCATCGCTTATGAATGAAAAAGCCGCAGCAATCGGCTGTACAGATACGCATTTTGTGACGCCGAACGGTCTCGATGCTTCTGACGCAGGCGGAGATCACCACACGACAGCAGCTGATCTGGCACGGATCATGCGATACTGTGTCTGGATTTCACCGAAAGCCGCCCAGTTTCTCGCAGTGACGCAGACGCGGTCCTATACCTTCTGGGATCTGGAAAAGAAAAACATGTTCAACTGCTATAATCACAACGCACTGCTGGATCAGATGGATGGAGCTGTTTCGGGAAAAACCGGCTTCACGGCAAAAGCCGGTTACTGTTATACCGGTGCGCTGGAGCGGGATGGAAAGCGTCTGATTGTGTCGTTGCTTGCGTGCGGATGGCCCAGCCATAAAAACTATAAATGGGCGGATGCCGCAAAGCTTTTAAACTACGGGCTGGAATCGTATATGTATCGTGACGTGCTGGACCATAGCTGGAACCCAGGGCAGATTGAAGTAGCAGACGGTGTTTACGACGGGATGCTGCAGGTAAAAAGCAGCGCCCGCCTTACCCTTACAAGCCCGGCGCTTGATCCGGCGCGCTCGCTTCCCGCTCTTCTGAAAGAGACAGAAATACCGGAAAAAGACATTTTTTTACCGGAGCTTTTGAAAGCCCCGGTAAAGAAAGGAGAAAAGGTCGGTTCGGTTACGTATTCGATCGACGGGATTCTTCTCGCGGAATATCCCGTCTATGCAGCCGAAACGATCGAGAAAATTGATTATGGGTGGTGCATGGAAAAGGTCGCAGAGCGCCTCTTTTGTCATTCTTCGGTATGAGTCACTTTTGCAAGTGTTTCTGTTGAAAGAATTTTCCGGATATTGCAGAGAAACAGCGTAACGGCAGTGATAACAGAACATACATCAGCGATCGGTTCTGCATAGTAAACGCCCATGACACCGAAGAAATGCGGCAGAATGAGTGCAAGCGGAATCAGAAGGATGACTTTTCGAAGCAGTGCAATAAAAAGAGAAATCTTCGCCTGGCCAAGACCGAGGAAGGAACTCTGTACGCCGCTCTGCAGTCCGAAAATTGCCATGCCGGCAATGTAAACCGGAAGTACCTTCTCTACGATGACAATCAGTTCCGGGTCAGTCGTGAAAAGACCGGCAAAAAGAGCCGGACGAAGCATTGCGAATACAACGTAGACGAAAGCGGCAGTAAAAGTAATGGCGATCATGCGCCGGATTGTCTGGCGGACACGGTCAAACTGGCCTGCACCAAAGTTGTAGCTGATGATCGGCTGTACACCGTTCGTAAAGCCGTTGACCGGTACGAAAATCAGCTGCAGCACCGACTGGAGAATTGTCATCGAGCCGACATAGAGGTCGCCGCCGTACGTCTGTAGCCCGTGGTTCATGACGATTGTGATGGCACTTTCCGTTGCAGACATGATAAATGGTGAGATGCCGAGTGCCATGACAGAGCCTAAAATGGAAAAATCCGGTTTCATGGTGCGAAGAGAAAGGCGGACACCTGATTTTTTTGAGGTAAGAAACCGAAGAACCCATGCAGCACTTAAAGCCTGGGAGAGAATGGTAGCAAGTGCGGCCCCGGAAACACCCATATGAAGAACGAAGATGAAACCGGGTCAAGACCAATGTTGATAACAGCGCCAATGAGAACGGAGCACATGGCCGTGCGTGCGTGTCCCTGACAGCTGATAAAAGTATTCAATCCGACAGCAGCTCGACAAATACGGTTCCGACAAGATAAATGGAAATATACGTGGAAGCGTATCGGATTGTGTTGCTGCTTGCACCAAAGAGGTACAGAAGCGGTGTCTGAAGAAAAAGAAAAACGCCATCAGACACACGGAGAAAAAGAGCAGCAGGGAAGTGGAGCTTCCAAGAATTTTTTCTGCGCGGTCCCGGTTTTTCTGTCCGAGTGCGATGGCGGCAAGAGGAGCACCGCCTCCACTTGCGAATCCGGCAAAGGCGGAGATGATTGTGATAATCGGAAACGTGACGCCGACACCGGTCAGTGCCAGGGAACCAACATCAGGAATCCGGCCGATATAAATGCGGTCTACAATGTTATATAGTACATTTACAATCTGTGCGAGGACAGAGGGAAGGGCCAGTTCGAGCATCAGTTTCCCGATTTTTTCGGTGCCGAGACGGCCATCTTGCTTGGTCTGCATGAAAAAACCTCCAGTTTTTTTGTTGATGAAACGTATATTTTTCTGCGTCCTTTTCGTGGACATTGCTTCTATTATAGCTTTTTAAGGGCAATCCTGCAAGAAAAAAAACGAAAAACTTTGCAATCCGTTGTGAAAGTCTACAGGCTTTTCCCGGAAACGCAAAACAGGGTGTACGGAAGAAAAAAAATATGGTACGCTATAGGACGAAGCGAAAGTGATTTCGTGAAAAACTTTTAGAAAGTAGTGGGAATAGATGGAGGAAAATCATATGCGAAATCTGTTAGTAGCGCAGTCTGGCGGACCGACCGCGGCGATCAATGCAACGGTGGCAGGAGTTGTTTCCTGTGCTGTACTGTCCGGAAAAGTAGATCATATTTATGGTGCGGTAAATGGAATTGAAGGCGTGCTTGCAGAAAAATTTCTTGATCTTGGAAAAAAACTGGATTCAGCAGAAAAAATCTCTCTTCTGATGCAGACCCCGGCAGCAGCGCTTGGCTCCTGTCGTTATAAACTGGGCGATCCGGAAGAAAACAAGGAGGATTTTGAAGAAATACTTCAAATTTTTCGCAGACATGAGATCCGTTATTTTATTTATATCGGCGGAAATGATTCGATGGATACCGTAGACAAGATGTCAAAGTACTGCAAAGAAAACGGTGTGGACGATGTGTTTGTTGTCGGGGCGCCAAAGACGATTGACAATGATCTTGTCGAAACGGATCACTGCCCGGGCTTTGGATCTGCGGCAAAATATCTGGCAGCAACCTTTGCAGAGCTGGAGAGAGACTGCCATGTATATGAAAAGAAGGCTGTGACCATCGTGGAGGTCATGGGAAGAAACGCAGGATGGCTGACGGCAGCGTCTGCACTGTCCCGTGTCAACGGCGGAGAAGGGCCGAGCCTGATCTATCTTTGCGAGCCGGTCTTTGACACCGAACAGTTTTTAAAGGATGTGCAGGAAAAACTGGAACAGAAGGACAGTGTTCTGGTTGCAATCAGCGAGGGCATCCATGACAGCGAGGGCCGCTATGTTTCTGAGCAGGTGCAGAGCGATGCACAGGATCAGTTTGGGCACAGCTACATTGCAGGTTCTGCAAAAGTACTCGAAGAGCTGGTGCGTGACCGTATCGGCTGTAAGGTAAGATCGATTGAACTGAACCTGATGCAGCGGTGCGCGGCTCATCTTGCGAGTGCGACCGATCTTGAGGAGTCCCGTATGCTCGGCATGAAAGCCTGCCAGTGTGCACTGGAAAAACAGGGAGGACAGATGGCATCGATCCGAAGAATCTCCGCGGATCCTTACCGCGTGGAGTATACCTCCGTTCCGGTATCGGAAGTGGCAAATAAAGAAAAGAAAGTGCCGCTTTCCTGGATTACAGAAGATGGTCATGATGTGACCGAGGAGATGATGGCGTATCTTCGTCCGCTGATTCTTGGCGAACCGGCGATGCAGTATGAGAATGGAATTCCGGTTCACATTGAACTATATTAAACCGAAGGAAAAACGTGTAAGAAAAGCCGCCGCCGGGCGGCTTTTTTGTACGATGCGGAAAGAAAACAGGACTTTTTGAAAAAGGAAAGGCCGGGAAAAATCAAGTTTGACCTTCCATTTATAATAGGAAAAATCTGAAATTTTCTGTCTATTTTCTGTCAAAAAGGTGAGAAAAAGTATTGAAAAAAAACGAAAAAACAGATATGATAGACTTGTATAAAATTTGTTTAAAATTTTATAATGAAAATAGAAAGATGGAGGTTTGAAGAATGAGTAACACAGCACAAAGTTTAGCGAGCACAAGAATCGCCTCTTTGCTGGATGAAAACAGCTTTGTGGAAATCGGCGGACAGGTTACTGCCAGAAGCACAGATTTCAACATGGCCGGCATGGAGACACCATCCGATGGTGTAATTACTGGTTACGGTGTGATCAACGGCAGCCTGGTATACGTATACAGCCAGGATGCGTCTGTGATGGGCGGTACCATCGGCGAAATGCATGCAAAAAAATCGCGAGACTGTATGAGTTTGCACAGAAAACAGGTGCTCCGGTCATCGGACTGGTAGACTGTGCCGGTATGCGTCTGCAGGAGGCAACTGATGCTCTGAACGGTTTCGGCGAAATCTATATGGCGCAGGCAATGGCATCCGGCGTGATTCCACAGATCACGGCAGTATTTGGCACATGCGGCGGCGGTATGGCACTCATCCCGGCTATGACAGACTTCACGTTCATGGAGTCTAAAAACGGAAAACTTTTCGTAAACTCCCCGAACGCACTGGACGGAAACCACGTATCCAAATGTGATACCGCATCCGCAGATTTCCAGGGCGAAGAAGCAGGTCTTGTTGACTTTGCTGGAACCGAGGAAGAAATCCTCGGACAGATCAGAAACCTGGTATCTATGCTTCCGGCAAACAATGAGGACGAAGCATACACCGAGTGCGAGGATGATCTGAACCGTGCATGTGCAGACCTTGCAAACTGCGCAGGCGATACCGGAATCCTTCTTTCCCAGCTCAGCGACAACGGCATCTATTTTGAGACCAAAGCCGCTTACGGAAAAGATGTTGTAACCGCATTCATCCAGTTAAACGGAGCAACCGTAGGAGCAGTTGCAAACCGCTCTGAAATCTACGGCGAGGACGGAACTGTAAAAGAGAAAATGGATGGAACCTTAAGCGCAAGAGGAGCCAAAAAAGCAGCAGATTTCGTAAACTTCTGCGATGCTTTCTGCATCCCGGTACTTACCATCACAAACGTAACCGGATTCAAGGCAACCAAATGCTCTGAGAGAACCATGGCTAAGAACGCAGCAGCCCTGACCGCAGCTTTCGCAAACGCAACCGTTCCGAAGTAAACGTTGTTGTCGGCAAAGCATACGGAAGCGCATACGTTGTCATGAACAGCAAATCCATCGGAGCAGACATGGTATTTGCATGGCCGAACGCAGAAATCGGAATGATGGATGCAAAATCTGCAGCAAAGATCATGTACGAAGGATCTGACGCTGCTACCATCAACGAGAAAGCAGCTGAATATGCAACCCTTCAGAACAATGTAACTTCCGCAGCCAGAAGAGGCTATGTGGACACCATCATCGAGCCGGAAGACACCAGAAAATATGTTATCGGCGCATTCGAGATGCTGTATACCAAGAGAGAAGACAGACCGGACAGAAAACACGGAACAGTCTAAGGAAGGTGGCATACGATGAGAAAGAACTGGAAAAAATTAGTAAGTCTCGTCCTTACCGCAGCCTGCACCATGGTTGTGACCGTAGCTCCTGTTTTTGCGGATGCGGCATCTACACCGGCTTATTCACCGGTTGAGGCATCTACGGTAGATTCTCTGCTCTCCTCCAGTGTTCAGTGGGTAGGACAGAGCCTGATGACCTACAGCGATGACGATCTTGTCAATATGGAAGCTTCCGACCAGCAGTTCTATGCAAGAGCAGCTGAGGCATGGGAAGAGGCAAAGGCTGACCTCGGAGAGGTAAAAAGCCTGGAAGACGGTACTCTCGAAGTAGACGGAGATTTTGTAACCTGCACAATTCCGGGTGAATTTGAAAAAAATCCTGGTATTGTCCGCGTATTCTGGAACATCAGCACCGGAACACCAGTTCCGACCGACCTCACCATCACCGTTGAGGAGTCAAAGGGCGTTCTGATCGGCCAGGCCGGCATGAACACCATCATCGGAATCGGTACCGTATTTGTTATGCTGATTTTCCTGATTTTCGTTATTTCTTCGTTTGATTACATTTTGGGAGACAAGAAGAAGAAAAAAGCACCGGCAGCACCTGTACAGGAAGCACCGAAGCTGTCGCAGCACCGGTTGTTGAAGAGACAGCACCGGAAGCAGACGATATGGAGCTGCAGGCTGTTATTACAGCTGCAATCGCCATGTATGAAGAAGATATGGCTTCTGCATCCGGAGATGCTTATGTTGCACGTCCGATCCGTAGAAAAGGCAAAAGAGCTTAAGGAGGAAATTTTCAATGAAAAACTACACCATTACCGTAAACGGAAATGTATATAACGTAACTGTAGAAGAAGGAACCACAGCAGGCGCAGCTCCAGTTGTCAGCGCAGCAAAAGCAGCTCCGGCACCAAAAGCAGCACCGGCAGCACCGAAAGCAGCAGCTCCGGCAGGCGCAGCAGGCAGCGTAGAGGTTACTGCTTCTGTACCTGGTAAAATCTGCAAAATCGAAGCAGCAGCAGGCACCGCTGTAAAAGCAGGAGATGCTGTTCTTGTACTGGAAGCCATGAAGATGGAAATCCCGGTTGTAGCACCGCAGGATGGCACAGTAGCAACCATCAATGTAGCAGTAGGCGATGCAGTAGAATCCGGTGACGTTCTTGCAACCATGAACTAATGCCCGTTGTAAGAAAAAACCGGAGGTGAAAAAATGATTACTGAAACTTTAAACAACCTGCTTCACCAGACGGCGTTTTTTAATCTGGACTGGGGCAATTACGTTATGATCGCAGTGGCTTGCTTCTTCCTGTATCTTGCGATTAAGCATGAATTTGAGCCGCTGCTTCTTGTACCGATCGCATTCGGTATGCTGCTTGTAAACATTTACCCGGACATCATGGCTGAGCCTTATACCGACGTGCAGGGTCTTGAGCATGCGGGCGGTCTGTTCTACTATTTCTTTACTCTGGACGAGTGGAGTATCCTCCCATCCCTGATCTTCATGGGTGTAGGTGCGATGACAGACTTCGGTCCGCTGATTGCAAACCCGATCAGCTTCATCATGGGAGCTGCAGCACAGCTTTGGTATCTA
>ENA-OQCP01000271-OQCP01000271.1-human-gut-metagenome-genome-assembly--contig:-NODE-271-length-23188-cov-2.134860_pt1 | contig 23188 bp, 30 predicted proteins | sample MGYA00242760_ERZ504583 | MGnify/ENA primary metagenome ERZ504583 (study PRJEB26092, sample SAMD00036308) | human gut metagenome | host: Homo sapiens | study: EMG produced TPA metagenomics assembly of...
GTTTTAATAAACTGGAAATCAGAATTCGAGGTTTTATGTCAGAAACATAAGATTGGCAGTGGAAATGGGAGTGCTACGTAATCTGCGAAGGAGATGCTGGAAGGAATCAAAAATCTTGATGAGATTTCTGCTTTTTTTATTGATATTGATATGCCGGAAGTGAATGGATTTGAGGCTGCATCGTATCTGAAAAAGTGGAACAGGGAATGTTGCATTGTGTTTGTATCGAATAAGGATGATCTGGTGTTTCAGTCATTGGTGTATCATCCATTCTTTTTTATCCGCAAGGCACATCTGGATGAGGAACTGGAGCCGCAGTTGCTGGAACTGCAGAAAAAGGCAGGAAAGAAAGTTCCCCAAATAGAACTGCAGACAGGGCGTCAGAGTGTAAAACTTGCATTGCGTGATATCTGGTTTGTGGAGAGCGAGAAGAACTATCTGCTTTTTTATCGGGAAAAAGATACGAGGGATGAGGCGATTCGTGTAAGAATGAAAATGTCAGAAGTGGAGAAAAAACTAGAAGCGCATAAATTTGTAAGGACACATAAAGGATATTTGGTTAACATGAACTATGTATATCGGTTGCGCGAAAAAGAACTTCTGTTATTGAACGGGAAAAGCATTCCTGTCAGCAGAAATTATCTGAATCAGGTTCGAATGAAAATTATGGGAGTGGTGATGGAATGAGTGCAGCATTTTGGAAGGTCTTTGAACTTGCAATTTCTGTTTGGGAAAACATACTTTTGTTGGAATTCTGCATGGATTTTATGCAGCAGAAACCCAGAGGGAAAAAAGGTAAAGTTTTGTGGGGAATTGCAGTGCTATTTGGGCTAATCTTTCCTGCGTTGGAAAAGTATCCTGCGTTATATGACAGGTGGGAAATGTGGATCACATTGATTTGGCTTTTTGTCTATTTGACGGTGGGTACACAGGGAAGTGTTCTGAGAAAGGTTACTGCAGCGGTAGTTGCGAGAGCAGTATTGATGATGGTAAACACAGCGATCCTTTTCGGCGGCAGTTTTATCCTTCAAGAAAGTGTTGCATCGTTTATTCAAGATCAGGATACAGTAAGAATTGCGCTCGTGCTATTATCAAAAAATTTCTTATTTTTTTGTTGGTAAATTACTAAATAGTCTTTTGTTTGAACGAGAGAATCTGATAAGCTGGCAATGGATTGTCATGGGATGCAACCTTGTTTTCTCAATTATTGCGGGAGATACTATGATTTTGGTAGTAAGAGATCTGCCAAGTGTGCAGATGCAGGAACAGAAATGGATTTTGCTGTGCGTATGCTGTATCTGGCTGATGTGCCTGATTATGTACTTTATAGTACAGCAAATGAGCAAGGATAATCAAACAAAGCTAGAATATGAACTGATGAAAGAAAAAGAGAAATATTCAAAGGAAAGTATGGAAATTATTAGGAGAAGTAATGAAGAATTACGAGAATTTAAACATGATTTGAAAAATTATCTTTTACCTCTGCAAGAGGCAATGGAGACCATGCCGCAGTCGGAAATGGTAAAGGTATGGGAAAAAATTAATCAGAAAATTGAAGATGTGCAGACACTGATTCAGACCGGAAACAGTTATGTGGATTCTATGATTAATACAAAAATTACTCTTGCGAGAAGTGAAAAAGTAGATGTGAAATGTACGATTCTGAGCAAAATGGAAGGAATTGATGATTTGGAGTTTTGCACTGTGTTTGGAAATCTCATGGATAATGCGATTGAAGCAGAGCGGAAAGTTACAGAGAAGAAAGAAATTATAATTTTTGTAGAGGAAAAAGTGGGATATCTTCGGTTGGAGATTCAAAACAAAATAGAGAAATCTGTTTTAAATGAAAATTCAAGTTTGAATACGACGAAGAAAGATACAAGCAGCCACGGGATTGGGCACAAAAGTGTAAAACGGACGATGCAAAAGGTAGGTGGCGCGTTAAAGTATTATGAGACAGGAGATTTGTTTTGCGCAGAGGCAGTGTTTCCGATAAAATGATATCAGTGTCAAAAGACCTTTTGATACCTACCTCATAGAACGCAATAAAAAAGACTTTGTTTGTATGAAGGAAGCAAAAAGAATGCGGATTTCAAAGGACAAAGTCTTATTTTTTGCCATCTGTACCGATTATCCCAGATAGAGCATGATATCCCAGATCCGTTGACGATGGAGAAAATTTCGTTATGCTTCGAGTACAGAAGAGAAAGAACGAAATTTTGAAAAGAGGGATATATGGGAAAGAAAGTGTTGGGAGTTCTGACGATATTGCTGCTTCTTTCGGGTTGTCAGAATATGGGGAATGAGTCAGAAAATTTGCAGCAGGTAAAAAAACAGGAAAATGGAGAAGAACGGAATATTTCTATCAGCAATGATGAAACGGAAACAAATGTGACACATGAAAATGATCAGGAATTAAGCGATGGTGAGCATATTAGTTTTCAGCTTGGCAGTCAGGCAAAAATTGATGCGGTTGTTGACATGCCTGACAAAAAATGGAACGAGTTTGAAAAATGTGTGATAGAAGTGGATGGATTTCAAGGAGAAAGTGTGTTCAATAAAATACTTGGGAAAATCCCGGAAAGTGGATTGGAAACAAGAAAAGGAGACACAGGAGAGCCGGATGTTTGTTATTCGTATGAGGGAATACTTGGCGAACAATTAAAAAATCAAAATGGAACGGTGTCTGTCAGCAATATATTAGGAGTAGAAACGGAAGAAGGAAAAAAAGTTTATTATAATTTACCTGTTGAATATATTACATCAGCCTATGGTGAAGGGATTTTAGTCAGAGACAATGAGCAGGAAATTTCATTGGAAGACGAAGAAAAGCTGATAGAGGAGGGAAAAGAGTTTGTTAGATGGATTGGAGACTGGGAAAAGGTTGAATTGACCAGTAAATACAGTTTTTTCGTATAAACAGATGAAAAACAGCAGGAATTAATGGAACAGGCAATCGAGAATGGAGAATTGCTAAAGCCTCAGAAGATTCAGAAATATGAGTGGTCAAAAGCAGATGACTGTTTCCTGCTGTTTTTTCAGAGCTATCTAAATGGGGTTCCCGTATTATGCAATGAAATTAACCGGCAGGATGATCTTTATATTCCGTCATCTAAAATACAGGCTGTTATAACGGAGGGCGGAATTCAATATCTTCAAGCAGTTAATCACTATGCTATTCGGGAAAAGGAACCGGTATCTCTTGCGGAAAAAGATATTATTTTGGAAACGCTGAGAAATAAGTATGATTTGGCAATTGCCGAGCCGATTACGCTGGATCAGATGAAACTGATTTATTACCCAATGACAACGGGAAGAAATGAAACGGGGCATTGGATGTGTGATATGATTCCTGCGTGGCAGTTTCGATTTATAGAAGATGAGATCGAACAGTATGTTTACATCAATGCACTGGATGGACGGGAAATTGCGGGGTGAGTTTGTCTGAGCTTTATGATTTACTCAAAGAATAAATTACTTTTGTGAAAGATGTGGCTCCGGGCTAAGCGGGGTCACATCTTTTATAGAGGCGAAGAGAAGTTTCAAGGGATGGAATATATCAACCGATAAAACCATCTCGAAAATCAAAACAGAAAGAAGGTGATCTTTCATGAATTTTTTTCGAATGATAAAAATGGATTTTAAAAGAATGTTTTTATCAGGAAAATTTTATTTTGCCATGCAGGTGCGATACTGGTTACTGTGTTGAACATCAGTCAGGAAGCAATGCAGAGCCGGTGGAATGTATCGGTATATTACCTGGTTGTCAGCAGCCATGGTGTGGGTGCATTTTTTGAAGTGTTTTCTGTGCTGGCTGTGCTGCCGTTTGCGCTGAGCTATTGGGAAGACAGCAGAAATGGCTATCTTAGATGCATTGAGACACGCATAGGGAGAACAGCATATTGCTGGTCGCATCTGGTGGTTGCCTTTTTCGGTTCTGTGATCAGTATTTTTCTGGGAATGGCAGTTGTTTATGGCGTTTTGGCATTAAAAATACCGTGGATAAAAAAAGAAGAGTTTGAAACATTAACAGGCAGTTTAAGCTATGGAAATGGACTCGTTCTGCCGTTTTACCTTGCCGCAAGATTTGGAGTTGAGGCTGTCAAGTATGCATTTATGGCAGTTTTTGCGCTTATGATATCGGGAAAAATAAAAAATCTGTTTGTGCTGGTCAGCACACCGGCTCTTTTTTATTATGCAAGCCAGCTTGTAGCAGAAGCGCTGCAGCTGCCGGGCCAGATGAGATGGTACCAGCTCCATGGGGGAAGTATCCGGAATTTTAAGGATTTTTTTGTGATAGCTGGTTATTTCCTTATTCTGACAGGAATGGAAGGTGTAATTTTCGTGCGAGTGGTAAAGAGGAGGGCGCAGAATGGATAGAATACGGATGAGTCTTCGGGTATGTCAGATACGTTTACGGAAAACATTCACAACACCACGATTTTATGTTGCGCTGTTGTGGATTGCGATCCTTTTTCATGTAATGACGGCGGGTATTCGAGGCTTCTGCGAGCAGACCGGAGTTGATGTGACTTTTTGGATGCTGCCGTTTATGACCAGATATAATGGAGACCAGATTATCATCGTTCTTGGGGCTCTGCTGCTTTTCTGTGATGCTCCGTTTCTGGAACCGAACAGCGGGTGGCAGATTCTGCGGGCCGGGCGGAAAAGCTGGTTTTGGGGAAACATGCTATACATTGTGGTTGTTTCCTTTTTTTACACCATATGCTTAAGTATGATTCCGGTACTGCTTGTGTTTCCGAATGTAGGGTGGGAAACCGGATGGGGGAAGGTGATCAGTACGCTGGCTCAGACGAATGCGGCATATACCTTTGACCAGGAACCGTTGGATTATCTGATCCTTTCGCGATTTTCGCCGCAGGAGGCAATGGGTCTCACAATGCTTGCAATCTGGTGCCTGTCGGTTATGACAGGCGTTGTGAGTTATGCCGGAAATTTTCTGGTACACAGGGATTTGGAATCGTCATCAATTGCGGCATCGCACTCACCGCGCTTCTGCTCAGCAAATTTTCCAACATCACAATCGGCTATTACTGCGCGCCGCCGCTTTGGATGAACATTGCGAGCTACAAGTGGCAGGGGTATGGAAACGGGCCGTCGATGGCATATGTTTACAGTGTCTTTGCGATTGTCATCGGCGCATGCACGATCCTCTCGTATCTCGGGATTCGGAAAAAGGATCTGAACTTTGTGGAGGAAATCTGAAAGAATGGAAGAAAAGATAAGAATAGAAAACGTGACAAAAAAGTTTGGCAGCTACGCGGCGCTGGACGGGATCAGCCTGAGCTTTGAAAAAGGAAAAATTCACGGAATGATCGGAAGAAACGGAAGTGGCAAGACGGTTCTGTTCAAATGCATCTGTGGATTTCTTCGGGTGGACGATGGAGCGGTTTTGGTGGATGGAAACAGATCGGGAAAGAGATTGAAGCGCCGGAGAGTATTGGCGCCATCATCGAGACGCCGGGCTTTCTTCCGGGATACAGCGCCAGACAGAATCTGCAGTTTCTCGCCGGCATCCGCAGGAAGATCGGGAAAAAGGAGATCGATGAGGCTATCCGAAAAGTCGGACTGGATCCGGAAGCGAAAAAGCATGTCGGCAAGTATTCGCTCGGCATGCGCCAGCGTCTCGGCATTGCACAGGCGATTATGGAAGAACCTTCTCTCCTGATCCTGGACGAACCGATGAACGGTCTCGACAACCAGGGCGTGCAGGAGATGCGGCAGCTGTTTTTGAAGTTAAAAGAGGAAGGAAAAACGATTCTTCTGGCCAGCCACAACCGGGAAGACATCGCGGCACTGTGCGATACGACGGTGGAGATTGACAGAGGAAAGATTACGAAAACGAGGACGTGAACAATGGCAGACAGACACACAACAGAAAAATTGCTGGAAGGCGAACGCTTTCCGGAAAGGTGACACTCTTTGCAAAAGTAACGATTTTACCGGGCGATGAGCTCCCGTACCATGAGCATCACGGCGAGACGGAAGTGTATCACATTCTGTCCGGGGAGGGAATATATCAGGATAATAACAAAACATATCCGGTGCAGGCGGGCATGACGACGTTCTGCGAGGACGGCAGCGGCCATGCCGTTTCCTGTAGCGGAAAAGAACCGCTGGTATTTCTGGCAATGATCCAAAAGAAAGCGGAATTGCTGTAAAAATAAGCTGCCGCACGTTAATGCGGCAGCTTCTGCATCTCTGTTCATCAGTGAATAGTCCCCACCCATATTCCAACTGCTATCAGGAATATACCTGCTACGCGGCCCACTAATTTTGCCTTTTGATATCCCAAAAAGCGGTTGTTTCCGGCGTGGTAAACGGAAAGAAAACAACATCAATTCCTATTACTATGCTTCCCATCCCTATCAGGAAGCTGCTGTTTGATATAATTCCATAAAACATCACCAGGAATCCTAAAATAATACCGGAAATAAAATATTTAACTTTAGGTCCATCTTTTTCCATTACTTTTTTATAGCGGCTTTCGCATGCATCACTGCAAAATCCAACACTTCCGTTTATTTTTTTGCCACAGTAACTACATCTTTTCATACAGATTTCTCCTATTTTTCATAGCTCTCAATTCCACACTCATGTTTTTTACTTTTCTTGTCGTAATTGATTCCAACTAGCAGAACTTCTCCCGTATACTGTCGCAAAGACTCCGGATATTTTTTATCCGCGATCTGATTCAACGCTGTCTGTGCACTCTTATTCCATTTCAATTCCACAACCATCGCCGGGTACTGCTGTATATATTCCGGTTTCGGTAAAAACACGAAATCTGCAAATCCTCTTCCTGTCGGCATTTCAAGGACAGGTTTGAAATAATACTGCATAGCACTTAAATATGCGATCGAAATCACACTGCTCAATGAATTTTCATCGTGATACTGAATTACAGATGTATAGGCCATGTGAATTTCTTCTATCTTTTCAGCAACGCTTTCCGCATCTCCATCCAGTGTCGCATCCAGCAGTGCATCCGATTCTCTCTGAAACGAAATCCATTCATTCCATTTTTTTCTTTTTACCGCCTTCGTCAGTTCCAGCCGTATTTCTTCATTTGGCACAAACGCTGTTTCCTGCTGCTGATCATATCCCAGATACCCCAGATGGATGAGGTATGTGAGCACATCATCCTTATCGGAAAAGTTTATCATATCATTCTGAAACGTTGAAGTATCTACCTTCACAGATCCGCCTGCCAGCAGTTCAATCATTGCCGTTTTCAGACCATCAAAATTCATGTTAATCATCGGTACAATTGATTCATACGTGCCCGTTTCTGACCAGTAGCTCTGATATTTATTCCAGGTCATAACCTCTACAACTGCTTTTGGATTATAAACCTGATACTCTTCCAGCAGATATCCGTCATACCAGCGCTTTACTTTTTCAAAATCGCTGTTGTATGTCCGACAGAGCGCCTGCACTTCTTCTTCTGTAAAACCAGTGTATTTTGCAAAAACTTTCGCATCCAGCATTGTAAATTCTGAAAAATTGTTCAGCGCAGACTGTGTCCTTATTTTTTTGATCGGCAGGATTTCCAGTCAGATATGCAAGATGAATATATTTCGAAGGTTCCGTTCCCTTAAAAAGCCCTCGCAAAAAGTTGATATAATTCATCCTGTATTTTCTGATTTGCCGCCTCATCTCGAATCAGTACATCCCACTCGTCCAGAATCAGAATAAACTTTTTTTCCTGTTTTTGCACTGATCTGTGACAACGCATCCGGAAGCGACGATGTTCCCTCCGATAATTCTTTTTCATATGTTTCACGCAGCTCTTCAATCACATTTTTGTTAATAAAAGTGATTACCTGATCTGCACCTCCGGCCGCTCAATACACCACTGAATGTCAATATGAATCACGTCGTACTGATTCAGATGCTTTCGAAAATCCGCTGTTTTTCCGACCTCAAGTTTTTCGAAATTTCTTCCGTATCCAGACTTCTGCTGTAATACGCAGTGAGCATATCCGCCGTGATTGATTTTCCAAATCTTCTGGGTCGGCTGTTGCAGATAAACTTTGATGTTGTGTCTATCACACTGTTGGTGTATTCCAGTAATCCTGTTTTATCGATATATATTTTGGAGTTTAACACATCCTGAAACGCATTGACCTTCGAATTAAAGAATCGTCCCACAACATTCCTCCCTTTTTGATCTCACGATCTATCGTCATTTTATCACCCACCTACGAAAATAGCAAGACCGGCAAAAACCAGGAACACGATTCATTGCTATTTCCTCAGCACCTGAACACTTGCTGTTCAGGTGCGCAAGAACGTGATTCAAGCGTGAACATGCTGTGTTGCAAGCACCACTTTGCGGTGCATTTTGCCCTCATTCAGTTGCCGTAGCACGCTACGCTACCTTCATTCGGACAAAATCTCCCACAAACGGGACTCGCAGCCTGCGAAAAGCCTTTTTCAGACACGCTCTGGCGTTATGTATTACCGCCTATTGTCACATGTCACGGCTGACAACGGTAACGGTAAAGAGCGAAAAAGAAATAAAAAAGCTGGTACAGTGTTATGCACACAGATGAAGATAGAACAGTTTCATTTTATATTAAAGAGTGGATGCAAAATAGAAAAGAACCAGGCAAGGGAATATGGGAGATTAAGCTTTCTGACGTTATTATATTCTGTCATTGCAATGCAGATATTAAATCTGACTTATCTTGGGAAAATATGTCCGGAAATTTCAAGTGGGATCGTATTTGCTGAAGAGGAATGGAAAGTATTATGTTGTTGCGCAAGAAAAAGCAAGGAAATTCCTGAAGCGTATTCACTTAAAGAAGCAATTTATGATCTGGGAGTTCTTGGAGGGACGAAAGGTGCTCCGAGCGATGGTATGCCCGGAGTACGTTCTATCTGGCAAGGACTGGATGTACTATATTCATTGCTTGCTTATCGAAATTATCTTGTATAAATATGGGTCAAGTTAAGGCTTTAGCTATGGGGATATAAGACGTGTCCATCGAATTTACGCAAGTAATTGAGATGGGCAAAATAGTGGTTGTATTAAAAAAAATTTGAAAAAACGCGAAAAATATCCCCCAGAGGGGCTTATTTTAGCGTTTTTTTTTATGTTATTATGCTTACGTCAAAAATTTTTGATCCTGTAACGTCAGAAAGTTCCGCACTTTTTGACGCGCAGGATGCGGGAACAGCTGTAAATCGCCGCCATTCCTCCGCTTCGGGGCGTTTTCCTCTGCTTCCTGCAAATCAATTCCAAAATCCTTTTGCAGCAGACCTGCAAGAGGATTTTGACTTTAATTACAGATAGAAAAGAACAGACAGACTATGAAAATGTTAAAAGAAGTAGAAGCATATTGGACACGCCGGGCAGAGAGCTATTCGGATGTTGTCTGTCATGAACTGAATCACAGCAATGAAAAGAGCTGGATGGAAGTCATATTGAAAGAAATTCCAGAGGATAAAAAGATAAAAATAGCCGATATGGGAACTGGTCCTGGATTTTTCGCCATTAGCCTGGCAAAAAGAGGGTATGATGTGACCGCGGTAGATTATACGCAGGAAATGCTGAACCATGCTATGCAGAATGCGGGAACGTATGCTTCCAGGATCACATGGATGAGAGGAGATGTGCAGAATCTAGAAAACATACAGGACGGAAGTTTTGATGTAATTGTAACAAGAAATCTCACCTGGAATCTGGAAGAACCGCAGAAGGCATATCAGGAATGGTGCCGTGTTCTGAAAAAAGGAGGCATTCTTTTAATTTTGATGCAGGATGGTATAACTATCTTTTGATGACAAACAGAAGAATGCATTCGAAGAGGATCACAGAAATGTAGAGGATGCAGAAGTTTTTGATTTCAATGCATATGATGAAGCGTATAAGATGGAAGAAATCGCCAGAAATCTGATTCTGAGCAGATGCGCGCGTCCGACAGAAGATCTGAGGATGATTCGTCGGGCTGGTTTTTGCGAAGCAACGGCAGACAGGGAGGTCTGGAAAAAAGTCTGGGATGATGTAGAAAAAATTAATTTTGCATCGACCCCGCTTTTTATGCTCCGCGCGGTAAAGTAGAGGAATAGCATGATAAAAAAATGGTTAACAGTGATCGGAAAAACAATACTTCTGCTGATCGGAATTACGTTCCTTTCTTTTTTACTGGTTTATCATTCGCCGGGAGATCCGGCAATGGTGGCACTGAAAAAATCCGGTATGCGTGTTTCGGAAGAGGCACTGGAATTAAAACGGGAAGAGCTTGGCCTGAATGATCCCTTTGCCGTGCAGTATGGAAGATGGCTGAATGAATTCTTCCACGGAGATCTGGGAGAATCCTATAAAACAGGAAAAGCCGTGGCCGGCGAGTTAAAGAAAACGATTCCGGCGACTCTGCTTCTGACAGTGGCAGCGCTCGCGCTTACGATCCTGATTTCCTTTCCGATCGGAGTACTGTGTGCGAAGTATAAGGACAGAGGGTTTGACAATATGATTCGTTTCGTCACTTATTTTTTGTCCTCCCTTCCATCCTTTTTCCTGGCGCTGCTGATGATGTATGTACTGTCCATGAAACTGCAGCTTCTGCCGGTCATAGGATCGGTAAGTGGAAAAGGAATTATTATGCCGGCTCTTGTCCTGGCGCTGACACTGTCTGCCTGGTATATCCGCCAGATTCGCGGCATTGTGCTTCAGGAGCTGGAACAGGAGTATGTCGATGGTTTAAAGTCAAGAGGAGCTTCGGAGAACCGGATTCTCTTTTTCCACGTGCTGAAAAATTGTATGCTTCCGATTGTTACGTTGCTTGGCATGTCATTTGGAACTCTGCTTGGCGGTTCTGCCATTGTGGAAACTATTTTTTCCTGGCCGGGAGTCGGAAGACTTGCTGTGACATCCATCAGCGCGCGGGATTATCCGGTGATTCAGGCTTATGTTGTCTGGATGGCAATGATTTACCTGCTGATAAATGCTGCAGTAGAGTTTTTGTGTCAGATTCTGGATCCAAGAGTCAGAAGGGAAAAGAGTGCACGATGAAAAAAATGGATGGAAAATTTAAAATCAGTCTGTTGTTTCTCGCAGTTATCTTAATCATCCCGGTAATCGGTCCGCATCTGATCCGCCACGATCCGTATGCGGTGAATGTAAGAAATGCATTCTTATCGCCGTGCAAAGAATATTTGTTTGGAACGGACAATCTGGGGCGGTGCGTGTTCTGCCGTATTCTGGCGGGAAGCAGGACATCGATTTATACAGCACTTCTGATTGTCGGAATCGTATTTCTGGTGGGAACACTGGTTGGAATTCTGGCCGGATTTGCAGGCGGGGTTCTGGATGAGATTCTGATGAAAATCACGCTGGTTTTCCAGGCTTTTCCTGCTTTTGTACTGTCGATTGCGATTGCGGGAATTTTAGGTGTCGGCCTGTGGAACGGCGTGCTTGCCTTAAGCGCGTGTACTGGACAACGTATGCACGGCTTTCCCGGAGCCTTGTGGTTTCCATGAAACAGGAAAATTATATATATGCCGCAAGAATGAACGGTGTACCGCTTTATCGCATGATAACAGCCTATATTCTGCCCAATATGATGGGAAGCCTTATTGTAACAGCGGCTATGGATATTGGAAGTGTAATCCTCAGTATGGCAGGACTTTCGTTTCTGGGACTCGGTGCTGCGCGTCCTACCGCAGAGTGGGGACCGTTATGAGCGAGGCGAGAGATTATCTGCAGAAAGCACCATGGATTATCGTTTTTAATGGTCTGGCCCTGTTTCTGGTTGTGACAGTTTTTCAGCTGTTCGGAGACCGACTGAGCGAGTTTGTACATAAGAAAGAAGCAAGAACAGAAAATTAAATTCAAGATGAAACCACCTGCAACGCGAAAAGGCGGACAGATGATCCATAAAAAAGATCGTCTGAAAGACGGGAAAAACCAAAAAAGAGGAGAAAAATCAAATGAAAAAAGAGATTGTAAGTGTCATGATGGCAGCCTGCCTGTTCGCATCTCTTGCAACGGGATGCGGCACGGCAAATGAGAGTGAAACATCTTCCAAATCAGGTTCGGAAGCAGCAGGCGCAGTTTCAAAGTCCGGGGAAACGACTACAGATGGAGAAAGAGCAGATCTCGTTCTTGGAGCTACTACCGGTTTCTTTGGTGCAGAAGTCTGGACGTTGCGTATAACTGGGATGGCTGGATCATGTCCATCTATGGAATCAGCGAAAATCTGTACCGTCTGGATGAAAATATTGAGCCGCAGCATGGATCGCAGAATCGGTAGAGACACCGGATGAAAATACTTGGGTTTTCACCATTCGTGATGGCGTAACGTTCTCAAACGGAAAAACGGTAGATGCAAAAGCAGTAAAAGCATGCTTTGAGCGTACCTATGAGAAAAATGAGAGAGCAGATTCGACCTTAAAAATCAAATCCATGGAAGCAGACGGCATGAAATTTACAATTGTAACGCCGGAACCAAATCCAACACTGTTAAATGATCTGTGTGATCCGCTTCTCGGTATTTATGATGCAACAGAAGAACCGGATGAGGAGCTTGGTGTTTCCTGCACAGGACCTTACGTTGCAACTTCGTTTACCGCTATGACGGATGTCAAAATGCGTGCCAACGAAAATTACTGGGGCGGCGCTCCGAAGGCAGACACCGTAGAGCTGAAAATTATCGACGATCAGGATGCGCTGGATATGCACTTGCTAACGGAGAGATTGACCTGATCGCACAGGAAACAGCAAACGGAGCATCAAAGTTCACAGATACTTCGAAATATACAACCGATACCGTGACGACAACAAGAGCAAACTTTTTAAGCTTCAATCTGAAAACAGAAGGACTGGACGATCTGGCAGTACGTCAGGCAATCAATTACTGTATTGACCGTGAAGGCTATGCAGATGTTGTTTATCAGGATTTGCAACTCCGTGCTATGGAATTTATCCGGACAACCTGGCATTTGGCGGTACAGACGGATTAAATCTGACCGTCGATTCCTACGATGCGGATAAAGCAAAAGAAATTCTTGCAGATGCAGGATACCAGGATACCGATGGAGATGGTATCCTCGACAAAGACGGCGTGAATCTTTCGTTCAAAGTGCTGACTTACAGCTACAATGACAACTGCATCCAGCTTGCTGATATGCTTCAGGCAGAACTGTCCCAGATTGGAATTGAGCTTTCCATTGAGACACAGGATGTGCTGGATGATCCTCTTGCATCGGGTGATTTCGATCTTGCTATTTTAAACTATGCCATGGCGCCGATTGGAACTCCGTCGTACTTTATCAATATGTTGTTTACGACGGGAGCCAGCAACAATTATGGTGGATATTCCAACGAAAAAGTAGACGCGCTGGCAGCGGAAATTGGTACCACATCGGATAACGACAAAGTGGTTTCTCTTACCAGAGAACTGGAGCAGCAGGTACTGGATGATATGCCATTTGCATTTGTGGCAGATCAGCAGCTGATCTTTGTATACTCCAACAAAGTAAAAGGAGTACAGATCAATCCGACGGAATATTATCTGGTAACCAATACTCTGTCTGTGGAAGAATAAATAAAGAAACACAGGAAACAAAAGCCGGAACAACGGCGAAAGACGAAACGGATCGCAAAAGATGAAAAAAAACAGGATAGAAGAGAATAAGACAGACAAACATCTGGCAGAGAAAAATCAAATAGAGAAAAATCTGATTGTGGATCGTTTAACGGTAACATATGGAGAAAAGCTGGCAGTTGACGGTGTCAGCTTTTCTCTTTCTCCCGGGAAAATTTACGTTATTGTCGGCGAGAGTGGTTCTGGAAAATCGACTCTGCTTCGTACAATCGGAGGACTCCTGACAAAAGAGGGAAAAATTGTTTCCGGAGATATCTGGATGGGAGAACAGAATCTGATACAGCTTTCAGAGAAGGAATGGTGTGAAGTCCATGGAAACAAAATGGGTTATATTTTTCAGAACCCGGAACAGTCATTAAGCCCGCTTGCCAAAATCGGGAAACAGTTTGTGGAATGCCAAAATATGCATGCAAAAACAGCGGGGAAAAAAAGCAAAAAAGAGATTTTAGAGGATGCGGAAGAGCTTTTAAAAGAGCTTCGATTTGAAAACCCGCAGCGCGTTTTAAAATCATATCCATTTGAATTAAGCGGAGGAATGTGTCAGCGTGTTGCAATTGCGCTTGCGATTATGAATCAGCCGTCCCTTTTACTGGCAGATGAACCGACCAGTGCGCTGGATGTCGCATCGCAGGATATGACGATCGAGACACTGCTCGCACTGCGGAAAAAAACAGATCTTTCGATTCTGCTGGTGACACATAATATGGAAGTTGCAAGAAGACTTGCCGATGAAATCGGCGTTATGTATCAGGGCCGGATCATAGAATCGGGTTTGCCGGAAGAAATATGGAACGACCCAAAAGAGGATTATACGAAAAAACTGATTGCGGCAATTCCGCAGCCGGTGAAACTTGTACTCGATGAGGGATAGAGAAAGGTACGGAAATGGTATGGAAGCACTGCTTCGGGTGGAACATTTAAAAAAACAGTTTCACAGAAATTCAGATGGAACTTATGTATTAAAAGACATCAGTTTTGAAATGATGCCGGGAGAGTGTCTGGGGCTGATTGGAAACAGCGGAAGCGGTAAAAGTACAATCGTAAAGATCCTGACAGGCATTACGACGGCAACGAAAGGATGCATTTACCTGGAAGGAAAACAGATTTCCGGAAAAAGGACGCAAAAAGAAATTGGAAAAAAAAGTGCAGATGATTTTTCAGAATCCGAAATCTTCCCTGAATCCGAAGATGACGATTGGGCAGAATCTGGATGACGCATTGCTTTATTACAGAAAAATTCCGAAAACAGAAAGAAAAAGGCAGTGTGAAGAGATTTTGGAACGTGTGCACCTTCCGGTGAGCTATCTCGCCAAATATCCATCGCAGATCAGCGGAGGGGAATGCCAGAGAGTCTGTATTGCCAGAGCACTGCTGCGGCATCCGGCGCTGTTGATTTGCATGAAGCAACAAGCGCGCTGGATGTTTCGGTGCAGAAGGAAATCGTGGATCTTCTGAAAGAGATTAACAAGAAGAGCATATGGCCATGCTTTTATTTCCCATGATCTGGCGCTGGTAGCAAATGTCTGCGACCGGATTCTGATGCTTTCTGATGGAGAAATAAAGAAAATAGAGTGTGTGCCGGATGAAGCGCAATAAGCTGAAGCAGGGCCGGAGTATTTCAGCAGGAGGGCATGAGAGGAAGCTGTTTATGCTCCTGCTATGTCAGATCCGGTAAGAACGTATTCGGCATCAATGCTCGTCTGGATGGCGGTTTCCTGGCTGTACTGGTTGGAAAAAATGGAAATGCCGCTTTTGAGGCGTTTGGCAGACTCGGTGAGTCGGGAATTGTTGCAATAGCGGTAGAAGACCAGGTGAAAATCATCGGAGCAGTCGTTCCAGGTTTTTATGTCCCCGCATTTTGCGGCTTCGCGCCCTTTGGCAAAAATAGAGGTCACTTCGGCTTTCAGCTTTTCTCCGCATTTGATCTTCTGCGTTAAAATATCGTCTCGCAGAATCTGATAAGTTTGTTCAGATAAGGTTGATTTATTTCATCCCATAAAACTCTTGTTTTTGCTAAAGTCTGATTAAGATAGAAATTTCATTGTGTGTTTATTCTAACATGGAGCAGGAATCCATTCAAGATGGAAACAGAAAGCGTATTTGAAAAACCGACCTTGACAATTACCGTATTTGACAACAAAAAGAAAACGATTTATATTTATAACAGCGTTATATAACACTGTTATAAGAAGGAAGGTTAACTTGACAAAACCAATCGAAGGCGTTTCAGAGCGAATTTTATCCTGTGCAAAGGAGGGGTTTCTGGAAAAAGGATATGCGGATGCATCGCTTCGCACAATTGCGGCAAAAGCAGAGACAACCACGGGTTCTATTTATTCCCGGTTCCGGGACAAGGAAGGACTGTTTGGCGCTCTGGTGGAACCGGCAGCAGGAGCAGAACGCTGGAAATTTTAAACGAATCAGATTACGAATATTCTTTGAATGGAAATAAGCAAACAAACAATTGATTCGCGAGTTTATTGATTGAAAATACGCAAAAAAGCAATCGCAAAAAAATACGATTGCTTTTTGCGTGTTTTGCGTATAATAAAAGCATGAAAAAGTGGAAAGGATGTGAACAGAATGCGAGAAACACGGACCATGGAATTTAAAGAAACGATTACTAATACATTTCTGAAAACAGTAAGTGCTTTTTCGAATTATGACGGTGGAGTTATTCTGTTTGGAGTCGATGACGAGGGAAACAGTAAAGGCTTATCGGATGTAAAACAGTCATGCCTGGATATAGAAAATAAAATTAATGACAGTATTTCTCCACAGCCAGATTATAAACTGGAAACACAAAATAATGATAAAATTATCAAACTTACCGTACAAAGCGGTGCGCAGAAGCCGTATTTATATAGGTCAAAGCATATAAACGAAATGATACCGCGACGATAGAAGTAGATACACAGGAATTTTCCAGGCTTGTTCTGGAAGGAAAAAATATCCGATTTGAAGAACTGCCATGCAAAGACCAGAATCTGACCTTTCAGATTTTACAGCGAAAGCTGAAAGAACATATTCAGATCGAAACCTTTAGCCAGGACACGCTGAAAACCTTGAATCTATACGACAATGCCAATGGATACAATAATGCCGCTGGTCTTTTGGCAGATCAGAACCACTTCCCGGGAATCGACATGGTCAGATTCGGCGAAAACATCAGTATTATCCAGAAAAGAGTAACATTTGAAAACAGATCGATTTTAGAGGTGTATGAGAAAGCGATTGAAATTTTCAGAGATTACTATCAATATGAGGAAATTAAAGGTGCGGACAGAAAAAAAATAGAAAAAATACCAGAAGCTGCATTTCGAGAGGCGATCGCCAATGGTTTGATTCACAGGATCTGGGATGTGGAATCGCAAATCAGAGTTCTGATGTTTGAGGATCGAATCGAAGTAGTTTCTCCGGGAGGTCTGCCGGCAGGTATTACAAAAGAGGAATATTTGTCCGGAAAACTTTCTGTTTTAAGAAATAGAAATCTGGCAAATGTTTTTTACCGGTTGGGATTTGTTGAGATCTTTGGAACGGGAATTATGAGAATCAGACAACTTTACGAAAAAAGCTTAAGAAAACCGGAGTTTGAAGTGTCAGAAAATGCGATTCAGATTGTACTTCCGGTCTGGGAAAGCAATCTGGATTTGACAGAAGATGAGAAAATGATATACGGGATATTAAGCAAAAACAGGTTGAAATCTATGGGGGAAATTGCACCATATGTTTCATTTGGAAGATCAAAAACGACAAAGCTTTTGAAAGAGATGGAGGAAAAAGGGATCATAACTGTGGAAGGTAAGGGACGCAGCACGAAGTATAGTATAAAATAAAACTTGCGTATTTATAAAAAAGTAGAAACACCGGCATTTTTCTTGGCAGAGAAACTTGCCGGTGTTATTATTTAACACTAGTAAATAGATAACGATATTAAATATTTGCGGAAGAAGAAGGGAAAAAGAGTGACAGAGAGTTTTGAAGAACTGTTTCGTGCATTGCATCAGTTTAAAAAGCTGAATGTGGTGTCCATGCTGCCGGACGAATTGACGAAGTCATTCAGACCAAGTCCTCGATTGAAGCTGCAGAAAATCCGGGAAAAGTGGAAGTCAAAAACGGTGTGGTTCGTTTCGAACATGTCAACTTCCGATATCCGGGTGCCGAGGAAGATGTGCTTCATGACATCGACTTTGTGGCAGAATCTGGAAAGACAACCGCGATCATCGGAAGTACCGGCTGTAGAAAATCTACACTGGTCAACCTGATTCCGCGTCTTTACGATGTAACGGGCGGATCCATCACACTGGATGGAAAAGATATCCGCAGGATCACAATGAAAGATCTGCGGGATGAAATCGGTTTTGTACCGCAGAAAGGTGTTCTGTTCTCCGGAACGATCGCATCCAACCTCCGTTTTGGAAAAGATGATGCGTCAGATGAAGAGATTGCAAAAGCAGCGGAAATTGCGCAGGCAACTGAGTTCATCGAAGCAAAAGATGACAAATACGAAACGCCGATCGCCCAGGGCGGAAGCAACGTCTCCGGCGGTCAGAAACAGCGTCTGGCGATTGCGCGTGCCATTCTGGCAGACAACAAGATTCTGATCCTTGTTATGAAAGACGGCGATATCATCGAGCAGGGAAATCACGAAGAGCTGCTCGCGGCAAATGGATTCTATGCAAATCTGTATAACTCGCAGTTTGAGGATGTTGTGGCATAGCAGATCCGTAAAAATTGAAAAATAGAAAGAGCCCGTTTGGAATATCCGATTGGCATATCCGGACGGGCTCTTTTGATGCGCGATAAACTAAAAAAGGAAAATGTGAAGAAATGGTGTAAAGTCGCTCAGAAAATGTGAATAAGATAGAAAAATTCCCTCTGATTTTGTGAAAAAAGTTGTTTTCCTTTGCGGTTAAGAATATAATAAAAGCATCAGAATAAGCAGAGGAAGTGCGCGAAAGAGATGCTTTATTTAAAACGAAAATCGATTTTTTTCTGAGTGCATGGAAAAGCAATCCGGACCGGAAACCGTTGATTGTAAAAGGACCGCGGCAGGTGGGAAAACCGAATCCATCCGGCGGTTTGGAGAGCAAAACTATAAAAGTGTGATCAGTATTAATTTTGTAGAAGAACCAAAGTATAAAATGATTACAACGGATGGATACAAAGCGGAAGGTATTATCAAAAATATTTCCAGGATTGATCCGTCAAAACGTTTTATAGAAGGCGAGACCCTGCTCTTTTTTGACGAGCTGCAGGAATTTCCGGAGATTGCAACTGCACTGAAATTCTTTAAAATCGATGGCAGATTCGACGTGATCTGCAGTGGCTCTATGATTGGGATCAATTACCGGAAAATTGAAAGCAACAGTGTTGGCTATAAATCCGATTATGAAATGTTTTCTCTGGATTTTGAAGAATTTTTGTGGGCGAAAGGATATGATGACAGCACGGTAGAGGATATGCTGGAACATATGCGGACGCTGAAGCCGTTTAATGAAGTGGAGATGTCGGTGTACAGTGAACTCTTTTTAGACTACTGTATTTTGGGCGGAATGCCGGCTGTTGTGCGGGAATTTGTCGAAAAGGGAACATTTGAGGGCTCACTGGAAGTACAGAGACAGCTGATTGCAGACTATAAAGAGGACATTCGCAAATATGCGGAAGGAATGGATCAGACCAGAATTTTAAATGTATTCAACCATATTCCGGTGCAGCTTGCCAAGGATAACAAAAAGTTTCAGATTTCAAAAGTGGCATCAGGAGCGAGATTCCGTGATTACCGCGGCTGTATCGAATGGCTGCATGATGCGGGAATGGTCAATGTATGCTATTGTATGAATTTTCCGGAATTACCATTGCAGGGAAATTATGATGAAACGAAATACAAGCTTTACTTCGCAGACAGTGGTTTGCTGGTAGCCATGCTTGATGAAGAAGCCCAGGTGGATTTAAGAAGCAATAAAAATCTTGGTGTATACAAAGGTGCGCTTTATGAGAATGTTGTCGGAGAAGCATTGGTAAAATCAGGTTACCGGCTGTATTATTATAAACGGGACGATTCTTCACTGGAGCAGGATTTTTTGTCCGGACAGCAAATGCGCTGATTCCGGTCGAGGTTAAAGCACAGAATGGAATGGCAAAATCCATACGAACTTTAATCAGCGGGAAAAAGTATGCGGACATCCACTGCGGAATTAAATTTACAGGCAGTAACATGGGATACGGAGAGCAGATTTATACGTTTCCGTATTTTTGTGCTTTTTTGCTGAAAAGATATCTGGCAGGGGTGGATGAGAAAGCGTTCTTAGAAGGGGCTTACAGCAAGGATTCTCACATCTCTGCAGGTGATGAGATGAATTAAGTGAATGGAAATACAAAATGAAGCGAGGAAAAAATTATGGCAGACAAACACACAACAGAAAAACTCCTGGAGGCGACCGCCTTTCGGGAAAAGTAACCTTATTTGCAAAAGTGACGATTTTGCCGGGGGATGAGCTTTCCTATCATGAGCATCACGGTGAGACAGAAGTATATCACATTTTATCAGGAGAGGGTCTGTACCAGGACAACGACAAGACGTATCCGGTGGAGGCAGAAATGACGACCTTCTGCGAGGACGGAAACGGGCATGCGATTTCCTGCAAAGGAGACGAGCCGCTGGTATTTCTGGCGATGATTCAGAAAAAAGAAGCATGATAAAAAAATTCTGTCAGAGGAAAGGAAACTGTCGAAAGAGATTTTGAAAGAGAAGCTTTTTCGGCAGTTTTTTTGTTTCCATGCATACGAAGGGAACAGATGAGTGGCAGGTTCTGCAGGTTTGCTTGTAGGAAAAAACAGTACATGGTATGATGGAGTTACTATTTCGAGGGGGTGGCTGTATGAGCAGAAAGAAAAAGATGAAAATGGAGTACCGCTTTTATGAAGTGCCGGAAAAATGTCCGGTGCTGGCACTTCTGGGAGAAAAGTGGGTGCAGAATTACGGTTACCAGATTGATTACCTGCATTTTCATAATATGATGGAGATCGGCGTCTGCTATTACGGTGAGGGGACAATTGTCCTGGAAGATAAAGAAATTCCGTACGACGGGGGGGCATTTACGGTAGTACCAAAGAACTTTCCACATACGACAAACTCAAAGGAAAACAGTCTGTGCTCCTGGGCATGGCTGTTTATTGATGTGGAAGGCTTTATCACAAAACTGTATAAGGATAATTCGCGTATGGCACAGAAGCTGATTTCCCGCATCAACCAGAGGGCTCATTACTCGAAAAATGAGGACAGACCTGAGGTGGCGGAGCTGATCAAACTGATTATTAAATGCATGGATGAAAAAGAGGAATTTTATCTGGAAGAAGTAAAGGGGCTGACGCGGGCGCTTCTGATGCAGATTGCGAGATGGAATGAAAAAGATGAGACGCAGGAAAAGAATGCCATTCTGGATGATGCCAGCATTGCCTGATTCTTCCTGCGCTCAATTATATCGGGGAAAATTTCCAGAGAGCATCCGGATTGAAGAACTTGCGGATGTGTGCCACATCAGTGAGACACATCTGCGCCGTATTTTTCAGGAATCCATGCGGATGCCGCCGGTGGAATATATCAACTGGGTTCGGATCCGGGCAGCGTGCAAAGAGCTGAGAAAGACAAATGCTCCGTAAGTGACATTGCACTGCACTGCGGATTCACAACAATATCCACTTTTAATCGTAATTTTCGAAAGATTCTCGGCGTTTCGCCCCAGCAATGGCGGAGGGCACCGGAACATTACGAGCAGAATTTGTTGAAATTTGACATAAAAACACAGGAAGGATGGTGAAACAAAGTGAAAATATCTATAAATAGTTGAAAATGCATAGGATAGATCGAATATGCGCACAACCGACGAAAGAATGTTGTTATAATTTGTACATGTTGAGGGGATAAAAACCTAAAAAATGTACAAAACAACCAAAAGACTTTTAGGCGATATATGTGAAAAAGTCAGGTTGTAAAATAACATCTTAAGGAGGATGTGCAATATGAGAAGAAAAATTGTATCAATCGTAATGGCATCAGCAATGGTACTTGGACTGGCTGCATGCGGATCCAGCGGAGGAACTACAACAAGCTCCAGCAACGGCGGAAACGATGCATCAGCAGCAGATGACACCACTGCAAAATCAGAGAGCAGCGACGTAGTAGAAGGTGGTTCAGATGATGACAACACCTTAACCGTATGGACCTGGGACCCGAACTTCAACGTTTATGCGATCCAGAAAGCAGCTGAGATTTACGCACAGGATCACGAAGGCTTTAAAGTAGAAGTCAGCGAAGTACAGTCCGATGACATTGAAACCCGCCTGACCACAGCAGTTTCTGCAGGAGACTTAAGTACTCTGCCGGATATCTTCCTGATGCAGGACAACTCCTTCCAGAAATATGCAACCAACTACCCGGACATTTTCACAGATCTGACCGATTCCGGTATCGACTTTGGTGAATTCTCATCCGCAAAAGTTGCTTACTCTACACTGGATGGAAAGAACTACGGAATTCCGTTTGACAATGGCGCTGTGATCGAGTGCCTGCGTACCGATATGCTGGAAGAGGCAGGCTTTACCGTAGATGATTTCACAGACATTACCTGGAATGACTTTATGGAAAAAGCAAAAGTTGTCAAAGAGAAAACAGGCCAGCCAATCCTGACATCTCAGGCCGGATCTCCGGACCTTGTTATGGAAATGCTGCAGTCCTGCGGCGAGTCTCTGTTTAATGAGGATGGATCCGTAAATATCGTAGACAACAAAGCATTAAAACCAATCCTTGAGATCTACAGCCAGATGGTAAAAGACGGTACTCTGGTAGAAGTTACCGACTGGGATCAGTACATTGCATCCATCAACAACGGAACCACAGCAGGCGTTATCAACGGATGCTGGATCATGGCTTCCATCACAGCAAACGACGATCAGTCCGGTAAATGGGCGCTCACCAATATGCCAAAACTGGACGGCATCGACGGAGCAACCAACTACTCCAACAACGGTGGTTCTTCCTGGGCAATTTCTTCCAACTGCAAGAAAACCGATCTTGCCATTGACTTTATGAAATCTACCTTCGCAGGCAGCACAGCTCTTTACGATGACATCATCGCAAAAGGCGCTCTGGCAACCTGGGCACCGGCAGGAGAGTCCGAAGCATATGCACAGCCAGTTGCATTCTTCAGTGATGACCCGGTTTATGCAAAAATCGTTGATTTCGCAACCAAGACTCCATCCAACATCACTGGAGCATTCTACTACGATGCACGCGATGCTGTCGGAACCGCACTTTCCAATATCATCCAGACAGGAGCAGATATGGACAGCGAACTCCAGACTGCACAGGAAACCGTAGAGTTCAACATGGGTAACTAAGATTTCTCATATTGTAAAAAAGTAGGAAGATAAGAAACGGGTCTGCTTCTAGACAGACAGAAAGCAGGCCCGTTCTGTATCTGCACCGGGGTGGGCTTGAAAAAAATCTTTTTGCAGACAACATGCATGTTCTCCTGCAGAAATCATTTTTCAAG
>ENA-OQCP01000272-OQCP01000272.1-human-gut-metagenome-genome-assembly--contig:-NODE-272-length-23166-cov-4.258388_pt1 | contig 23166 bp, 17 predicted proteins | sample MGYA00242760_ERZ504583 | MGnify/ENA primary metagenome ERZ504583 (study PRJEB26092, sample SAMD00036308) | human gut metagenome | host: Homo sapiens | study: EMG produced TPA metagenomics assembly of...
CTGCGTTTTTCCCACTCAGATCCAGTCGGACGGCTGTTGTATAGAAATCGTTATTCCTGCTGCCATAACCGTTGCAGCTGAAAAATCCCAAGTGTTGCTAACCGTCATAAAGTGTCATAAATTTTGTCTTCATCGTGGATTCTCCTAGAATTTTATTTTCTACATCTGTAGAAGTTAATTGTATTCTACAACTGTAGAATACAATTGTCAATTCTTTTTTCTATATTTTTTTCACCACTTTACAACTTTATAAATGATATCCCTGATAACGTATTACCTGTTTCAAGGCATTAATTGTATGGTTTGATTTTATATGCTTTTCGATGTTTTTTACGAAACTGGCATAAAAAATCTGTTCACGTATTCCCTGACTTAAGACAAACCGGAATTCCTGTACACTGTTATCACGATACTCATCGAACTGTTCATCGCAATAAGGCAGAATCTTTCTGGTACGATGTGCATTCAAAAGCTGATGCCATCTGGCTTCTTCCTGTTCCTCCATGCTTTCAACCTGCGCGTCTACATCCTCCTGTTCTTATTTATTTTTGTCTTCTCTGCTCCATCCAGAAAGCTCCTTTTCCGCCGGTACTCAGGAAAGACAAAAGAAAACACAAAAAAAGCAGCCCGTTTAAAGCTGCTTTCTTCATGCCTTCTTTTTACAGATACCATTCTATAATACACGGAATTCTAGGTCAATATTACTTTAATTGCAATAGCGTTGCATATCGGTTTCTTTTATGCAGCCTGTATAACAGAAGGATTTGGTGACACTAATAATTACTCGATTCCTGCTGTGCTTTAGCTATGTGCAGTTAACCTATCACCTTTATTCGTTGCACCGCAACTTAAATATACCTCCACCTCTATATGTAGGTTGTCATTTTGTCCAAAACATCTAATAGTATTTCATCTGTTTTTCTAATTACTCAATCTTCCATCATACTTCTAATGCAATATTTCTAAGAAGTTAATGGTATAAGTTTACCATAAACTAATTAATATCACATTTCCCTCTGACATAATCCAATACATCCTGGTTTTTTTTAATAATGCTCTTATTCGAATACATCTGATCCATTGTCTTCCAACAATATTTTTTTCCATTAAGTTTAAAAACAGATTCACTATTATTAGGCAAAATTCCATTGTCGATTTCAAAAAAATGAAATTGAAATTTTTTTGTTACCTTATCACTATATGAAAATTTACGGCTTTCTTTTTCACCGATATATTTTACGTTCATTCGATCTGTTATTTTTAAATCACGTTTTATATTGGCTTTTATCTGTTTAATTTCTGCATTCTCATCAAACTTCCCATCCTGACATCTATAGTTTGGGAAAAGCCAACACTGCCATCGTTTGGAGTAAAAAAGTAAATACTTTCCCTTTTCATGGATATTTCTAAATACAACAATATTAAACGAATGTTCTGTTTTAGGATCTAAATCTACTACTTCATCATACAAATTTTTAATGGAATATGAGTGTTTTTTTGAAACTATTAGTCTGTAAATACCATGCCCTAATATTGAAGCTGTAATTGCCCACACAATAAGTTCAAAATACAATGATGGCATAAATGTTATTTTACTGCAATCCGTCACAAGCAATGTTATTGCAAGCGATATTCCTGAAATAATTTCCCCAAATTCCGCAAAGTTTGAGCCATTAATAAATTTTTTTCTTTTCTCTAACAACAGCTTTAATTCTGTCTCGTCAATCTCAAGCATTTTTAACCCTCTCCTCATATAAGTAATTTATTTTTGCAATACTACTTTCACTCTTTTCAATCAACTCCTCCTACCAGTATTGCAAAAACACAATTTCTTATTGACAGATATAAGCTATCATGATAGAATTTCAAAGGTTGTTTTCAATAATTGTATTAACAAAAATACAATTCCGAAAGCAATTTAATCTATATGGCAGACAGCGATCATAAAACTTTCTCAGGGTGACAGATCGCTGTCGTTGTGTATTTTGCACTAGCCATTGTATCAGACATTTTTTCAGAATTCAAGAATGAATATCCCTGTATCTTTATTCATTTTCATCATGCATCCTTTCTATTTGAATGTGCAACATCAAATAAAGTTTATTTCTTTCTGTCATTTGCTATCTATCGCGAAAATTATTTTAATTTTTGCTACATATGATGCAATTATTTTTGATGATTTTTAATAATTTTTTTGTTTGTGTCTTATCTTTTTTGTATATTCCCCTTTAACGTTCTTTGCTATTTTGTAAGTCGGCATGACTATTTATCATCAATAATGAATAATTATGAATCTCGGAATAATAATATTACCTGACAAATTAAACATATTTTTTCTTGCCAACTCTACTCAGCACACTTTTATATATTTCTAATAACCCTCATCCATTTTACCGCAACAGGTAACGTTTTTTATACCATCACTACTTTAAAACCGTAAAAGGCCAAATAATCTTTAACAAGGTTATCTGGTCTTTTTCATATTTCCTTCAAATTGTTATCACATTAAATTTTCCCATTAATTTTCTATATTCTCTAATCCAATTCGCAATTGTTCGAAAAAGACCGCCACATTACAATAACGGTTCAGGGAATGGTTTCCATCCATGATAAATTCCCATGTATCTTTATAAGTACCGCACACATGGAAACCATCGTCATACAGATATTCCAGAAACTTTTCCGGCTGATCTGTATATTGATCTGCAATGTCAAATGCCAGATTTTCCTTTTCATCATCAGTCAGATCTTCTGCCCTGTCATGCAGCACATGTTCCATATTCCTAGAAAAATAGTAAATTTCATAAGGAAATCCTGCCACAGTTTCCCGGTTATACAGAGAATATACAATCTTTCTCTTACTTAGATTTCTGCGGATCAATCGATTCTTATTTTTCGCCTCTATATGCGTATCAAAATATTCCGTTTTTCCATTTTCAGACTGCCTGACCAACGATGGCGGAATAAAAGCTCCGTCTGTATCAATGATCTGAATCACCTTAAGGATATCATCCGCTACTATGAAAGGATTTTTAAGCAGATACTTTTGGATTTCCTTATCAATCCGTTCTTCAATATATTTTACCGTCATGTTTTCGTCTGCAGTGATATCTGTATGGAGCACGTCAAATTCTATATCATGATCGTTTACCAGTTTTGTAAATATCACAGCCAGTGCATCTTCATCCGTCGGCCCTTCTACAAGAAACAGAATAACTTTTTTAGTCATTAGCACGTATCCTTCCTGCCCGCCTCATAGCAAGCTCCATCTCATATATATTTGTTTCATTGTAGAGCTTTTCTTTTTGCCCACCAAGCTTGATCGTCCGCAAATAAGATAATCGGGTATTTTGTGTGTTTTTGATATAAGTAGATTTTATATAGCAATTCTCAGGATTCACAGTCGTATAAAGCAGAGAATCGTTTTCAAGGATTTCCAATGGGCGTAAGTTATGTGACGTAAAGATCAATTGTCCTTTAGCTTTATCCTGCATAACTTCCAGGCATTCTCCCAGTAAATATTCATAAATACCAGAATCCAGCTCGTCTACCACAAGGCAATAAGATTCTCTGTTATAGCAGGCAACTAAATTACTGCAAATAGAAATCAGCTTCTTTATTCCTGCGGATTCATACAAAAGCGGAATCCGGTTCTCTCCACGCATGGCAATGATTTCAAACTGCACTCCGTCTTTTCCTTCCTTCAATAGCTTATCAAACGCATTATAAATTTCTATATTGATCTCAGGTATTAATGATTTTATTACAATATTGATCTGCTTGATCGTATTTGCTACATAAGGAAAAACTTCTTTTGGCACCACATTTATATCTGTGAAGCGTAAGAAGATGCCTTCGCCTTTTTTGGGTATCGTATCCGGCCAGTCAATATTAACGGGCATATTTTCCAGATTTAAGGATAAATAACCGTATTGCGCGTTTTCAACAACAGCAAGATCATAAATTCCATATTTCTGAAAACACTGACTCAGTAGAGAAAGCAATGCAGCCTCACCTTCAGTTTTTTCAAAGACTTCCTGTGCTTTTCTTGAAAATAAAAAGGAACCTACCTCCGGAACACCCTTTTCCTCATTATAGTTCTGTGTTGCCTGCTCTGCGACTCCAAGTGCAATAACATTCTGGATATCCTTAGAAAAACACTCATACAATTTCAACGGACGAAAAAGCTCTTTCCTGCCTTTTTGGTAATCAAAAACAGGTGTGATCCGTTTTCCTTCGGACATTTCTCTCTGGCTGAATTTTTCTTTACTGATGCAGAAGCTCTTCTTACCGTTTTTCAGCAGTTCAATTTCATATTCTACCAGATAGCATTTTTCTTCGATTTTCAGCTCAAAGCGATACTTTACAGAGGAGGTATTACTTGCTTCATTTATATAATAATAAAAATTTGACGGGATCTGACGTCCGGAAAGAAGATATTTCAACAATACCATACAGTCCACAATTACTGTTTTTCCAGATCCATTAGCTCCATAGATTCCTAAAATGCTTCCTTTTCTATTTTGGGGCATTTCAATTTCACCGTGTATTACGTTTTTTATGTTGTTTATCTCCATTCCCAAAAGCCGAATAACGTACTTCATCTCCATCACATCTCCTTTCAGTTTCATTCACCTGTACTTAGTATATCTTATTATATTGCAAAAATCAATTCTTATTATACTTTTGTTAATATTTTTAACATTATTCTTTTTACTTTTCTAGTAAACATACACGTATCTTGCTTATTGTAGATGCTTCTAAGATAAAGGATAATTCCTAATTATCCATGTTCCCAGTAGTCTTAAACCATTATATTAATTATGAAATAAAAGGGGGAAGCATATTATGAGATTGCTTATATTGGCTACAACGAAATTTGCACCTACATATAATGAAAAACTTATATCACAGATTAATTATTTTAATAGCTTTGACAATATGAAGGCAGATATTTTTATTGATGCTTCTTTAGTAGAAATTGAAAAAATGTTAAGTACATCACAGTATGATCTTATTTATCCAACAACTGTTTTTGATTATAGTAATGACGGATCAAGTATTATTTCATTTAATTCATATTTATACAAATTATTAGAGTATTATAATATAAATTATATTGAAGCCCACTTTTTTCTCATTTGTTGTTAAATGATAAAGCACTTACAAATTTAGAGTCAGGAATGGGACTTCCAAATCAAATTGTTACAAGACAAGCATGGATTGCTAATAGAAAATCTGTCGAAAAAAAATTATTAACCTTTAAACTACCGGCAATTGTAAAACCAAATACATTAGCTGCATCATTAGGCATTGATGAATCTTCTATAATATGGAATACTGATGATTTTGGAAAAATTATTGATCAACGTTTTCAAAGCTTCCCACATCTTACCGAAATACTAATAGAATCGTATCTGAACGATGCTACAGAATATACGGTTTCCATAACAGGAAATACGGGAAGGTATTTATTTAATGTATCTAAATTGAAATCTAAAACCCAGCATCATGCATTGCATTCATATAATAGTAAGCTTACCATTTCAGAAAAAAGAGATTTTACATATGTTATTGAAGATAACCGTGGAGTATTATATGAACTTCAAAAGCATACAGAACAACTTTTTGAGCAAATGCATCTTCGCGATATGGCCAGATTTGATTATTTGCAAGATAAAAATGGAAAATTATATTTGATAGATGCGAATTCGCTTCCTGCTTTGTCTAATAATTATCTATATGAATATATTTCTACCAGACGGTTGCGTTTAGAACAATTGTTATTGCTAATTTGTTTAGTAGCACAAAAAAGAATTGGATTAAAAATAAACACTAAATTATTAGAGGAATATCCTGTTGAAATTGTCAGGGCTCTGTTTTAAACAGGACCCTGACAATTCAATAATTCATCAATGTTTTTTTGAAGTTTTTGCGCTTCAAGAAAATATAAATGATCAGTTGCATTGAGGCTTTCGTAATAACTTATAGCATAAGCGATATACCTTTGGGCCTCTCGTAATAATGAAATATCTGATCTGTTATGCTCAAGAATAATTTGTGCAAATTTTCTGCAGCAGTCACAAGCCCTATATGGAATATTGTATTTAATAGATAACTGATACCCCTCTCGTAAAGAATTAAGAGCTTTCTCATAATTTTTTTCTAATATCTGAACACGTGCCAGCATCCTATAATATTGTATTCTCCTTAATGGGACAGGATATTTTTTTAGTATTTTCTCCATTTCAGTTATATAGTTTCTCGCCGATGATACACTATTAATTTGAAAATATTGGGCTATGGCACATAGTTCAATTAATTCAGCTTGAATTTCTAACTGCAGCAGAACATCGTCACATGTTTTGGCATAATGGTAAACAAATTTAAAAAATTCTTCAGTTTTTTTGTAATTTTCATAATCGGAAAAACTTACATTTCCTTCAGAAATTCTTAATTGCAGTCTATTTTTTAGAATGATTCCTGTGTTTAACTTTAACCGAGCATTCCAATACGCAGATAAATTACATGTATTTTCTATTTTTTCATAAACTGTCATAGCATCATCAAATCGTGTTAATTCTCTGTAAATTGCACCTAATTCTAATGCTGTTTGACATGTTTTATCCGGGACTAAATGTTTTAATTGGTTATCAAGCACTTTTTTTAAAAGTTCTACAGAATCATTAAGTTTACCTTCATATCTGAGAAGAATAGCATATAAAATGTCAATATCATCATGCAAGCTATTTTTTGAAGCAATCAACAAATTACTTGCTTTAGCACAGTGAACTTTGGCTTGATAAAACACGTCATTTTCAAATTTATAAGCAAAAACATATAAATATTTTGCATAGATAAATTCATAATAGGCCTGGTCATCAAAATCAATAATAGGATTTATATTATATGTTGTATAAATAATAGGATTTAATGAGTCCAATATTTTAATTGAAAATTGTTGCTTCTCATCCAAAAGATTATTTATTTCCTGTAAGATTGCTATTAAAAATTTTGAATGATAATCTAAACCGATTCTATAATCAATTTTGTTAAACAATGCAATCCAGAAATCTTCTACAGGTTGTTCTTCCTGCATTTTTAAGATTGATTCTATAAGTACTTTTGTTAATGAATAATTATCCCTTGTAAGAAAGCGTAATAAAATATTTAAATAATTCTCTGAATTAAAATATTTTTGAATCCTTAAATAGTCTAATAAGGATAATGTTAAAATTGTAGGACTTTTTTGTTTTTCATAAATTGATGCACAAAAATTTTCCGGATTATCTATCTGTGTTAAATATTTTGTCAAAAAGATTTGTTCATAACTTTCATGTGAAAAATTTATCTGTCCCGTTGTTTTTTCGTATGCTAAAATACCAGAAGATTGCAGTTTTAATATGTCTTTTTCTAATTTTTCTTTTGCAATATGCATTTTTCTAACAATATCGTTTATGAACACTTTTCTTCCTTCATATTGATATTTTACTAAAATAATTGTTTCTGTAACATTCGATAGCTCGTTTTGTATCACTTCATCTTTGGCAATATTATTAAAAATTGCATCATACCATTCAATGAAAAAATGGCAAATTCTTTTTCACCCAAATCAGAGAAAGAACATAAAATTTGTCCAAATAATTGAATATAAAAAGGTGTTTGTAATATACTAGAAAACTCATGGTATAATTTTTTTCAAAATTTGTCGATTTAAGGATGTTTCCTTTTGAAGTAATTTCAAAGTCTGAGATTCTGAAAAACTGGAAGTTGATATAGTGGAAAAATAGTTCTATTTTCTGCCAAAGGCGTATAAAATACACCTGGTCTGGGCTCGAGTGCTTCATTTTGACGCAATTGAAGATATGAGTCCGTTCTTAAAGAAAGAATAATTTTGATATTGCGATATTCCTTTTGTGATAACATTTCTGTAAATTTTATTAATTCATTATAATTGTCCTGTAAAAAATTAAAATCCCCAGGCATTTCATTTAACGCATCATAAACTAATACCAGTGTTTGCTCCCTGCATAAAAATAACTTATTAATTACTTCAAGTTTTTCAAAATCGGAAAACCAATTAGAAAATACGTTGATTCCTCTTTGTAATAAACGTTGTTCCCTTCCGCTAAATGGAAGTATAACGAAGTTACTTGTATTCTGGAGGTTTTTTATTAAATATCCCAACAAAGTGGTTTTTCCACTGCCACTAGCACCTAAGAGCATAAATCCAGAATTTATAGAATCGAGAAAATCATGCAGAACATTAACTACATCAGTGATGATAAAATTTTCTAAATTAATTTTCGAAAAAATTGCAGCAAAATTCCTTGCTTTTCTGTAAAAGTTCATCATATAAGCCTAATTCTTGACCAGATTTATTGTCAACATCATAAACTATGTAAATACTTTCTATGAAATATGTTTGACGTGTCCCAAGTGTACTATGAAAAGGAGCATACATATCTAAAAGATATTTACGAAGTATTCGATCATCTTCCTGAGTTAAATCCTCCAACGTTATAGTTGTAGCTCGAGCAGAAGGCTCTATTTTCTTACAATTATTTTCTAATAATATTTTGGCACGATATTCATAGGATGGAAGTTTATTGTGAGAAAAAGCAGTTTTTTCAAACAATGCTATGATTTTAATCATAGAAAATAATGATTGTATTTCAGAGAACTCACCCTTTTTCAAAACATATGAAAAATCTTTATTTATGTCAAAAGTTACAATAATCTCATAGTAATTTTGAGCATTTTTCTCTATAAGAAATAATTTTTTTAACAAATCCCAAAAATCATCATTAAGTCTTGGGGCATCGGGATGTATTTCATATCTTGCTTTGATATTATCAATAAACTTTATCGGAACTATAGGATAACCTTGTGTTTGAGCATAAATGTCTAATGCAAAGGCTAATATTAAGGCTTCAACACCATTGGCTATTTTAGATATACTATTTTGAGGAAGAATTTTATCCTGACAAATATTAATTAATATAGACAACAGTGAAGAAGAAGCTTCTGAAAAATAGGGGGCCTGTATTTTCCATTCATATATATCTAGTAATTCATGTTCGATTTTTAGTAAAATTGAGAATACTAATGAAATTCGTTTACTTAATGATATTGTATCAAACAAAAAACTGTTCTTCCAAATTTCAACCGTTTTAAAAGTTTCATTCGGTAATGCAGACAATTTTCTTACTAATGTGGGAAATAGGATATTAAAATCACCGTATTCTCCATAAATAAAGTTTCCTTCTGAATTGCGTTTTTTCATCCAGTCATAAATAGGGTCATTTGTATATCCATCATATATTTCTGGCTTTGTAGGACTCACCCAAAAGGCACAATGATCATCAGATGTATTTAATGAATTCATGATGCCAATATCTTGCCCACGGTATCCAACAACAATTACAATCCCTTTTGTTAACTGACGAATTTTATTTTCTAATTCAGCAGGTAATTTTTGCAGTTCAAATGGTGAAAAACGAAGATTGCCATATTTTAAATCTCCATGAGCTTTAATAAACGTGATTTTGGGATTATCACCCAGTTCACTAGTTAGTTCTCCTACGATTTTTCGATGTGGAATATTTTCTAATATCTTATCAATTAATGGATCAAAATTTGTTGTAATTATATTTTGAACATAACCATGTTCAATCAAATATTTTATTGCAAGATATCCCTCTGAAGGCTTTAAATCATTGAAATACGGCTTCAATAAATTTATCTTATCTTTTTTTCCCAATCCATTCCACGCGATATTTATGAATGTTTTATATAATTCATTCCAGGTATCAGGCATTCCAGAAATATCTTCAAGCTGAGTTTCCACAATGTTTTTTACAATACCATATGTAGAAATGTCATGAGGTGAACTTGCTAAAGAGCATCCTGCCCCTAAGAATAAAGTTATTCCATCATTTTCATCAGATTGATGTATTTTCATTTGATGGATCATTTTTCCGATTTTAATATCTGAATAATCATTCATTTACATTATCTCCTGCCAAATATAGATAGTTATATAATTCATTGCTTGTATGGACAAATTACAATGATGGATAATTAGGAATTATTTATATAATTATAACAACTTCATCTGTCTTTTTCCATAAAATTCATCTCAAAATCCAGTTATTTTCGTCTTCTAACATTTGTTCATCAATTACCCTATAATATTTATACGCCAAAAAGACCGCCCTTTTCCGCCGATCTCTTCTCCTGCATTTTATATATGTATCTTTATGCGTTCCTTTACGCTGCTCCTATGATCTTCATATTATTCCGTGGGTGCATATCCCGTAAGATTTCTGCCTGTTTTCTGGCTGCCACATGAATATAGATCTGTGTTGTCTTTATGGAAGAATGCCCCAGTATCCGCTGTACACAGCTTATGTCCACTCCTTCCTCAATCAGATATGTTGCAAATGAATGTCTGAACATATGCGGTGTGATATTTCTTTCTATTCCAGCCTGAGCTGTATATTTTTTTAGCATCAGTCGAATGGACTGTTCCGTATACCGGTTGCCCCTGCCATTTACAAAAAAATATCCACTTTTTTTAATCGCCGCTCTGTTTTCAGCATAATATTTCCGCAAAATATTCAACACTGAGGTACTGCCAATCTGAACATATCTTTCTTTCGCTCCTTTTCCCATGAGTTGAATCAGCCCAGTATTCAGATTCACATTTTCTGCCCGTATATTTGATATTTCATAAACTCTGGCCCCGGTTGCAAAGAAAATCTCGATTACTGCCACATCTCTCAGGCAATATTTATAAACCGTCTCCGATTCCTGCTGCAGACAGCCATACATATGGTTTTATAAATGTTCAATCTCTTCACGCGGTATAATTCTCGGAAGAATCAAATTTTCCTTAAATTTGACTTTTATTTTTCGAAATGGACTTTCTTTAATCAATTCATTCTCTTCCAAATAACTATAATATGCTTTGACAGAGGCTATTTTGCGTTTCACTGTTTTTTGCTTATATTTTTTATGTAATTCTGTAATATATTCCTCAATCTTCTCTTTGTCTGGCTCTTCGCAAGCAACAAAAGTAAAATACTGATTGAGATCGATTCGATATGCTTTTACTGTTTTCTGATCCAGTTCCTTTCTATATGTGCAATATTCCAGATACGGTACTAATTTATCCTGCAATCTCATTTTTCGTTCTCCCCTACGTTTTTTAACATTCTCCATATCATACTACCATTCACCAGAATATTTTCAGAAATTTTACAAACAAAAAAGACAGACATATTCCATATCATATTTTCTTAAAAATAAAAAGTACAGCCTTTCGGTTCATCCAATTAGCTGTACTCGCATTTCTTATCTAGTTTTATGGTAGTATTCTTCAGAATATTGCTCAGAAAAATCTTCAACATTCAGATGATGTAACGTTAAAAATTCATGTAAAGTATCATCAGATATCTCATCCAGGGAAAACGGTTTTAATTCTTTAATAAACCCTTTTATCTGATCCTTCAGGATCTTAAGTTTATTTGGACGAATTATCTTAACTTTATGTGTAAAATCTCCCTCATAAGAAAGTGTCTTTGTCGAAATAATCATAAATCTGTCTACATTTGCATTTGGGCCATATTGATCTTCAAACCATGCACAATGGTTATTCATTTGTCCCGCTTCATGTTTCGTGATTTCCTGACGGGTTCCGGACACCTCACTTTTGCATTCAAATAATAAATAATGATCATTCGAACCACACCAAAGATTATCAGGTCCCTTCCGAATTTCTTTATCTGGACGCTGGCTGACATAGCCAAGTAAAGCGCCAACATCTTTTAATGCAGCTTCAAATTTAGTAGCTTCAATACCAAAAGACAAATTATCTAATGTCGCATTAACTGACAAAAACAATTCACCATAATCTGAAAATTTCCGCATATATGTTCTGATATTATTTAGGCGGTCTTGGTGTATATAAGAAATTTTTGTATAATCAATTCCTGTACTCGGTTTTAAAAGCTGTGTATTTTTCTTAAATGCACTTTTTTGAATTTTAATCGATTCTGCAATACTTGTCGGATATGTATATCTTGCTAATTGCTGTAAATACCAACCCTTTTCTGTGTCATCAACATTAAGCCCATCAATCAATCGCTGCATGGAAGAAATAGCTTTCTCATACTCACCTTCACAAAAAAATTGTTCTGCCTGCCGTTCTTTTAAAAGCCTGTCATATACCTGTGATTCTGCATTATCTTCTACAATCGTATCCATTTCAGAAGCATAATATTCTTTCCAGCCTTCATCACGCACTAACATCTGCTTTATCAAAGAAAGCACAACTTTTATAGGGCTTTCAGTTTTATCTTCTTTCGCCATGTCAGCAATTTCGATGCCAATGTCAATTTGTTTTCTCGTTTGTGGTGAAAAGAATTTATTAGTTGCAATACTCCGCATAAACCGAACCAATTCTGAGCCAATTATTAAAATGGCGCAATAATCTTTTTCACCACGGACACCTCTGCCAATACCCTGTTCAATTTTTTGAGCTATCCGTTTATTGATCAGTTCACTATTTGGACACGCCTGTTCTTCATAGCGATCTGCCAAGCTATCAAAATACGGAAGGCTATCCATAATCAGTATTCGACAACTTTCATCAGGCAAGTCAATGCCATCATATCTGTTATTAATTACAACGATTTTTGAAAAAATTCCTTTTTTTAACTTATCAAGTTCCTCAACAATATTTCCCGTAGTAGCCGTAATTGCTCCTAAATTTTGATATTGTCTACAATTTTTCGTACTAGGCACCAATGCCACTATGCCAAATTTTGAAAGAGAGCTCTTGCAAAAATTAGTGACAATTAAATCATGATCACAAGATTCTTCAACAAGCGATGGTATTATCAACATTTTTTCGCCAGACCATTTTTGTTTTTCATTCCGCAACGGATTCTTCACAGCCTCTGGCCTAAACTCTAAGCCCTTTACAAAAAATGAATCATCCTGAGTTGTTGCAGACATTAAAATTCTATGCGTAGCATATGAAAAAGAACCAAAAGTACGAATGCTAACATTATACGGAGAAATCTCAATTTTACTTCCGGATATGTAACAACAATAATTTTCTATCTGATCACGCATAAGAGGCCACGTATAATATATTTGACTGTTTTCCTGGGCAGCAGACAAAATCTTTAGCATTTCTGTTTTCTTATTATTCCAGCTCCAGTACGGGACTGCCATAAAAGTATTATAATCTCCAGCCTGAATATCAAGCCAGCTTCCTTCCCCTTGTTCAATCATATCATCATTGAAAAGTGTCAGAATCTTCGAGTAAATTTCAGGATTTTCACTTTTGCTTATTGAAATGGTAAAAGCGCTTTTAATGGTATCTATACAAGCATGTGAATCATCCATAAGAACGGCTCCCGTTTTTATATAGTTGTTGTCTGTTCCAAATACAGATCTTCCGTTAAATATTTTCTGTACATGAGTAATAAGTATTTTGGAACCTGCAAGAAAATCATTTGGGATTTCGGTACTTTCACCAAATGTACAAAAGGGAATACCAAATTTATCCGCTTCTGAACATACCTGCCTGACAAGATATTTATTAGGACATATATAAAGACATGGCCCCTCCTTTGAATTGAGTAAAGATTGAAGAAGTAGCAATCCTACTAATGTTTTCCCTTCGCCAGTATGCAATTTAATAATTAAATCCTTATCTGCACGTCGTTTTGTATACCACTCAGATAGAACAATTTCCTGTGCTGGGCGAAGAGGACCAGCAACGCTTTTTCGGTCTAAAGTTCCATATAACTCAATGGGATTAGTTTTCGGTGTTATTGTTCTGCTTGCTAATTTTTTCTTAAAATCAATTGCCATTAAACTCCCTCCTATTGTCTCTCTACAAAATATTTATCTGATCCATAGTCGCAATTATATGTACTTTTTTCTTTTGACAATCCATAACGTATCTTTTGAATTCTGCTCTTTTTGCCTCGTCATCATCCAGATATTTATATACCTTATCTAAAGCAATCAAAGAAAAATCGCAGACAAATGCAAATATATTTCCTCCATTTTGGGGATTTCTAATTCGTTGTAAATAAAGGCCATCTGCCACTGCCTGTATTGCTCGCGCAGCATTTAGTGCATGTATTTCATAAGAAAGTCCCCCATAAATCCCCTCATAATATTTTTCATGTCCAGTTTCTCTCATCATCTCTCGAAAGTTCTGTACATTAGTTCCGATTTCATACCATTGAATATGTATTTTGTTGATATTTTTTCGTTTCTTTTTCTTCCAGTATTTTCGTTTGGACTCTATGGCTTTCTCTCTGGCATCAGCCACTTCCTTAAACAGCTCATTTGTATCTATCAAATGCTGAAAAGCATCTTTTTTTCGCTGAAATCTTTTACTATCTTCCGTAAACTGCGCTTCACCCAGTAGTTTAATTGCATTTTTACTCTTTTCGGATTTTCTGGCAAAAAGCTTTTCCCCTGTCTCAATTTCTTTATAATGCTGTTCCAGATAATATGCAGCAGCCCTCTTTCTGGTATCTTCTTTTAAAATAAATTCCAGACCTACGGTGTTTTCAAGCAATGTCCTTACAATAACTTGCATCGGCGAAAAAGCTCCTGCATCTATAAGAATATTGAGTGCATCTAGCTGTTCCATTATTTTCCTGAGAAAAAGGCATATTACTGTGTCTACAAATTCATCCTGTGCAGATGTTCTTGCAGTAATCTCATTTATGAGTTCCCCATATTTTATTATAATAGAAGCAAGCACCTCACTCGCTTCCTCAATTATTTTCTTATTATCCTGATCTTCTTTAATGTTATAAAACATATTGCCAAAGAGTTTTAAATAATTGTCTTCCATGTTTCTCCCCATATAGATACTTTACGTTTTTCCCTCCTTTATTTTATCAGTTTTTTCTGATAAATGCTACCCTACATCTTTAATTCTGCACAACAAAAAAAGGCAGTAACACCCTTTTGGTTAGGATATTACCGCCCTTTCACACTTCAAATACTGCGTATTCTCTAATTGAAGCCCTGCTTCATTCCACGCAATCCATTTTCGTACTGTATTCTTGAAAAATACCAGATTTTACCCTGGATTTTTCTGCAGATATGATTTTCAAACAAATAGCATTCACTGCACAATTCTGGATTATCCCGTCTCCATCCGCTTTTTTCCAGAAATTCCTCTATATTTTCATATACTTCAATGCAGCTTTCTGCAAGCAGTATTTTTTCCACCTCCTGCTCCTTCAGATAAAGTCCAAATTCCTTGGCAAGCAGAACTCTGAATCCATAGCTTCATATACCTGCTCATCCAGTATCTGAAATTCCTGCTGCTGTTTTTCCCACTTTCGGTACCAGTCCGGAATATGATCCACAACCTTTTCCATCTTCAGTTTTCCGGCATCTGCATGTTCCGTATAATCCATTTTCTTAAACCGAAGCACATTGTGTCCTCGGATAATCAGGATTCCCTGATCCAGCGGATAACGAAGGATCTCATCTGGCAAAAGGAGCTGCCGTTTTCCAATGGAACGTGATTCCGAATATTCCGGCACATAGTCTGTGGCACGAATCGTAAAAAAGTTCTTTCGGATAGAAGCAACTGAAACTGTAATCTCACCGATCCGGTCACTGTAGTAGGTAGCGGTTGTCATATCATTACAGCCCAGAAAGATTGAGAAATCACAGCCGCCAAGGATCTCTTCCCACTGGTTGTCCGGATAACGGTTCTGAAGCTGTGGAATATTCTGAAACAGGATGCTCATGCCTATCCGCCGGGATCTGGCCGTAGCCAGTTTCTTTTTAAAATCCGGAACAACACCGATATTTGGAAATTCATCCAGTATAAAACTTATCGGTACTGGTAGGACACGTTCTTCCGTTCTGTCAGCCAGACGAACCAGCTTGATACTTAAAAATGACGTAAACAGTGTAGCAAGCATATCGTATGTAGAATCCTGATTCAAATGCAAAAATTTGATCCTTTAAAGAAGTATTCTTTTCGAAAGGCACGTGATTGGAAGTATCCGCTATGGTGCTCTTTAGCAGTCAATGCTTATCTGGACTGGCTTAGGAGAAGCTTCCATAGTGAAGGTACCATTAGGTCCTATAAATATGTTGTATACAATTTTTGTGATTTTCTTTTGCTAAAAAAGTTAAGTTCATTTGAAGATCTAATCGAAATCTGATAAATGAATTTCTTAGGATTGATCTGCATAGCACGGTAAATGGCACCTCTGGAAGAAATAGCGTTTTACGTCAATTCATAACATTTCTGGAAGATAATAATTATCTTGCGGATCAAACAATACATGGCGTAATACCGGCAAAGCTTGCTCACCACAGAAAAATCATTACAATATTGTCAGATGAGCAGATATCATGTATAAATGAATACCGTAAAACATGTAATTCACCAATCGAACTTAGAGATGCTGCAATGGTTATGATAGGACTGAAACTTGGATTTAGAAGCTCTAATGTTATCAATCTGAAGCTTTCGGATATCGACTGGATGAATAAAAAGATATCCATCACACAATACAAAACGAAAGTCTCTATCTCCCTGCCTTAAGTGTTGATGTCGGGAATGCAGTTTTCAGATATATGAAATACGGGAGACCTGAATGTGATGACCCGCATGTATTTGTTAGACATAAGGCTCCATACGGAATTCTTTCAGGAAAGATATGTTCAAATGCCTTGAATCGAGTTTTGAGTACTGTCAGCGACGGTTCATCTGTTAAATTTCATACATTAAGAAAAACATTTGCAACAAGTATTTTGAAAAACAATGCTGGTGTAGAGCGTGTTATAGATGCATTGGGGAACCGGGATTCAACAACAGTAAATGTATATCTTACATACGATGAATTGCATATGAGAAAATGTGCACACTCTCTCAAAGAGATGTCTATTCCGATGGGAGGTGCAACCAAATGATTCTTGAAGAATATATTTTTACCAGTTGTTTTTTGAATGATATACAGGGACTAATTGAGCAGAAAAAGCAGTCGGGTTATATCTATGATTCAGCGAAATACATCCTTATACAATTTGACAAGTTTTGTGTAGAGAATCATATCGATAGGGCAATCATAACAAAAGAATTATCGGACACATGGCTGTCTTATCATGCAGATGAAGCAAAATCGCGCCGTGCAAGCCGTATGAGTGTGCTGCGGCAACTGGTTCAGTACATGAATTCACAGGGCAGTGAATGCTACATTCCCTCAAAATTTTCCGCCAAAAGTTATCGAGTTCCATATGTTATGAATGAACGTGAAATTAGGGAATTCTTTACAGTAGCAGATGATTACATCCCAAAGGTGAATGCCGATCGTTTTAGCATACTGGCTGAGGAATATAAAGTACTGTTTCGCTTTATTTATTGCTGTGGATTACGTGTATCAGAAGCACGTAAATTAAAACTGGAAGATATAGATTTTGAAAGAAAAACAGCTCTAATACTACGCTCGAAAGGGGATAAGGATAGGTTGATCTATATCGCAGATGATGTATGCAACATGTGTCTGGATATGCTGGATTTATTGCATGATAAGTATCATTTTTACTCAGAATATCTGTTTCCATCATCTGATCCCAATACCCCCTTGCAGGTGGCATCTATAAACAAAAAATTTCAGGAATTCTGCAATAATATTGTATATATATGTTTTTAATGAAGATATTTGATATGTATTACCAACTAAATAAAGGAAATTCAGTATTCCTACTTCATACTCAGTTACACGAACCAATCCAAAATTTTCATTTAAGTTCAAATCATGTTCACATGTTAAAGACAAAAGGACTTCTCTGGTCTTATAAGAAGGATTTTTCTCAAACTTTTCCACACATTCACATAATGTATCTAAAATCTGTTCACGCGCATTCGCTGGCCATTTTTCTGGCTTGTCAGCTGTTTCTTTCTCATAATACATTTCACTGCCCTTCCGTTCATATAAAATTAAAAGCAATTCTTTTCATCTTGAATCAAAATCAACATGATTATATTATATCCTCAGAATCTGCTTTTTTCCAGCAAAATAACGCCCCAGCCATAAAGCCAGAGCGTTACATACTTTCCATGTCAAATTACCTTAAACTTTTTCTGTGCCATCGACTTTTCCTTTATAATTTATCAGTCTCCAAAATTTCTTTTTTCGAATCTTAATTTTCTGCTCTTCAGCACTATATTCAGCTTGATAAAAAGTAAAATCTGATAATTCGTCCTTATGCTTTATCAGCTTATCCAGAATCTGTTTTTTATCATATTCACTGGTTCTGATTCCAAAGATAACACCTTTCAAAAGGTTCCAATCAAATGACATATTCTGCTTTTGAGGAACATCAAATTCACCAAATGTATTTGACACAGCTACCCTAAATTCCTTTTCATGTTCCCAGTTTTTTGTCTTGCGATAGGTTTTCGCATCATAGATCTTCCAGTAACGTTTTCTCCATTCCTCTACATCAGAAAATGCTTCATAACAGGAACTGACGCCGTCTACTCCAAGTAACCATTCTCTTATTTGAACCATAGTCAATCGTCCTAATGTCTGGAAAAAATTACATTCAATGGACTCTCCACCATAAGAAATTGCTCTTACATCAAGAGGAATATGTCGCCCTCCTACCTTAAGTTTTGCCTCGTCACCTGTATCATAAATCAGACATACACCCTTATGACAATCTGCATAGTTTCCCCACATAGCAGAATTATCATTTTTTTTAGAAAAACAAACAACATAGCTTTTGGGGTATATCATATCCCTCAACTGAGCCACAAACACTTTTGGAAAATCAGCCATAACAATTAACCACTTTCTATGCTGTTGAACTACTGAATTGCCATCATTATCATATATTTGTTCTTCAGAGCCTTTACCATGAAGAAATATGTCGTTTTCTGCACCTTTCATTATATAGGAGAATTCCTTCATTTCCTCGAATATTTCTTCCATAGATTCAATTGTCTGGACACGCATTTTTTCATTAGAAAAGACTTTCTTTATTGCATCTACTAATTTTTCCACAGAAAGTGAAAAAATTAAGAAGTTTAATCTGTTTCTCAGCTTCCTCTGCAGGTACAAATTTATTTTTCTTAAATTCTTCCAGACACCTAATTAGTGCATTATTATGAATATAAAAAAGAATATATTGAAGTTCCTTTTCTGATACTTTCAAACAATTGTCACCATAAACTCCTGCCAGATTTTGTACATCTGTATCCGTTATGAACTCTTCTCCTAATTTCAATAAAATTTTCTCAAAAAAGTTATTTTTATAGCAATGAACATCTGCAACCAAAGTACCATGATATAACGTTTCATCATCGGCTTTCAGAATATAGAGTTTCAATGCACGCGCTACGCTATATATATAATGTCTGAACAATCCCTCCCAGGCCATCTTATCTCCCTGCCAGAAAACACGTACAAACCCTTCCAACGGATCATTTAACTCTTCTTTCGATGCAAAATGAAAAGTGCCATTTTCAATTTCTAATAATGCACTGCTTATTGAACGGTAGTGGTATAATTTCATTTTTCCTTCTTTCGATAAATTATTCAAATAGTTATGATGAAGTCTGCTCTTCATAAACCATGGATTGACATGCAGCTTCCTATACGAAAGCTTAATACCTATCTTCTATTTTTTCTTTGTGAATATCCATTTAGGTATTATTACCGTCTCATAACCAACTCTCTCACTTCGAACATGTAGTAAAAAATCTATCGTACCAGATAAGGAATGTTAAAACTGTCCAGATTTTACGGCTGTTATCTGCTTTTTTATCTTTATGGTCGTTCAGGAGCTGGAGCAGTTTCTCTGTATGGAAAAATTCTTCTGCTTCTTTCGAGGTAAATAAATCTGTTACCATCTGATACCAGTCATTCTGCCGCAGCCACACACGGATTGGAATGGGAAAACCAAGTTTCTTCCGTTCATTGGTTTCCTGTGGAAGAAATTCTGAAACAGCTTTACGGAAAATATATTTGGTTGTACCTGCTGCAATCTTGGCTTCTTTCGGAAGCTTTGCTGCAAAGTTAAAAACTTCTTTATCCAGAAATGGTACCCTGACTTCCAGGGAATGTGCCATGCTCATTTTATCTGCTTTCTGCAAAATATCGCCAGGAAGCCAGTAGTTCAGATCTATAGACTGCATTTTTTCCATGTCTTGAAGTGAGCCTCTGTTTTCTGACTCAAGCTCTTCATAAAATTGACTTAAATATTCCTGCGTGGAAGGTCCTGTTACTTTATTTTTCAAAATCTGTGCTTTCTCTTTTTCACAGTAAATATATGCATTTCCGATGAAGCGTTCTTCTACTTTCATTCCTGCGCGGATAAGGAAATCCCGTCCTTTCACATCTGGCAGCTTTGCAGCCAGTTTTCTGACAGCGCGTCTGAGCACGAACGGAATCCAGGCAACTTTCTTTAATGCTTCAGGCTCTCTGTAAATATTGTATCCACCGAAAAGTTCATCTGCGCCTTCCCCGGAAAGGACTACCTTAACATGTCCGGCAGCCTCCTTGGAAAGAAAATAAAGTGCAACTGCAGAGGCATCCCCAAGTGTTCATCCATATGATACATCACATCTGGAAGGGCGTCCCAGAATTCCTGCTTGGATATGATTTTCACATGGTGTTTCAAGCCTGCTTTTTCTGCCACTTTGGCAGCTTTGTTTACTTCACTATATCGGTCTCCCTCATCAAATCCCACTGTGAATGCCTGATCTGCGCCGGAGGCAGAAGCCAGATACCCGGAGTCCACTCCCCCGGATAAAAACGCGCCGACTTCCACATCGCTTAACATGTGGTGCTTCACCGAATCCTTTAAAATCTCTGCAAGCTGGCTCCGCAGCTGATCCATATTCGTCTTACGGTTCCACTTGCCAGGTGTAAGCTTTGTTTTGAAATAAGTCTTTATTTCATAGTTTCCGTTTTTATATAAAAGCATATGTCCGGGCATAAGTTTATAGATTCCCTTAAAAAAGGTCTCTTCCAGAGGGGCATATTGAAATGACAAATACTGCTCTAGGGCCTTCTGATTTACTTTTCTTTCATAGCCTGGAAATGCAAGAATACTCTTAATTTCAGAAGCAAATACAAAGTGTCCATCTATTTCGGCATAGTACACAGGCTTAATTCCAAAGAAATCCCTTGCAAGCATCAAAGTCTGCTCTTTTTCATTCCATACTGCAAACCCAAACATTCCCCTGAGCTTATCCAGTGCCTTCTCCCCATACTGTTGAATGGTATTTACCAGAACTTCCGTGTCAGAATGGGTACAGAAAGAAATGCCGGAAGCCTCAAGTTCTGCCCGCAGTTCCTTATAATCATAGATTTCCCCATTAAAAACAATATGCAGGTTTCCGTCCGCACTTTCCATAGGCTGCTGCCCATCTTCTAAATCAATAATACTAAGTCTTCGAAAGCCCAGCGTAATCTTCTCCCTGCAAAAAGAGCCTTCACTATCCGGGCCTCTATGTTCAATGGCTTCATCATCCTTTCAATTACTGTCTTCTGATCCTGTCTGTAACCTGTAAATCCACAAATCCCGCACATTTTTTCCTCCGTATCCATTTGATGTAGTTTAGACACTGCAACGACTTTTGTTACAGTCCAAAATTATTTTTACCGATATTTTATCATAAAAATGTCTGTTTGTTGTAAAATAAAAATGTCTTTCTTATCAAATACTTATATTTCAAAATAGCTTTTATATCTCATATAACATTTTATAAAAAAAGAAATGTTTTCCATTCCCTTATTTGCTTACGGAAAACGTTTCTTTTCATTTACTCTTCATGAAGATTTCCGTTCTCATCGATCCAGGTTCCGTCTCCGTTATTGTAAAGGACTCTGGATTCTTCATCACCTTCACCTGCTGCTACAATTTCCATTCTGTTCATCAGAGGTGTATTATTCCAAAGAACAAGCATAATATCCAGTTCTGATTCTGGAAGTCTCTGATATGTTTTTTTCACGCTCTCATTCTCCCTCTTTCTACAAATGTAGGAACGATTTTATTATATCATATCAGTCTATTTCTGTATAGCTGTTTCCATTCTCATCAGAGATTTCGCTTTTAGTTTGTTACTGTTCAAAGGTATGTATAAGTCATTGTAAAAAGTGACGAAATTATTTTCTCTATTTTGTGGATAATTATCTTCAGCAGGAAAAACTGTATTTATAGTTTTTTCTGCTGTTCTTTTTCACAAAAGTTATACACCGAATCCTATCCATTCTTTCAGACAGAGGCCTTATATCTACTCATTTCCAATCTTATAATGGAGATTTATCCACAGTCAGATTGCCCAATGGGTCATTTCCGGAAATTCGCTTTTTTCCTGCATTTCTGCTATACTTTTTTCAAGAAAGAGAGGTTGTTTTTATGGAGATTGATTTTATACAGGAACTAAAAAAACGTGATGAACTTCTTGACGGCTATCTCAGGCAGATCGAGATCCAGGAGAAATTCATCCAGAAACAGAAAGAGCTGATCGAATATCTCGAGGATCATATCTCAAAGATCACAGATATCGTCAGCAGTGTTTAGCAGGACTGTACCGGAGGAAAACGTATGCCTGATACTTATGATCATATCACTCTCATGTGTCGGCTGAAAGCTGCACAACGCAGAAACAAAGAACTGGAATCTGGTGAAAGATATATCCAGTTAGAAGAACTTCATCAGAAAGAGTACAACGTTTATGAACATAAGATTGAGAAGCTGAAAAAAGAACTTGCAGATGCGTACAAAGAAACGATCCGTGTGCGCAATTACTGGTTTCAGGTACTGGAGGATATGCTCCGGGAGTTTGAAAAGGCACAAAAAAGGTCCGCGCAGGAACTCCGAAAAATGGAGATCCGTGCACTGAATGCAGAAAAGCAAAGAGAGGATGCACTGGATAAAGCAGCCGTTTTCAGACATCAGTTTTATGAAGCGGCATCCAGACTGGAAGAAGAACAGGGAAAGAATCTGAAACTACGGGCACAGATCAACCGTGATTATGAAAACTCTTCTATTCCTTCTTCAAAAGCAGTACGACGTAAAAAAGATCACAAACAACAGGGAAAAAACAGGCAGAAGACCAGGCGGGACAGCCCGGCCACAAAG
>ENA-OQCP01000273-OQCP01000273.1-human-gut-metagenome-genome-assembly--contig:-NODE-273-length-23158-cov-2.031175_pt1 | contig 23158 bp, 33 predicted proteins | sample MGYA00242760_ERZ504583 | MGnify/ENA primary metagenome ERZ504583 (study PRJEB26092, sample SAMD00036308) | human gut metagenome | host: Homo sapiens | study: EMG produced TPA metagenomics assembly of...
CGGCTGCACCGCGGTCCTCATCCAAGAGGTCGTCCGGGTGCATAAAATGTGTGCTGACATAATGCATATTCAGCTCACTGACAGCTGCCAGCCGCACATAGCTGTCCCCTACCATGCCGCCGGAAACAATGCGCGGCTGCTCAACGATGCCGTCCGGTGCAACATCAAATTCCTGCACATAGGGCAGGCCGGAGCCATCCTCAAAATAAGTGCTGGCAATGGTGCGGATGCCCGGCACACGGGTGCCCAGGATCTCGCGCCCCGCTGCCGAAAGAATGTTCGAGGGCGGCACATAGACCGAGCCTTCGGCATAAGGCAGAACGGCTTTCTGAAACGCAATCAGCTCGTCCATCGCCGCAGTAATGGCATCGGCATCGGGCCATTGATTATAGCGTAGGCATCACCGTAATCAGTATCCGTCAGACAGAGCGGCTGGTGGTTGTAGCATGGTAGCCGATCTCGCCGCCCTGACGAAGCAAAAGACCACCAAAGTAGCGGAACTGCTCGGTGTCGGTCTGCCGTTCAGGCGCGGACAAAGTGTCGTCCTCGTAGTTTTCGATCATCACACCGGTATAGTGGATGCCGTAGCGCTCCGCCAACTGGGTCAGATCGGGCCACCAGACCTGCGAATAAAAATCGCTGATGCTCAGACCGTAATCCCGCCGGATATAGGTCCGTCCCCTCCCGGCACAGGGAGGGAAAGTCGTCCAGATAAAAGACAGCGCTGTTGATAACAGGGTAAGCCACGGCATCCTGCAGCAGGCTGTAGGATGCCGCATAAAAGCCGCGCATGACTTTGTCATAGATCCCAATGTTGTCCACACAATGCGCCCACGGCCCTGACGGCGGCCCAGATCAGGGGGACTTTCTCATCCCCGGTTGCGGCATATACCTCAGTATCCTCGCGCAGGGCCACTGCCAGTGAGGAGTCAAACGGGTCTGAAAGCTCGTAGCGCTGCCCGCCGCCCAGCATAAAGCCCTCGGCCGGCACAATGCTCTCTGCCTGCTTGTACTCGCCGGAGGTGGACAGCACCCCCAATTTGGCGGAGACCACATTAAAATACCGGTCGTTGGACGGACTCATACCGAACAGCAGGCCGCCGCCGTCCTCGACCCAGTTCATCAGGCGGAGCAGTTCCTCTCCCAAAGGTTCAACATTGGGCATGAGCACAACAGCGGTTTGATAGTTTTCCGGTGCGGGCAGATCATTCACCGAGACTTCGGCCAGATCGACCACATCGGCGGCAACCTTCATGTCCTGCAGAAGCTGTGTAAAAAGCTCTCTTGCATCGTCCACACCGCTCTGCCTTGTATCACAGAGCAGCAGGCAGGTGGCGGGCTGCTCCTGCAGCGCCTGCGCCTTGGAGATGGCCTGTTCCTGCGGCAGATACGACAGGCGAAAACGGGTATGAGTATACTGCACGCCGCTGCGCTCAGCAAACAGAACGGCGGCAATCAGCAAAAATACGCCCCACACCAACAGCAGCTTCTGCCAGCGGAAACGCAAAAGCCAATCCTGTACACGCTTCACACCCTGTCATCCCCTTCTTTTTCGTTTTGCCAGAAGCGCAGCGTCTCGCGGCCTTTGGCGCTCAGGTAGACATCCTGCTCCTGTATATTGCGTATGGTTTTTCGCAGGGCATCACCGTCTTTGCGGTCTGCTGCACTGCGCAGGCGAAGCAGCCACGGCTCCTCACGCTGGGGCCACTGTGCGGTAAGCTTTTCCAGCACGCGCTCTGCCTCGTCATATTCCTGCATTGCCAGATACGCCTGTGCCAGACGGCAGCCCAGCCTGAAATCCAACCCTGCTGTAAGCTGCTGCTTCAGCAGCCGGATAAGCTGGCGCTGCTGGATCTCTGCAGCGCGTCCCTGCACCAGACCGGAATCAAGATATTCGCCGAGATACCGGCTGTAAGCCGCCAGCACCTCCGGGTCATTGGGCTTGGCTGCATAATCTGCCTCATGGCGCTGCAGGGTCAGATCGGCCTGCTTGGAGATCTGCGCCATCGCCGTCGCAGCATAATGTACGACCTCGCTGTCCTCATTCATACGCGCCTGCTGCAGCAGATCATAATACTGCATCGGGTCATCGTTCAGCACCGAGAAAATCAGCTTGCGTCGCTGCTCGGCACTGTTGACGATCAGCGCCTCCTCAAGCGGCACGGTGGTCTCACGCGCTTCATGGTTCTCAACCAGAATGCTGCGGAACAGTTCCTCGTTGATGCGCAGCTTTTCCAAATCCGGCGGGGTGACAGCCCTGTCTGTCAGGGCGTTGCGTGTGGTCAGCAGCAGTACACAGATCGGTCCCCAAAATGGGATCAGCAGCATAAACGGAAGAAAATACCCCTGAGCATCCAAAAGGCCCTTCCGTACCATTCTCCACAGCAGCAGACACACCAGCAGATGCAGCAATAGCAGCACCAGCGCCAAAGTGGTCAGGTTCATCTCTGCTCCCCTTCCTGCGTTGCGGCTGCGGCCAGCGCCAGCTGCTGCTCAAACGGGACCGGCTGCGCTGAGATGCCATGCTTCTGCAGACGCTGTTCGATGATCGGCAGTTCGCTTTCTTCAGCCTGATTCAGCAGCAGGTACAAGCTGCCGTCCGGTCCCCGCCCCGCCGCATCGCTGCTGCGAATAGCATGGTCCAAAGCAGCATACAGACGGGTCTCATTCTCAAAGGTATCCGTGACCCGCAGCAAGAGATGCTGTGCCATCTTTCCCTCCTTGAGGGTGCAGGCAGCATCCAGCTTAGCGGCGAATGCAGCCGGGCGCAGCACCCGCGTTCCGGGCAGATGCTGCTCGTTATATACTGCATTCTCATATTCAAAGGCGCGCACCAGTGCCGTCTCTGCAAGACCGCACAGGATGCGGAACAGGTTTTGGTAATAGAGCGTAAGCTGGTCATCCACCGCGTCAAAAAGAACGACCAGCACTACGGCCCGCCCATTTTCGCGCACCGCCGCAGCGTACATCGGCATCTCGGGGATCAACTCGCGATTGACCCACAGTCCCTCCTGCTCGATAGCGCGAAGCACAGGCAGATACTGCTCTGTCTCGATTGAGCGCGGCATGTTCCCCTTAAAGCCGGGGCTGCAGGCCATCATCCGAGCAAAGTGGCGGTTGTCGTCCAGATGGTAGACCGCGAGACTTTTGTTCTGCAGGACATCCTCCATAATCTGGACGGTCTTATAGTACAGCTTTTCCGGCTGCATGTCGTCAAGCTGGCGGGTCACATCATATATTTTGCCAAAGCTGTCCTTGCGGCCCAGAATCTGGCGGCGGAACATCTGCTTATCCTCCAGCGTGTCCTGATACAGCCTGCGCATAAAGCGCAAACGATCTTTAAGACGCTCATTTTCCTGCTGTACAAAGCGGATGGATTCTGCGTTTTGCATCTGAACATAGCCGCACAGTGCGCCTGCGATAAAGTAGACGATAAAAGCCAGCCAGTTGGCGGGATCGTAGAAAAGCAGCAACGGCGTTTTCCCCTGCTGCAGGTACCCCAGCATCAGGGAAAGCGAGGCCAGCAACGCCGCCAGCACGCCTGCATTCAGGCCGTACATCGTGCCCACCAGCACGATAAAAGCCAGCCGAAAATCGACCATGCGGAACTGCGCCTGTGTAGCGGTCATCTGCACAAGCAGTTCCGTCACCAGCCAGGCCGCTGCAATTTCTGCCGCAGCCAAAAGCCTGCGGCGGGTGCGCAAGGTATTCCATATCCGCCCGAGCAGGTCCCGTTTCGGGGTGCGTGCCTCCTTCCAGCGTCCGTACAGCTCCGGCATGTCATCCAAAAGAGCATACCGGGGGAACCACCCATAACGCTTGCGCAGCAAGCCGTCATCGGCCGGGTAATACATCGGGGAATCCTGCCCATAACTGACCTGCAGGCCGGGGCGAAGCTGCTGCAATTTTTCGCCCAGATGGCTATAGTTCACATCGAACACCACGGGCACGGTAAACTCCTCCCATTCGGGATCCAAGCGTCATAAATACGGGGCACCAGCTCTGCCAGATCCTCGCTGCAGAGGGCATACAGCGGGCTTTGTGCCTGTTCCTCAAAGCAAAGCTTGCCTGCTCCATCTGTTCAAACAGCGGTGCAAAGCCCTGTCCGCCGCCTGCACCGTCCGTTCCGTAGAGATACGGCATGTGCAACACTTTGACCTGCACCTGACTGGTCATTGCGTAGTGACGGCAAAGCTCCTCCGCAGCTTTGGCCATGATGGTCTTGCCCGTCTCGGGGGTAACGACACTTTCCGGCCCGGCCAGATACAGTATGCGAACCGGGCGCTCACGGTTGATCTGCAGCACATGGCGCAGCCGTTCCAGCTCACCGGCCTGCTCATTGTGAGGGATCAGGTACTGCGAAAAATACACGATGCAGTCAAACTCGTAGGTATCCGTCAGCTGCGACAGCAGTCTCTTGTTGTCCAGCGCAATCGCCTTTAAATGGGGGTCCTGCGCCTTTTCATATCCTGCAATCAGGACATGATCCTGCGGAAAGGCCGCCTCGATCCACGCCTTTGTAACACAGCTTGTATTGCCTGTCAATAATACTTCCACAACCGTTTTTCCCCTCGCGTATAACTATCGGCATTCGTCCTGTCTGCCGCAGAATCTCTGTATATTCAAAGTTGTATTTATGTTATAATATCACTTTTCTATTGTGATTTCAATATTCGCATCGTGAAGAAGTGTATATATTTTGCTCTTTATATTTACTGTATCCATCAATATCAAAAAGAACTGAAAGAACTGTCTTTGCTCTTATTATAAAAGGTAACCGGAACGAATGCAACGGGTAGAAATCCTTGCGTGTTCAACTGTGCCCCCATTAAAAGTCTTTTCCTCGGCGCACGATGTGCGCCCCCTGCCTGATGCAATAACATTTCTCCGGAAATCTTACAAAAAACAGGCGCCGCAAGTCTGCCCTGCTGCGCCTGTTTTTACATTTTGCGGCATTGCTGCCGCAGACTTACGCTTTACCGCGCTCTTGTCGCTGCTTCTCCCTCGGCATAGTCAAACAGGCCGTCGTTCTTTTCTTCCATGGCCTTGATCATGTGGTAGGTGTACTCGTTATACGGCGTGGGGATGCCAAGTTCCTGCCCCATGCGGATGAGCGCACCGGAGAACATCTCGATTTCGGTGTGGCGGTGGGCGTCCAGATCCTGCAGAGTCGAGTACCGCGCGGTCGGCTTTACAAGGCTGCCGTAGCTGACGGCGCTGTCCACCAGACTCAGGTCAATGCCTTTTGCGGCGGCGATGGCCTCCAGTTCGCGGCGCAAGCCGTCACTGATGGCCTGCATATGGACGCTGTCACGGTAGCAGCCGACACCTGCGCCCAAAATTGCCTGCGGCAGGTTGTTGCAGACATTCAGCCGAAACTTGCTCCAGATCTCCTCGCGGATATGCACTGTGGTCTGGTAGTGCAGCCCCGTGCCGTCAAACAGGTCGGCTACAGCCTGCACGCGGGGGCTGTCAAAGGGCGGTTGCGGCTCGCCGTAAATGATCCCGATCGTTGTGTCCGGGTCAAAAAAGACGCCATCCTCGGTGCGGTGGGATGCCACTTTAATAAGCGCGGGCAGTACATGAGTGTCGCCAACCGCTGCCCCGATGATCTCCTCACTGTCAACGCCGTTCATCAGGCTCATGACAGTGGTATTTTCGCCCACAATCGCGCGGATGTCATCCAGCGCCCCGCGCAGGCACCGTATTTCAGCGCAACGATGAGCAGGTCTGCGCCGTGGGCCTGCGCAGGTTCAGTACCTGCGGGCGGTAGGTCTTGCCGTTGATCGTACACCCTGCGCGGCGCAGCCGGTCGGCGCGTGTACCCTCGGCCACAACGCTGACCGTCACCCCCGGCTTGTCGGTCAGCCCCCACAGCAGATAGGAGCCGACAGCACCGGCCCCCAGAATCGCAACAGAACAAATTTTCATACTTACCCTCTCCCCTGTTTTTACGGCTTGATGATGCGGATCAGCGTTTTATTCAGCTGCAGCGTACAGTGCCACGGATTCAGGATAATACCCTGAATCTCCTCCGCAGCCAGCGCGGCGTCAAACAGGCTGTTTATGTCAGCCCAGAATGTGGATTTCACGGCATCGGGGCTTTTCATCTGCTCGTCAAACGAGGTGAAGGCATACCACCAGCGCCCACCATCGGCGGTCTGCACAATTTTGGGGCGCAGCGCGGCGGATGCGCCGGGCGTTGTCTCCACGGCGGCGATCCACTGCCTGCCGGCCTGCATGGCGCGGCGCACAACGGTCAAAGTGTGGGCAAGCTGCTCCTGCGTGGGGGCCTGCTGCAGGCCCTGCACGGCGTCCTCAAGCGCCTGATTGAGCCGCCGGTTCTCATCTTCTTGCATCTTCATGGAAATTCCTCGCTATTCATGGTGTATAGGGCCATTATACGGCGTGCGGATCTAGACTCTGTGTCAATTTTACTCTGCGTTGAATACATATTTATCCAGACGGTCGAAGGCTTCTTTTACGCGGCTCAGCGGCAGCGCCAGATTCATGCGGATTGCGCAGGGGCCGTGGAACATCCGCCCGTCCTGCCATGCTACGCCCACATCCCAGCCGGCTTTTTCCAGCTCATCGATGGTCTTGCCGTGCTTCTCGCACCATTGGGTGCAATCCAAAAACAGCATGTAGGTGCCTGCGGCCTGCTGACCTCAACGCCCTCAAAATGCGTGCGGATGTACTCGCAGGCATAGTCCACATTGCCGGTGATCACCTGCCGCAGCTCGTCCACCCATTCATAGCCCTCCGGTTTGTAGGCGCCGATCAGGGCATGCATCGACAGTACATTCATATCGTTATAATGCGGCTTGGAGCTCTTGGCAACAACGCGGTCGCGCAGATACTTATTATAAATAATGTGATAGCTGCCTACCAGACCGGCCAGATTGAAGGTCTTGCTGGGTGCGTATACCGCCACGGTGTTCTGGCGTGCCCAGTCGGAGACGGACTGTGTCGGAATGTGCTTGTACCCCTCCAGAATGATGTCAGACCAGATCTCGTCAGAGATGACGATGCAGTCGTTGGCCTTGTAGACCTCCATCGCCTTCTCCAGCTCCCACCTTTCCCAGACGCGGCCGCAGGGGTTGTGCGGGCTGCAGAATACGGCCACATGGATTTTCTCGGCCTTCAGCTTGGCGTCCATATCCTCATAGTCCATCCGCCAGATGCCGTTTTCGTCCTTTTTCAAAGGGCTGTGGACGATCTTGTAGCCGTTGTTGTTGATGCTCATCGTAAAGCCGATGTAGGTGGGGCTGTGGAGCAGTACGCCGTCACCGGGGGCTGCAAACGCGGTCAGCGCCGAGATAACGCCGCCCAGAACACCGTTCTCGTAGCCGATTGCTTCTTTGGTCAGACCAGTCACACCGTTGCGGGTCGCCTGCCACTGTATGATCGAATCGTAATACTCGTCCGTTGCCTGAAAGTAGCCGAAGGCCGGGTGCTTGGCTCTCTCGATAATGGCTTCCGGGATGGTGGGCACGGTGGGAAAGTTCATGTCCGCGACCCACATGGGGATGATGTCAAAGCCGTCCTTGGGCAGGTCCGGGGCAAAGCCGGTGCCGAGACCGTCAACGGCGATGGCGTCCTTGCCGTGGCGATCCATGATGGATGTAAAATCGTACTTCATAGTTCTTCCTTCTTTCTGGCTTGCTCTATTCCGGGGGCCGGGCTCCGCGCCCCTTACTTCTATAAACAGTATACCGAGACATCCACGGACATGCAAGGGTATCTTTCGGCGCACTTTGCTATAGAAGCCGTTTGAACGACTTTGAAACTTACTTTAAAGTGTTAAGTATTGAACCGCCTAAAATTGACAGCTGCGCGGTTCGGTGGTAGAATCAAACTATAAAGGCAGCTCTTTACCGCCGCCATACAAGGAGGGTTATTCTGATGGAGTTTACACAGGTCATTGAAAACCGCTATTCCTGCAAAAATTTTAGTGCGCGCCAGCTTGCGCCCGCACAGCTGAACGCGATTCTCGCGGCCGGTCGGGTCGCGCCGACCGCCAAAAATCTGCAGGAGCAGCGCATTTATGTCATCCAGTCTGCACAGGGACTGGCCAAGATCGATGCTGCCACGCCTTGCCGTTACGGCGCACCGACCTGCCTTGTGGTAGCCTTTGACCGCAGCAATGTTTTTACATATCCCGGCGGCAAGCGGGACTCCGGCGTGGAGGATGCGTCCATTGTAGCAACGCACCTGATGCTGGCCGCCGCCAACGCCGGTGTGGACAGCTGCTGGCTGAACTTTTTTGACCCCGACAAGCTGGCACAGGCACTTGGACTGCCCGAAAACGAGGAGATCCTCATGATCCTTGATCTGGGCTTTGCCGCCGAGGGTGTCACGCCGCTGCGAACCACAGCGCCCGCAAGCCGCTGACCGAGACGGTCCGGTATCTGTAACCCCCCACCCTTTATCCGCATTTAGCAAGTTGCATCTATTCCGACCCACACCCTGACAAAGGAGTATCCCCCATGAAAATCGCAGTCACTTACGACAACGGACAGATCTTCCAGCACTTTGGCCACAGCGCACAGTTCAAGCTGTACGAGGTTTCCGGCGGTATGATCCTCAACACAGCTGTGGTCGATACCAACGGCAGCGGCACGGTGCGCTGGCCGGATTTTTAAAACAAAACGGCGTTGATACACTGATCTGCGGCGGCATTGGCGGCGGCGCGCAGGCCGCCCTGGCGCAGGCTGGCATCCGCCTTTACGGCGGTGTCAGCGGCGCTGCCGATGCAGCCGTGCTGGCCCTGCTGGCAGGCAAGCTTGGCTATGACCCCGATGTGCGCTGCACCCACCACGATGAAGCGCACGGTGAGGCAGCCACACCTGCGGCAGCCATGGCTGCGGAAACCACAGCTGCCACTGATGGACTCCCAGCCTGCGCAGCTCCCCTGCAAAAAGGCTGAAGGCTTTGCTCTGAGCAGTCTATCCCCTTTTGTAAAAAGCGTGAAAAAATATCTCCCCTTTTCTTGACAATGCATCACATCTGTGTTATACTTCTCACGATTTTGAAAGACGAATCGAGTTTGTAAGAGTTTTTCAAAGCAATTTACCTACGGACCGCCCAACAGGGGCGGGGCGAACGATTGCAAAAGCTTCGTTGTGCCCCATGGCCATACGGACAGCCGGGTCCACTGCCGATCGGCAACGCAGGTTGCCTTATTGATTGAGTTAGAAGCTCAAATTTTATAAGTTGGTTCCTTTACAACCATGAAATTGCACGGGTATCGTGCAGACTTGTGAAACGGTCAATAAGAGTAGTAAAAGTGTAATTGCTATATAGACTCTGACACGCTCAGCCTTTTTGAATCATACGGTAAAAATGCTCTCTCGGTGCAAGACCGGGGGTATTTCTGCCTGTGCAAAAAATGTTGAATTTTAGCGCAAGCCTGTACATCTGTGCAGGGCTTGCGCTTTTTGTTTGTAAAGGAACTGCGGACGGAGGGAAAAATGAACGGAGATCCGAAGCGTTCCCGTCTGGATCAGCGCCGCGCGCCGATCCACGAGGCACTGGAAACGTTCCGAAAAATGCGCGTTGTCCCCTTTGATGTGCCCGGGCACAAGCGCGGCCGCGGCAACCCCGAGCTGACCGCCTTTCTGGGTGAGCAGTGTGTTGGGGTGGATGTCAACAGCATGAAGCCGCTGGATAACCTCTGCCACCCGGTATCGGTCATCCGGGAGGCTGAGGAGCTGGCCGCTGAGGCGTTCGGTGCGGCGAATGCCTTTTTGATGGTCGGCGGTACGACCAGCTCTGTACAGAGCATGGTGCTGACCGCCTGCAAGCGCGGCGATGAGATCATTCTGCCCCGCAATGTCCACCGCAGCGTGCTGAACGCGCTGGTGCTGTGCGGTGCCGTGCCGGTCTATGTCAACCCCGAGGTCGATACCCGCTGGGCATCAGCCTTGGCATGAAGCGTGAGCAGGTGGCGAAAGCGATTGCCGAGCATCCCAACGCTGTGGCGGTGCTGGTCAACAACCCCACCTACTACGGCATCTGCAGCGATCTGCGCGCCATTGTGCGGATGGCGCATGACGCCGGTATGCTCTGCCTTGCCGATGAAGCGCACGGCACCCACTTCTACTTCGGCGGCGGACTGCCTGTCTCCGCCATGGCGGCGGGCGCTGATATGGCCGCCGTCTCGATGCACAAGAGCGGCGGCAGCCTGACCCAGTCCAGCCTGCTGCTGACCGGCCCCAATGTCCATGCGGGCTATGTGCGGCAGATCATTAACCTGACCCAGACGACCTCCGGCAGCTATCTTCTGATGTCGAGCCTTGACATTTCCCGCCGCAATCTTGCACTGCGGGGCCGGCAGGTGTTCCATCAGGTGGCCGACATGGCCGAGTACGCGCGCGAGGAGATCAACGCCGTGGGCGGGTACTATGCCTTCGGCAAGGAGCTTTGCAACGGCAACTCCGTTTTTGACTTTGATACGACAAAATTGAGCGTTCACACGCTGGACATCGGCCTTGCGGGCATTGAGGTGTACGACATTCTGCGCGATGAATACGACATCCAGATCGAGTTCGGCGACATCGGCAACATTCTGGCCTACCTCTCCATCGGTGACCGTCCGCAGGAGGTTGAGCGTCTTGTCAGCGCACTGGCTGAAATCAAGCGCCGCTATCACACCGATGGTGCGGGCCTCTTGAGTCAGGAATACATCGACCCCGAGGTTGCCGCCAGCCCGCAGGAGGCGTTCTACGCCCCCAAAAAGAGCCTGCCTCTGCGCGAGACAGAGGGCATGGTCTGCAGCGAATTCGTCATGTGCTATCCCCCGGGCATCCCCATCCTTGCCCCGGGCGAGCGCATCACCGCGCAGATTCTGGATTATATCGAGTATGCCAAGGCCAAGGGCTGCAGCATGACCGGCCCCGAGACCCGGACATCCTGCGCCTGAATGTGCTGGCTTGACAGGGAGGTTTGCAGTATGGAAATGTGGTTTTCGGAATTTCACACCCCGGATGTCAAGCATAGCATCCGGGTCAACCGCCAGCTCTACTCCAAGCAGAGCGACTACCAGCGCATCGATATTTTTGAGACGCCGGAATTCGGCCGTGTGCTGACGCTGGACGGCAATGTCATGCTGACCGAACGCGATGAGTTCATCTATGACGAGATGATCACCCATGTGCCGATGGCCGTACACAGAAGTGCCAAGGACATTCTGGTCATCGGTGCCGGCGACGGCGGCGTTGTGCGCGAGCTGACCCGCTATGACCGTGTCGAGCGTATCGATCTGGTCGAGATGGACCCGCAGGTCATCGAGGCTGCCGCGCTTACCTGCCCGGCAACGCCTGCCGTATGGATGACCGCCGCGTGCATATCTACTACGAGAATGCACTTAAATTCATCCGCCGGTGCGAGGACGAGTACGATCTGATCATCGTGGATTCTCCGACCGTTCGGCCCGTCGGAGGGGTTGTTCACCCGCGAGTTTTACGGCAACTGCTTCAACGCGCTGCGCGCGGACGGCATCATGGTCAACCAGCAGGGCAGCCCCTTCTATGCCGAGGACGCGACCGCCATGCAGCGCAGCCACAAGCGCATCGCAAGCACCTTCCCGATCAGCAAGGTGTATCAGCACACATCCCCACCTTTGCGGCGGGCTACTGGCTGTTCGGCTTTGCCAGCAAAAAATATCATCCTATCAACGATATGGACGCCGATGCGTGGAATGCGCTGAACATGCGCACCCGCTATTACACGACCCGGCTGCATGTCGGTGCATTTTACCTGCCGGCGTTTCTGGAGGAAATGCTGCGCGAAGTGGAGGAACACTGATGCTGCATCGCAATGTTGAAAATTTCATCGGCTGCGACAGCAGCTACCGCACGGCAAGCATTGTTTTATACGGCGCACCGTTTGATTCCACCACCAGCTACCGTCCCGGTGCGCGGTTCGGCCCCGCTGCCATGCGACACGAAAGCTACGGTCTGGAGACTTACAGCCCCTATCAGGACAAAGACCTGACAGACGGCAATGTGTTCGACAGCGGCGATTTGGAGCTCTGCTTCGGCTCATCGGAAAGTGCCCTTGTGGATATTGAATCCCGCGCGGCCGAGATCCTGCGGGACGGCAAGCTGCCGCTGCTGCTCGGCGGCGAGCATCTTGTTACTCTGGGTGCCGTGCGCGCAGCCGTGCGCAAATATCCCGATCTGCACATCGTCCACTTTGACGCCCACGCAGACCTGCGGATGATTACCTCGGCGCGCAGCTGAGCCACGCCTGTGTGCTGCGCCGCTGCCATGATCTGATCGGTGACGGGCGCATCCACCAGTTCTGCATACGCAGCGGTGAGCGGGAGGAATTTCAGTTCGCGGCCCGCCACACCGATATGCACAAGTTCGACTTTACCGGCCTGACCGAGCTGACCGACTGGCTCTGTCAGACGCGCGTGCCGGTCTACCTGACCATCGACTCGACTGCCTTGACCCCTCGGCCTTTCCCGGTACCGGCACGCCTGAGGCGGGCGGCGTAAGCTTTCTCCAGCTTTTACAGGCGATTCGCACCGTGACAAAGGCAAACATCGTCGGCGCGGATGTCAACGAGCTGGCGCCGATGCTCGACCAGAGCGGCGTTTCGACCGCCACGGCCTGCAAGGTACTGCGGGAGCTGCTGCTTGCACTGGAAAAGTAAGCAGCCATCCTGTAGGGGGCGGCGTCCTCGACGCCCCGCGGAGGGGTCAAGACCTCCTACATTCTCAACCTTATCGGGGGAGAGGATGTAGGGGCGGATTCCATATCCGCCCGGGAAGCTGCCGCTACCACAAACAGGCACGGGCGAACAATATTCTCCCCTACAAAACATCCATACACATCATACAATACAATAAAATACAAAGGAGTCCCATCATGAGCAAAGTTCTTGTTATCGGCTGCGGCGGCGTTGCATCTGTCGCCATCTCCAAGTGCTGCCAGGTCAGCGATGTTTTCACCGAGCTGTGCATCGCCAGCCGCACCAAGTCCAAGTGCGATGCCCTCGCTGCCAAGCTGGCCCCGCACACCCAGACCAAAATCACCACCGCGCAGGTCGATGCCGATGATGTGCAGCAGCTCTGCGACCTCATCAACGCCTACAAGCCTGACCTTGTCATGAACATTGCCCTGCCCTATCAGGATCTGACCATTATGGACGCCTGCCTTGCCTGCGGCGTCAACTACATGGACACCGCCAACTACGAGCCGGAAAACACTGATGACCCGGAATGCGCGCCATCTATGAGAAGCGCTGCAAGGAGGCCGGTTTCTCCGCCTACTTTGACTACAGCTGGCAGTGGGCCTACAAGAAAAAGTTTGAGGATGCCGGCCTGACCGCGCTGCTGGGCTGTGGCTTTGACCCGGGCGTGACCCAGGCCTACTGCGCCTACGCTGCCAAGCATGAGTTCGATTCCATCGACACGATCGACATTCTGGACTGCAACGGCGGTGACCACGGCTACGCCTTTGCCACCAACTTCAACCCCGAGATCAACCTGCGCGAGTTTCTGCCCCCGGCAGCTACATGGAGAACGGCAAGTGGGTCGAGATCCCGGCATGAGCATCAAGCGCGAGTACAACTTTGATCAGGTTGGCCAGAAGGATATGTACCTGCTGCATCATGAGGAGATCGAGTCCCTCGGCAAGAACCTGCCCGGCGTCAAGCGCATCCGCTTCTTCATGACCTTCGGCCAGAGCTACCTTGACCACATGCGCTGCCTTGAGGATGTGGGCATGCTCTCCACCACGCCCATCAACTACAACGGTCAGGAAATCGTCCCCATTCAGTTCCTGAAGGCTCTGCTGCCCGATCCCGCCAGCCTCGGCCCCCGCACCAAGGGCAAGACGAACATCGGCTGCATCTTCACCGGCAAAAAGGACGGCAAGGACAAGACCTACTACATCTATAATATCTGCGACCATCAGGAGTGCTACCGCGAGGTCGGCAGCCAGGCCATCAGCTACACGACCGGTGTGCCTGCCATGTGCGGCGCTGATGATGCTGACCGGCGAGTGGGTCAAGCCCGGCGTCTACACGGTTGAGGAGTTCAACCCCGATCCGTTCCTCGATGCACTGGATAAGTACGGCCTGCCCCGCAGCGAGAACCACAACCCGGTTCTGGTGGACTGATGGCACTGCACGATGCACGGCCGCCGTTTGCGGCCATCGGCGGCACGGTGCCGCCGGAATTTGCCGTCCTGCCAACCCCCTGCTACCTGCTGGACGAGGCCGCGCTGACCCGCAACGCGGAGATTTTGGGCGGGCTGGCACAGCGCACCGGCTGCAGGGTGCTGCTGGCGCAAAAGGCGTTCAGCAACTATGACCTGTATCCCTGCTGGCGCCGCACTTGGCGGGCACCGAGGCCAGCGGCCTGTTTGAAGCACGGCTGGGTGCCGAGGAGATGCCCGGCGGTGAGGTGCATGTCTTTTGCGCTGCCTACCGCGCGGATGAGATGGACGAGCTGCTGCGCTATGCCGACCATATCGTCTTTAACTCCCCTGCGCAGCTGGCGCGCTTCGGCCCCAAGGCCAAGGCAGCCGGTAAGAGCGTAGGGCTGCGCATCAACCCCGAATGCTCCACGCAGGACGGCCACGCGATCTACGATCCCTGCGCGCCCGGCAGCCGCCTTGGTACGACCCGCGCAGCATGGGATGCCACCGTGTCGCAGGACCCAGCCTGCCGCAGCTTTTGGACGGACTGCACTTCCACACTCTCTGCGAGCAGGACGCCGATGCGCTGGCCGTGACGCTGGACGCCGTGGCAGAAAAGTTCGGCGATCTGCTGCCCAATATGCGGTGGCTCAACTTTGGCGGCGGGCATCACATCACCCGCCCCGGCTACGACATTGCCACGCTGGAGCACTGCATCGCCCGCGCACAGAATGCGTGGGGCGTGACGGTCTATCTGGAGCCGGGTGAGGCCTGTGCGCTGAATGCCGGTTACCTGCTGACCCGCGTGCTGGATGTTGTAAAAAACGGCGATACCACCGTAGCCATTCTGGATGCCAGCGCCGCCTGCCATATGCCGGATGTCATCGAGATGCCCTACCGCCCGCCGCTGCTGGGCGCAGAGGAACCCGGTGAAAAGCCCTGCACGGTACGCCTTGCCGGACCGACCTGTCTGGCCGGGGATGTCATCGGCGATTACAGCTTTGATACCGCCCCCCGCGCGGGTGACCTGCTGGTATTCGGCGATATGGCCATCTACACGACCTGCAAAAACAATACCTTCAACGGTATGCCGCTGCCGGCCATCCTCCGCCGCTGTGCGGACGGCTCTGTGCGCAGCATCGCGGCCTTCGGGTATGAGGATTTCAAATACCGGCTCGGCAGCAGAGAGTAACACTGTGCCCGCGCACGGTGGACACCAAATGTTCAGTTTTCGGCATTTTTGAGAAAATTCTTCTGTATAGTTTATAAAATTATAGACAATACATGCAAATAGTGTTACAATGGTGACAGTATGGGGCGGATTCATCCCCCCGCAAGTAAGGAGAATTGCCGTGAAGCTGAACAACCGCCGCACCATTCTGGTGGGCCTTGCGTTTTTGTCGATCTGTACCTTCTGGCAGATGTACGACAGCGTTATGACCCTGATCCTGACCGACACCTTTAAACTGAACGAGACCTTCGCCGGTGCCATCATGGCAGCGGACAATGTATTGGCGCTGTTCCTGCTGCCGTTTTTTGGTGCCCTGTCCGACAGGACCCACACCAAAATCGGGCGGCGTATGCCGTTCATTGTGGGTGGCACGGCCGCCGCAGCCGTGCTGATGAACCTGATTCCCCTGTTGGACGACCGCTATGCCGCCAACCCCAGCCCGGCCACACTGGTGATCTTTATCGTGGTGCTGGGCCTGCTGCTGGTGGCGATGGGCACCTATCGTTCCCCCGCTGTGGCGCTGATGCCCGATGTCACCCCCAAGCCACTGCGCAGCCGCGCCAATGCCATCATCAATCTGATGGGCGCCGTGGGCGGTATCCTGTATCTGGGGCTTGCGGCGGTGCTGTACCCCGCCTCCAAAACCCACGGCTGGCGCATGTCAGCTACCGCCCGCTCTTCCTCATCGTTTCGCTTATCATGGTCACGGCTGTTTTGATTCTCTACCTGACCATCAAGGAGCCTAAGCTCGAGGCGGAAAACCAAAAGCTGGAGCTGCCCACCCCGAATGGAATCTTGCTGCCGATGACGGGCAGGGCCATGAGGTGCTGCCCGCGCCGGTCAAGCGCAGCCTGACTTTCCTGCTGATCTCGATCTCGCTGTGGTTTATCGGCTATAACGGCGTTACAACCTGGTTCACCAAATATGTTGAGGCTGTCATGGGCGAGGGTCTGGGCGGCGCGTCCACCTGCCTGCTGGTTGCCACGGCAGGTGCCATCGTCTCCTATATTCCCATCGGTGCGCTGGCCGCCAAGATCGGCCGCAAGCGCACGATCCAGTGCGGCATTGTGCTGCTGGCCACCTGCTTTATGCTCGGCTATCTGCTGACGACTGTCTATTCCTCCATCCAGCCCATCATGTATGTGGTGTTTGCGTTGGTCGGCCTTGCTGGGCAGCCATCAATGTCAACTCTCTGCCGATGGTCGTGGAGATGTGCCGCGGCAGTGACATCGGCAAGTTTACCGGGTATTATTACACCTTCTCGATGGCCGCGCAGGTCGTGACCCCCATTGTCGCGGGCAGCCTGATGCGCGCCATTGACTACCGCGTACTCTTCCCCTACGCCGCAGCCTTTGTGGCGCTGAGCTTTGTCACCATGTGCTTTGTGCGCCACGGTGACACCAAGGCCGAAGCGAAAAAGGGCCTTGAGGCCTTTGAGGATATGGACAGCTAAATAAAATTTCTGGCGGGAGCGATCCGCTCCCGCCAGAAAAAAGGACATCCGCATTACCCACGGATGTCCTTTTATTATTTGACGCTGTTTTGTCTGTCACACCACTGGTTACGACTCCATCTGATTTACGCCTGGTCGTACTTGCTGGGCACGGCGCGCAGGGAGATCGTGCGGTCAAAGGTGCTGTATGCGGTCAGGTAGGCGGTAAAGCAGCCGTCCATCCGGCCCATGCTGCCCTCCTTGCCGGCGGTGTAGTTATGCTCGGCAAAGCAGGGGCCGACAGAAATACCGTTCACGCCCTTGGATGCGACCAGCGTGCCGTCCTTGACGACGACACCGCCGCCGTCATTGCCCTCGAGCATGAAATGCTCGTTCTCGACGCGGCAGCCCGCGTTGAAGGCCAGCTCCACCCGCAGCGGGGCGCGGTCAATACCGGAGTTGACGATGTGGATGTCCAGGCCGTTTTCGACCTCGTTCACCTGCACGTCAAACACCATGTCGGGGCCGTAGAGCTTTTCGCGGTGGGCGTTGTCCATCTGCCACCAATCGCTGGTGGCGGGCTTTTCGGCAAAGGCAGGTAATACCAGCCGGTCATGGTCTGGTGCAGGGCATAGCCGCCGTCCTTGGGGGCCAGCGCTGCGGGGACAAAGTTGCGGTGCTCGCAGAAGCTCGCGCCGATGCGCACGGTCAGCGTGAAGTCGCCGTGCTGGAAGAACAAAAAGCTCGGGCTGTTGTTCAAGATCGTGTAGGACCAGCTTCCGCGGCGGCAGCGCACAATGCCCGACCCTTCGTAATATTTGTGGTAGTTCGTCGGGGCTGCGCTGCCTCGTGCTCCAGCGCGGCCAGCTCGGGCAGCAGCATCAGGTTGATGAGGCAGTCAAAGCTGCGCAGGGCGTGGCGCTCCACCATCTGCATAATGGCGTTGGCTGCGTCCAGCAGTTCGGGCTTGCGGCAGGTATAGCCCATGTAGAGGTATTCAAGATAATACTCCCGCGGGTAGATCTTTTTGCCCATGTCCCAGCGGGTGGAGTTGTTGGTAAAAATGCTGTCGTCGGGGTCGATGTAGGTCAGCATCATTTCCAGGTTGCGCAGCACCGGCGCATAGTAGCTCTCGTCGCCGGTGGCCACGGCCAGCATGATCATGGCATCGTTGTTGATGCGGTTGTAGTTGCCGGCCGAACGCTCGGCGTACTCGCCGTCCTCGTTGCAGTCGTTGCCTTCTTTCAGGATGGCCTCGGCGGCGGTGCGGCATTCGGGCTTATCAAACAGCTTGGCGCAGAGCATCAGCACCGACGCAATGGCCCAGCGGTGGTTCGGGGTGTGGAAGCCGCAGTGGCACAGGGCATCGGCTGCATCGCGGATGATGGCCTCATACTTAGGCTTCAACTCTGCGGCAGCGGCCTTGGCTTCGGGCGCGGCGGGCAGTGCGCCGTCCACGACCTTACACAGGTAGACATAGGCGGGCAGCAGCCGCTTGGTGCAGAAAGCCGTGTCCGGGCCGGAGAAGAAGTTGCAGTTGATGAGGTCAAAATAGCCGCCGGGCCGCTGGGAGCGGCGCACAAAAGCCAGCGCCAGTGCCAGGCGGCGGCCCAGCTCGGCGTCCAGGTAGTAACGGCTCTCGGGGTTCAGGTAGCAGGCCGTCATTGTCGTGGCGCGGTAGATGGCCGTTTTCGGCTCGGCCAGGCTGTCCGCCTTGGGGAAACCGGCCGCAGAAGGGGCTGTTCTCGTCCAAATCTGGATATCGAGATAGCGCTGCACGCGGCTTTCGCTGTCGTGCAGGATCCGTTCATAGTGTTTGCGCATAGGTCCGCTCTCCTTATTTGCCTTTGCCCAGCAGGGGCCGCGCCGATGATGCCCGCGTCGCCGAACAGCTCAGCCGACATGATGCGGGGCTGCTTGGGGCAGCTGCGGCCATAGCCGTGTGCGGCATTGACGCCCGGATCGGCTCGACCAGTACGTCGCTGCGGCGGCTGATGCCGCCGCCCAGGCAGAGCACCTCGGGCTGGAAGATGTTGATGATGCTCGTCACGCCGATGCAGAGGTAGTGTACATAGGTGTTGACCACCTGCACGGCGGTCTCGTCGCCCGCGTCGTAGGCAGCCAGGATGACCTTGCCGTTGACGTTGGCTTCCTCGTTTTCCGCCAGCGCCCAAAGCTTGCTCTCCTTATGGGCGGCCATGGCTCCCGCGCCTGATGAATGAGCGCCGTGACGCTGCCGTACTGCTCAAAGCAGCCGCGCATACCGCAGTTGCACTCTTTCCCGTGCATATCAATCACAAAGTGGCCCAGTTCGGCCGCTGCGCCGTTGCAGCCGGTCAGCAGCTTGCCGTTCAGCACTACGCCGCCGCCGACACCGGTGCCCAGCGTGACCATGACCATGCTGCTGCTCTCTTTGCCTGCACCCGCGCAGTACTCGCCCCAGGCGGCAACGTTGGCGTCGTTATCCACATACGACGGGCAGGCCGGTGCGCTCGTGGATCATCTGACCCAGCGGGACGTTGTCAAATTCCAGATTGTTGGCATACAGCACGGTGCCGGTGTCCACATCGACGCTGCCGGGCGCACCGATGCCACCCAGGCGGCATCACTCAGGGCCAGGCCCAGAGCAGTCGCCATGCGGCGGCAGAGCAGCGCGATACGGTCGGCGATGTCCGACGCCGGGCAGGGCAGCCCGGTCTTGATGCTGTCGGTCAGCAGCAGTTTCCCATCCAGGTCGCAATGCCGCCTGCGATGTTGGTGCCGCCCAGATCGATCCCGATACAATAACGCATAATCTACCTCGCTTCTTTCACTTTATTTCAATTTCTGCGTCGGCTTGCAGAATTTCGTAAACAGCATAAACACGATGAAAAATGCCAGTGCGGACAGCGGCAGGACCCGGATGCTGACGCATAGCCCGTCATATCCACCAGCTTGCCGAAGCCGACGTTGAACAGGATATCCGCCAGCGACGCGATGCTTAAAATCGTGCCCGCCGCGCCGGAGACCTGCTGCGCCGGGAAATAGAGCCGGATGCTCATGACCAGCGTGGGGTACAAAATGGAGAAGGACAAGCCGCTGATGGCCCAGACGGGCATCGTCACCGCGCCACCCAGCGAGCCGATCAGATACAGCACACAGGACACACCGCCGAAAGCCGCCAGGCTTTTGAGGGCCCCCAGCTTATCCACCAGCGGGGACAGGCAGAGCCGCCCGATCATCATGCCGCCAAAGAACACCGAAAGATACTTGGCCGCCGAGGCCTGAGGCAGGCCCAGACCGTCTACACCGTAGGCGACCATCCAGTTCATGACGCCGTGTTCGGCGATAAAATAGAACCCGAACACCAGCACATAGGGCACGACGATACGCCAGTCATAGCCGCCCTTTTGTGCCGGGGCATCCGCCGGGGCGGCGGCTTCCTCCGGCACATTGCAGAAGAGCAGCAGCACAAAGGCCACCGCGCCCAGAATCAGCAGCACCAGATTTGTGTGCTGCCAGAAGGCAAAGCCGTCGGCGTGGCTGCCCAAAATATACTGGCTGCCGCTGGTGCCGATTTCCTGCGTGAAGAACAGGAAGTTGACGAAGAACCCCGGCGCTGTGGCAAACAGCAACGGCGTAATAAGGTTCATCGTGGTATTCAATAAGGTGGAAGAACCCAGCGCCAGCGCCATGCCGATGAGCAGCACCGTGTAATTGCTGGTAAAGGCAAACAGCGCCAGAGCGGCCATCCAAATCAGGATCAGCACCTGCAGCACGCGCTTTTTGGAAAAGCGGGTGCTCAGGTTGCCGCCCACCAGCAAAAACACCAGGTTGCCGATGTAGCTTGCCGTGACGATCAGCCCCAGCTGGGTCGTCGTCAGGGAGAAATGCTCTTGAAAGATCGTGGAAAAAATTCCGCGCAGGCTGTCATTGCTGCCAAGCCCCACCATGAGCACCACAAAGGCAAAGAAGGTAAGGCGGCTGCTCCATTTTTTGTCATCAGACCTGAGCCTCAGCTCCATCAGGAACAGAATTGCCATGGCCTGGCCGTAGGGCATCGGGTGCAGGGGGATCTGCTTGTAGAAGTCCTTGCTCTCGCGGCCCATCGGGGTGCCGTAGGACACCTGCTGCACAACGCCCTTTTCATCGATGCAGTCCAACACAGGCTGCAGGGCGCGCATGGCATTGGCGCGGTAGCTTTCGGGCACAATGCCCTGCTCGACGGCTTTCAGAATGCCGAAGCCGAAGCCGCTGGTGGCGCTGGCCTCCAGATAGGAGGTCGGGTCGTCGATCAGGGTGTGCCACATGCCGCCCTCGTCCTGGTACTTGGCCAGGCTCTCGATCTGGCGCAGCAGCGCGTTCTCAAGGATGCGGCGGTCGGGGTTGCTACGGGGACGATTTCCAGCAGCAGGGGATGGCAGCCGTCACCCAGCTGTTGCCGCGGCCCCAGAAAGCTCGGCAAAGTTATGGCAGCCATCAAAGCAGAAACCATGATACCACAGACCGGTCTTTTTGTCAGCCAGATATTTGGTGTGGACAAGGTACTGGTAGACAGCCTCGTCAATGTAGTCCTGGCGGCCCAGGATGCGGCCGATATTGGCCAGCGGCAGCACAGTCATGAACAGCGTATCGTCCCACAGCTCGCCATCGTTGACGCGATCCGATGTGACATGCTGGAAGCCGCCCTCGCCCGCGCGGGGCAGGCCGTGCATGGCCCACTCGGCCACTCTTTGCAGATATCGCCGTACTTTTCATTCTTGGTGTACTCATACAGGTAGCTCAGGCAAAATGGGGCCATCGTGTTGATGTTCTTGCTGGGCAGGCCCTCGGCAATGCGGCGTCGTAGTACTCGGTCAGCACATCCAGCAGCGCCGGTCGTGCTTTTTCTCAAACAGCTTCCACAGGCCGTACAGGCCCACGCCCTGGGTCCACTCCCACAGCATATAGCGGGCCAGATTGCCCTGATCCATGTTGGATTTTGCCATGTTCTCCAGAAAGGTCTCGTCCCTTTCATACAGGACAGATTTGAAGCTCTCAATGCAAAGCTCCAGTTTGTTTTCAATATCAGCTTTCTGCATGGTGGTTTTCTCCTTTTTATTATAATAGGTAGACATAACGTTCGAACTTGCCTAAAGTATAGCATAGGGACAAAGGCAAAAACCACTCTGATTTTGTCTTTGTCGCTGAAATATATTGCACTTTTTGCGAGTGCGAGTATAATAGAGACAGGAACATTTTTGACGGAGGCTGCCTATGTATCTGGACGACGCATTGCTGTACAATCAGGGGTACATGATTTCGATCAACGACCTGGATTCGCCGCTGTTTTACCTGTTCGACTACGATTCGCGGTCGTTCAAGATCAACATGAGTTTCCAGCATTTCCACCAGTTTCACGAGATACACATTCTGTTAAGCGGCCGTGCATCCCATCTCATCGAGGGCGACTATTACACCCTGCAGCCCTATGATATCGTATTGCTGCGCCCTTCCATGCTGCACAAGACCGAGTATCCGTCGGGCGGCGACTGCCGGCGGCTTATCATCAACTTCCGCGTGCCGATGATTCCCCAGTGCTGCACGAAATGCTGCAAAGCTGTTTACAGCCCTTCGGGGCCGCAGTGCCCATCTACCGCTTTACCGGTGAGACACGGCTCAGGCATTTTCGCACCTGAACGAGATCTTCACGCTGGGCAAGCAGCCGATGACCCCGCTGACGCAGCAGTTCATCCACTGCCATTTCCTGCAATTTCTGGCCACCGTGGCCCAGCACGCGGGCGAGAGCAGCTACGAGCCGCAGGAGCTCAGCGATTCCATCACCCAGAAGGTCTACGCCGTGACCAGCTACATCCACCGACACTACGCCAGCGAGCTTTCGCTGGAATATCTGGCGGATAAATTCTTCATCAGTCCGTACTATCTGTCGCACCAGTTCCGCCGGGTGACAGGGTTCTCGCTCATCAACTACATCCAGATCACCCGGGTGCGCAACGCCCAGCAGCTGTTGCTGTACACCGACATGAAAATTGCCGATATCACAACGAGCTGCGGCTTTACGAGTTTTTCCCAGTTCAACCGGGTGTTCAACAAGTTCTGCCATACCTCGCCGTCCCAGTTCCGCGTCAACGGCGTCGTCACCCCCATCACCGCCATTCCCTATGAGAAGGAACCCTCCGGGGAGCACGAAGGTGTAACATTTTCTGGTGCCGCCCCTTCTCGGGGCAGGCACCTCTTTTATTTTTCCTGCATCGTCAGTTTGCCGTAATTGTCAAAACCACTGTACTGCATCGGGCGTCGTTTACATACAGCGTCTCGCCCCACTGGCAGCGCAGTTCGCCGTAGACGGGGTCCACAAAGCGG
>ENA-OQCP01000276-OQCP01000276.1-human-gut-metagenome-genome-assembly--contig:-NODE-276-length-23091-cov-2.003222_pt1 | contig 23091 bp, 37 predicted proteins | sample MGYA00242760_ERZ504583 | MGnify/ENA primary metagenome ERZ504583 (study PRJEB26092, sample SAMD00036308) | human gut metagenome | host: Homo sapiens | study: EMG produced TPA metagenomics assembly of...
GACCCAGCGAGCAGTTGATGCCCACGCATCGGCACCGAGACCGGCTGCCGTGACGGCGTAGCTTTCCACCGTACAGCCGGTAAAGGTGCGGCCGCGGCTCTCAAAGCTCATTGAGGTAAAGACCGGAAGGGCACAGTTTTCCTTGGCGGCGAGAATGGCCGCCTTCAATTCATACAGATCGGTCATCGTTTCAAGAAAGACAAGGTCCGCCCCGGCTGCCGCACCGGCACGGATGACCTGCGCAAACTCGGCGTAGGCATCCTCAAAGCGCAGGGTGCCGGCCGGGACCAGCAGCTCGCCCAGAGGGCCGATGTCCAAGGCTACCAGTGCACCGGTTTCTGCGGCGGCGCTGCGCGCACAGGCAATCGAGGCAGAAACGACCTGCTCGACCGTGCAGGGGCAACCTGCAAGCTTTTTGACGTTGGCACCAAAGGTGTTGGCCAGCAGGATGTCCGCGCCGGCGCGGGCGTAATCGGCGTGGATGGCAGTCAGAGTATCCGGCATTTCCAGAGCGGCCAACTCGTGCTTTTGCCCGGGCTGCAGGCCGCGGGTCTGCAGCTGGTGCCCATGCCGCCGTCCAGAAGGACAAAGCGTTTACGGTCAAATACTTCACGGATCTGCATACGATTCTCCCCTATCGATCTTGTTTGAAACAGGTCGTGCCGCGCTTGCGGAACGAACAGGTATCCCGTAGATGGCAGGTCGCACAGCCTGCACGGGTGCCAGTCACGGGGTGATCGGCAATGCCTAAAATGGCGGTGGTGCTTTTGCGTGGGGTCAGCAGGTGCTGGGGGGTCACAGCCAGACCGCAGCCTAGCACACTGTCCACGGTCAGGCAAAGGGTATCGTTCAGTTCCAGCGGGCAGTCGCCGTAGCCGGGTGCATAGCGCCCCGTCATGAAAACGCCCTGCGCCTGCACAGCGGCGCGCAGCTCACTTTCCAACTCATCACAGACCTGCTCCAGCAGTACGGAGGCCAGTGCATCGGCGGCGGTTGCCAGCGCAATGTCGGATACCTCCATCCGGCGCAGCAGCTTGTCGATCTCAGACCCAAGAGTCGCAGCCAGCAGCAGCACCTCCCCACAGCCGAGCAGGTGGCGGGTAAGATCTGTGCCGCAGTCCTCAAGCGGCAGTGCTGTGCGCGGCAGGCGGCGGTATACGGCGCGCGGAGCAGCCGCTGCCAGCACCTGCTCCTCTGCCTTGTCCAACAGGGCTGCGGTAGCGGTGTCCGGCGTCCAACCGGCGGCCCCCATATAGCGCAGCGCTGTGGCGCGGTCAATGGCGGCGGGCTTGCGGCGCTCCATTACAGCAGATCCCGGATGCGTCGTAGACCTTGGCGGCCACGGCGGCATCGTTCATGGCATACAGGTGGATACCATCGGCACCGCCCTCGATCAGATCGCGCAGCTGTTTGACAGCATAGTCGATGCCGGCATCATACAGCGAGGCCGGATCGTCCTGATAGCGGGAGATCATACGGGTAAACTCCGAGGCAGGCTGGCCGAGGAAAGTGAAACCGTGCGCTCGATCTGGCTGCGCTTGACGATCGGCATAACACCGGCCGAAACAGGCAGCGTGATGCCGGCACGCGCGCCAGATTGAGGAAGCGATAGAAATGCATGTTGTCAAAGAAAAGCTGGGTCACAAGATGCTCGACACCGGCGGCTGCTTGATCCGCAGATTCTCAACATCGTGCAGCAGGGTGTCGGCCTCGGGGTGCCCCTCCGGGTAGCAGGCACCGTGTACCGAGAAATCAGGCTTCTTCCATTTGATGAAGGAAGTCAGGTCGCTTGCATGGCGGAAGTCCGGGCTTTCGGGGCGGGTGGGGCTGCGGTCGCCGCGCAGGGCCAGTACATCGCGGACACCGACAGCCTCGAGCTGGTCGAGGATCTCAGCCGCGCGGATCTGGTCGTTGCCCATGCAGATCAGATGCGCAAGCGTGGGGATCTGCAGCTCGTTCTGGATATAGTCGGCAACTTCGGCAGTGGAAACGCCGCCGGCAGAGCCGCCCGCGCCGAAGGTGACGCTGATGAACCCGGGGTTGAGCGTCTGCATCTGCTGCAGGGTGGCTTTCAGCTTGTCCATCTGGGTGGTCTGTCTCGGCGGAAAGCACTCGATCGAGAAAACACAGCGTTTAGCTTTGAATTGTTCGGTGATCGTCATTTGTAACTCCTTGTCGTTACGCCGCAGGCGCGCAGGCATCTGCGGTGGTCTCCACGCTGAGCGTGTTATTCTGCCATAGAAAGGTGAGGCTGCCCTCCTGATCGGTGCGGTACACCTCGGCCCCGGCAGCTGCAAAATTTTCAAGTGCGGCGCGGTGGGGGTGGCCGTAATCATTATCAAGCCCGCAGCTGACGGCCACGGCGGCAGGCCTGACAGCCTGCAAAAAGGCTGCACTGTTGGAGGTATACGACCCGTGATGCCCTGCCTTGTAAAGCACGGCATGCAGGGCGGGGCCGTAGGTATCAAGAAGCCGCTGCTCAGCGGCTTCCTCGGCATCGCCGGTGTCGAGAAAACGAAAGCCTCCGACCGTGAACATCGTACAGAGCGAAATATCGTTGACGCTTGCGGCATCTTCGCTGCCGCCCTGCAGAATCATGAGTGTGCCGCCGCCCAGCGGGTAGCGATCCCCGGACTCCGCTGTGATTAACTCGGTGCCGCTTTCTGCGGCACATTCAGCCAGCTGGCGGGGCCAGTCAGCGGTATCATCAGCGCCCGGCTCCCACAGCGGCAGCAAAAGCTGTTTGACCGGGAAATCGGAAAGCACCGCCCGGGCATTGCCGGTATGGTCGGCGTGGGGATGCGTGAGCACCAGATAGTCCAGCGATTCGATATCGAGCGCATGCAGGTCGTAGAGCAGTGCATCCTCGGCCTCGGCTGGGCCAGTGTCGATCAGGCAGTACGCACCGTCCTGACAAATCAAAACGGCGTCACCCTGCCCGACATCCAGCACATTACACGGCGGTGCTGCCGGGGGCAGGCTTTGGTGCGCTTTCCTCCGTGCGGAGCGGTACGCCCAGCGCACGCGCGCAGCTGCTGCCAGTCTGGCAGAGGCCGCGGCCGCCCGCCAGCTGAATGACAAAGGCAGAAAGCAGAAGCAAGCCAGCCAGCACAGCGGCTGCGATGCGCCAGCCCTTCGGCTTATTCATCATACTGACCGTTGAGCTTGCGCTCCTCCCACTGGGCTTTTGTCACCAGCACGGCACGGGGCTTGGCACCCTCATAGGGGCCGATGATCTTTTCCTGCTCCATCTGGTCCATGATGCGGGCCGCGCGGGCGTAGCCCAGCTTGCAGCGGCGCTGCAAAAGGCTGGTGCTGGCCTGTCCGGCCTCGATGACGCACTCAACAGCCTGCTCAAACATGGCATCCAGTGCGCCGCCTGCCTCGCCGTCATCGTCCCCGCCCCGCTTGCTGCCCTTTTCGGCAACGGCACGGCGCTCCATCTCGGCTATCATTTCCTCATCGTACTGTGCGGTGGAGGTGGACTTGATAAAGCTCAGCACGGCACCGATCTCCTCATCAGTGACAAAGGTGCCCTGCACGCGGACCGGCTTCGATGCGCCGACCGGCAGGAAGAGCATGTCACCGTTGCCCAGCAGCTTTTCGGCACCGCCGGAGTCCAGAATGGTACGGCTGTCGATCTGGCTGGAAACGGCAAACGCAATACGGCTGGGGATGTTGGCCTTGATAAGGCCGGTGATGACATCGACACTGGGGCGCTGGGTCGCAACGATCAGGTGGATACCGGCGGCACGAGCCTTCTGCGCAATGCGGCAGATATAATCCTCGACCTCCTTGCCGGCAACCATCATCCAGATCCGCCAGCTCGTCAATGACGATGGCGATATAGGGCAGATGCTCCATGCCCGTTTGGGCAGCCAGCTTGTTGTAGGCCTTGATCTCACGGACATTGTTCTCGGCAAAAGCTTGTAGCGGCGCTCCATTTCAGCTACGCTTGCACCCAGCGCACCGGCTGCCTTGCGCGGCTCGGTCACAACGGGCATCAAAAGATGCGGGATGCCGTTGTACTCCGCAAGCTCAACGACCTCGGGTCGATGAGGATGAGCTTGACATCCTCCGGGCCGGAGCGGAACAGGAAGCTGATGATGATAGAGTTGACACAGACAGATTTACCGCTGCCGGTAGAGCCTGCAATCAGCAGGTGTGGCATTTTGCACAGGTCAGCAACCTGCGCCGTGCCGGCAATATCCTTGCCAAGCGCCATCGTGAGGGGGCTGCGCATATTGATATAATTCTGGGATTCAAAAACGCGCGGATGTTGACCGTGGAGCGGATCTTATTGGGAACCTCGATGCCGACTGCGGCTTGCCGGGGATGGGGGCCTCGATGCGCACGCCTGCCGTGGCAAGATTCAGTGCAATATCATCGGAAAGGCTGGTGATGCGGCTGACCTTGATGCCCGCCTGGGGCTGCAGCTCATACCGGGTGACAGAGGGCCGCGGCAGATGTCGAGCATCGTGGTCTTGACGCCGAAGCTGTCCAGCGTATTTACCAGAATATCAGCGTTTTTCTTCATCTCGCGGGCGGCTCCGGCCTCGTCATCGGGGCGGGTCGCGTTGAAGAGATTCAGCGACGGATAGCAGTAGGGCTCAGGCGGCTGTTCCACGGAGGTGGGCAGGCGCATGGCGTTCGGGTCAGCCTTCGCCGCACAGGGCGGTGTATGGACCGGCGCACCGGCCGAGTTGCCGACGGCAGTGCTGACCTGCACGCGGGCAGCCTGCCCCTGCTGAGGTACGGTAAAGCTGCTCTGGGTCGTCTCGGCAGCCGGGCGGGTCATGGGCTGTGCTGCGGATGTGCTGTTGGCAGCGGGAGCCGCTGCAGCTCTGCCGCCATAGCGTCCAGCATCTCGGACACCGAGCGGCCGGATTCCCAGGCGGCGCTGACTGCGCTGCCCGTATCACTGAAGCTGCGCCCAGCGTCGGAATCGGTGCGGCAATGGGGGCTGCCGGGGCTGCGGGAGCGGGCGTACCCAGCGGGGGCATGTCCTTTGCAGCCATACCGGCGGCAAGATCCGCCGGAGAGAGCACTACGGTATCGCCCTGTACCCGCCCGGTCATGTCGAGCTGCGGCAGCTGTACGGGGGTCTGCTCCGGCTCCTCCTCCACAGGGATAAGCGGTGTGTCAAAGCGCGGCTCCTGCGGCACCGGGGTCAGCGGGGTCTCAAACTCTGCAGGCACAGGCAGTTCAAGGGTTGTCTCGGCGCTGACCTCCTGCGGGGTGTAGTAGGGGGCATGTCCGCTGACGGCACGGTTGATCAGTGCGTCCAGCTCATCAATGGGCTGCTGGGCAGCCGGTGCAGCAGCGGGCGATGCCGGTTCCTCGGCAGGCTCTAGCTGCAGCTCAAAATCCTCCTGCGGGGCAGCGCGGGCTGCGGCGGCTGGGCGTAATGGAGCGGGCCGCTGGCCTTGCCGGACAGGGGGTCCATGCCGAAGGTGCCGCCCGGCCCGATGCTGACCGGCTCAAGCGGGTCGTTGGCCTCCGCCTTGCGGCGGGCGCTTTCGGTGCTGGACGGGCCGAGGTCTACATCAAAGCCGGGCGTGCTGCGGCAGACTGCGCAGTAAAGGGGGCTTCGGGCGTGACCGGTGTGACGGGGGCTGTGTACGGCTGCCGGGACGGTGCAGCCTGCTGCTTCGGGAAGCGGCTGGTGTCAGCAATGACATCATAGACAGGATGGTGCGGCCGGGTGGCGGAATCGGGCAGCGCACCGGTCAGGTTCTCAACGCTCTCCTCCTCCGGTGCAGCGTTGAAAAGCCGGGTGTCGTAGCTGTTTCAGCGGCAGCGCGCTCCTGCTGGCGCGTTTGAAAGGCTTTATACCGCGCGTCCAGAAAGAGGACAATATCGACCGGGGTGATGGCAAAAAAGAACATCACACCCAGCAGAAGGACGAGCAGCATAATAATATTGGAAGCCGGACGGCCGAACAGCGCCAGCAGGGTGGCGCCGATGGGGGCACCCAGAACGCCGCCCTCCCAGAAATAGGTGCCGCCGCGGGTGAAGAGCATCTTGATGATCTCCCTACCTTGAGGCTTTCCACATTCAGCTTGGAGAAGATGACCGGCACGCTGGCGCAGAGAATCCCCATCAGGGAGACCTTCCCCGCAAAGAGCGCTACGCGGTAGCCGGAGGCCAGCAGATAGGCAAGATACAGCAGAAACGGCCCGACCAGATAGGTCGTGATGCCGAAGATGCCAAAATACCAACTGCGCAGCGTGCTCCAGAAATTCTGGCCGGGCACCAGCACAAGCGCTACGCACAGCAGGCCAAGGCTACCAGCAGAACACTGCGGGTAAGGTTCGGGGTCTGCGCACGGCGCTGGGCGCGGCGGGACGGCTGCCGTTCATGCCCGGCACTGCTGCGTGCGGACGCAGTGCGCCCCGCATTGCTGCGGGAGGTACCTTTGGCAGAGCCGGAGCGCTTTTTGGTGCCGGAGCTCTTTGTGGATTTTTTGCCGGAACGAGATTGTGCCATGGTATTGCTTTTCCCTCTCTTGCTTTCTCAAAAAACGATATGCATACAGTTTATAATAATACAGCCTGCATATACAGGCGGATAAGGACATACGACTTTTATTTTATCACGATTGAAAAACCTTGTAAAGTGAAATGCTGTCTTAAGAATGTGAAATGGAGATACAAAAAAAGAAATCCCCGCCTGAGGGATGGGCGGGGATTTACAAGAAAGGAGGAGAAGAACACATGAAAAATGTGGTTAAAGCTATTTGACTTGGGGTTCATTTAGCTTGCAACTAAATTGTAACTGTTTTGTCACCGAATGTCAAGAGTGTTTTGTCATTTTTTTGTAATTTCTCAATTTATTCACAAATGGGCAGGCAAAGCTCGGCGCAGCCGCCGGGTGTGTTGGATACCCGCAGGGTACCGCCATGGGCTGCAGCGGTCCTGCGTGCAGAATACAGTCCCAAGCCCTGATGGGCACTGTCGCTGCGCGCGGCATCTGTGTAGAACATCTCCCCCGCCCGGGCCAGTGCTGCGGCGGTAAAGCCGGGGCCGGTATCGGTCACGCGCAAAATAAAGCGGTTGTTTTCCCTTGCAACGGTCAGGGTGACGGTTCCGCGCGCGGAGTGTGGGCGGCGGCGTTGTCCAAAAGGTTTTCCGCAGCACGCAACAGGTCGTTTTCTGCAGCACGGATCGTCCCCTGCCATTCCTCCTGTAGTATAAATTGGATTCCGGCAGGCGCGCAGAGGGCGCGGGCTGTCTGCGCCAGCCGTTCCGTGAGGGCGTGGCTGGCCAGCGATGTTTGTACGGCAGGTGCTGCGCCGGCTGTGCGCAGAGCGGCCAAATAGTGGCGTGCGCGCTCTGTGCCGCGCAGGATGGCTTCGACCTGTGTCTGCTGGTCGGCGGACAGAGCATCCTCGGCCAGCAGGTCGGCGTTGCCTTGTATGACGGTCAGCGGTGTTTTTAAGTCATGGGCTAATGCGGCGATCTGCTCGGTGCGCTGCTGCTCCATCCGCCACTGGCTTTGCAGGCTGTCCGTCAGTTCGCGGCCCATCGTCTGTAAGGCCTGTAAGGTGGCGGCAAATTCCCGGATGCGCACGCCGTCCGTGTCAATTTGCTCCAGCTGCCGGGCGGCAATAGCATCTACGGCCGCGTTCAGCCGGGCAGTCTCTGCGGCAAAGGCGCGCACGGTGCAGTGGGTCTGCCAGCCAGCCAAACGAGGATGAGCACCGCCAGCAGCAAAATATAGCAGGTCTGGAAATCCGGCAGCGTGTCCCGCAGGGCCGGGTCAGCGTAGGGCAAGGCATAGTCGTACTGTAAAAGGCAAAAGCTTCCGTCCGCCATTTTAACATCGTACTGGTACTGCATCAGCACCAGATTGCCGCTGCCGCCGTGAAAGGCGTTGAGGCAATTTTCAGATGCCGGTCATCCATGTTGGTCTGCAGCACTGCGTCATTCTGCACCACAGCCCAGCGGCATAAGTCGCTGATCTGCAGGGAATCGAAGGTGTCTGCCGTCATCGAGGCCACGGTCTCCCGGGCCTCGGCACAGGCTGGGCAGACGCCACGGCAGGCAGCAGAAAACCGATGTTTATCAGCTGCATAAAAATGCCCCACCAGAGCACCAGAATCAGAGCGCACCCGCCGCCGCACAAAAGGAGATACCGCAGCAGAACACTGCGCAGGGATGTCAGTTTTCGTTTTGCCATTGGTAGCCTACTCCCCATATCGTTTGCAGCACCTCCCCTGCCCCGGCCGCGCGCAGCTTGGCGCGGATGTTCTTGATGTGCTGGGTGATGGCCGTGTCATCCGCTGTACCATCGTAACCGAACACCGCTTCATAGATTTGTTCTTTGGAAAAGGTCTGCCCTGCATGGAGGGTCAGCAGCTCGCAGATAGCGTACTCGGATTTTGTCAGGTGCAAAGGCGTGCCGCCAACGCTGGCTTCCTTGGCGGAAAGATCCAGCGCCACCCCGCCGCGGGTGATCTTATGGGACGGTGTGCGGTTCTGCCGCCGCAGGTGTGCTGCAACACGCGCACGCAGCTCCGCTATGCGGAACGGCTTGGTCAGGTAATCGTCCGCGCCAAGGCCAAGGCCTGTCAGCACCGACGGCTCATCGGTACGCGCGGTCAAAAATAAGATCGGCGCGTCTGTCTCGGCGCGGATGCGCCTGCAGACGGCGAAGCCATCCTCGCCGGGCATCATCACATCCAGCAGGATGCAGTCTGCCCAGCGGCAGAGCGTATCGGTCAGCTGCGTGCCGGAGGTGCGCGTTTCTACGGTGTGGCCGTCACGCTCAAGCGCTGTTTTTAGCAGCGTACAAAGGTCACGGTCATCATCGACCGCCAGAATGTTTGCCATAATAGCCCCTTTTATTGCAGTAAGCTGTAAACAAGACAGGATGCACCGTAAAGCAGGTAGACATGTGCCGGTAGAACCGGTAGAACAGCTGCTTGTGGCCGCTGCCGCGCTGGCCGTTGTACAGCGCCATGCCGATAACGGCAAAAACGCCGAGCCACTCATAGTAGACTGTGAACATCTGGGAAAAGGCAAAATCCGGCAGACCGCGAACCTGCAGAAAGACCAGAACAAAATCACACAGGAAGGTCATAGCCGCCCAAACGACCAGCCGCAGGCGCTTGTGGTTATACAGCGCATACAGCGCGATGCCGCCGGCCAGAAAAGACCAGCCGCCATCGGTGATGGATGTCCACAAAGGCAGCGGCGCGGTGATGACCCACGCCAACACGGAGGAGCCGATCGGCGCGTCCTGAATTTTGGGAAAAAGCATCAGCAGCGCTACGATGCAAAACGGCCAGAGAATCGGCATGGCAGCAGCCAGTGCGCCCCGCACAAACCGGCGCTGACGCAGCCAGTCAATGCCCTGCCAGATGATGCAGAGCAGCATCAGATCCTGAAAAATGGCATTCATCGGTAGAAGCCGTCCCCGCGGCGGAAGGCCCCTGCATAGAGCATGAAAAATTCCACCGTGCCCATCGCAGTACCGATGGCCCAGATGCGCAGAAAGTAGCGCCTGCGGTCATGGGTGTGGGCGAAGCCCTCCACGGTGCAGAACAGGAACAGCGGCGCGGACAGCCGTGCCAGCATACTGAACCATTCCGGCACAACGCCCGTAAATTCAAAAAAGTAGTGAATGTGATCCATCACCATGAGCACCAGCGCAATGGTTTTGAGCGCCGTGCCGGTCAGGCCGAATTTTTGCTTTGTCATAATAATAACCCCTTTACATTGTCGATGTAAACAGTGTAACAGGGGTTTGTGTAGAAATTATAAGCGTTTGAAAATCAGCTGTGCCTCAAAGGCGGATTTGCCTTCCCGCTCGCCTTCAAAATAGAAGGTGTCCTCTGCCGGTCTGGCGCGGCGCAGGGTGAAGCACTCCCCGCGGGGACCTCACGGTGGTAGCTGATCGTAAAATCGCGGATTTGCGCGGTATCCCACACCTCCCATGGCACGGCGTCGCAGACGATGTCGCATATCGGGTATTGTTCAGATGCCCGTTCATATCGCAGCGGGAGTAGACAGCCTGCTGCTCCCCCAGCACCTCGCAGTCCTCAGGGGCGATGCGGGGCAGTTTGATCGGCAGCTCAAACGGGACATCGGCGGCCCACTGGTCATTGAACTGTTCGGGGTGCTTGCGCAGGATGATGCGCTTTTCCGTATCAATGAGCACCCAGCGGCTGTCCATGACGGCGGCCTCTGCGCCGGAGGCATCATAAAATGAGTGATGCGCTTGTTGACAGCCCGCTTGCAGTTTTCCGGCTGGGTGAGCAGGGTCAGCTCCTCATCAACGCGGGGCAGGCGCTCAATGTGCAGGGCCAGCTTGGCCAGCACATAGGCGGTGTGGGTCTTGCGGTACAGGGCATCGTTCAGCCCTACGGCCTCGGCGTGGGCGGTAGCGACCTGCTGGGCATAGCGCAGCAGGCTCCCAGCTTGACATTGCGAGGTGGTCGCCGTCCGTGCGGTAGACGGTGAATTTCTCTGTATAGGTGGTTTGCTTTTCGGGCATAGATGCGCCCTCCTTACCAATCAAATCAAAAATTACAAATGCTCAAATGGAGTATAGCACAGTCAGAGCAAAAATGCAAAGCGGCGTGCCAGCGCAGTGAAAATAAAAATGCAGTGCATCATGAAGCGATGCACTGCAGGGGGTCAGTAATTGTCGCGCGATTTCTTGCGGAGCTTGCGCCAGATGTTGAATGCGGAAATGAGGAGCGCGAGCATCAGCAGCACAACGACCATCCAGCCGCTGCCGCCATCCTCAAAGCTCTTCATCTCGCTCCACTGGGCATCCATGGCGGCGTTGATGTCATCGGGCAGCGTCTCAAAGACCTCCGCCTTGTCCAGAACCTCCGCGCTCGGGTAGCGATTTCGCTGTACTTCAAATCGTCGTCCAGCATCTCCCACACGGCGGTGATGGGGGTGGAATAGCCGATGAAGTCCGCGTTGGCAAGGCCGACGTCCGGCTCACACAGGTAGTTGATGAACATTTCGGCGGCTTCCTTGTTCTTGGCGTTGGCCGGAATGCACATGCTGTCGATGAAGAAGTTGACGCCTTCCTCCGGGTGGACGAAAGCAAGGTCTGGGTTTTCGTCGATCATCGTGATGGCATCGCCGCATAGTAGGGCGCCATGGCGGCCTCGCCACCCTCCATCTTGTCAAAGACCTCGTCCATGACGTAGGCCTGCACGATGTTCTTCTGGGCCTTCAGCGCATCGGTGATGGCGGTGATCTCGTCCACCGACTGCGGATTCATCGACAGACCAATCGTCTTGGCTGCAATCGCGTAAGCGTCGCGGGAATTGTTGAACATCAGCACATTGTTTGTGTACGCAACATCCCACATGTCCGCCCATTTCGTGGGCGGCTCCTCGACCATCGTCGTGTTGTAGATCAGGCCCGTTGTGCCCCACATGTAGGGCACGCTGTACTTGTTGCCTGGGTCGAAGCTGCGGTCCAGATATGTTTCACCGATGCCGGCAAAGTTCGGAATGTTGTCCATGTTCAGCTCGGACAGCATGCCCTCCTTGGCCATCTTGCCCACCATGTAATCCGACGGGAAGATAACATCATAGGATACGCCGCCGGATTTCAGCTTGGCATACAGGCTCTCGTTGGAGTCGTAGGTCGTGTAGTTGACCTTGATGCCGGTCAAATCCTCAAAGGCGGACAGAACGTTGATGCTCTCGTCAGAACCATCGGAGATGTACAGGCCGTTGTTGTAGACATTCAGCGTGATATGGTCGTTGGCAAAGCGCTTCCAATCGTAGTCGCCGGAGACGGAAATATCCTCGTTGACCTCGATGTCATCGGCGGCCAGCACCGGCGCGGCGCTCATCATGGTGACAGTCAGTGCGGCCAGCGCTGCAGCGGAAAACTTTTTCAGCTTCATCTTCAGCGCCCCCCTTCGTCCAGCATGGCTTTGCGGATGGCCTTCTGGTTGCGGCGGTAGGCGCGGGAGTCTGCGGCGTTGGAAATCAGGATGATTGCCAGAATGACGCAGAAGATGACCGCCGACAGCGCGTTGATTTCGGGGCTGACCTTCTTGCGGGTCATCGAGTAGATGGCGATAGGCAGTGTCTGCATTGTGCCGGAGTTGAAGTAGGAAATCATGAAGTCGTCAATAGAGTAGGTCAGGCAAATGAGGAATGCCGACAAGATGGCCGGGGACAGCTGTGGCATGATGACTTTGGTGAAAGCCTGGCGCGGTGTGCAGCCAGATCCAGCGCTGCATTGTACAGGCTGGGATCGAGCTGGCGCAGCTTGGGGCCTACGTTAAAGATAACATAGGGAATGTTGAAGGTGATGTGCGCGATCAGCAGTGTTGTCCAGCCGAAGATGCCGCTCTCGCCGCCGATGCCGAAGTTCTGTGCCATGACAAAGAGAAGCATCAGCGAAACGCCGGTGATGATCTCCGGGTTGACGACGGGCACATAGCTGATGTTGTTGACGATGAGTTGGCTCTTGCGGGACATCGAGTTGATGCCGATGGTCGCCAGCGTGCCCAGCACCGTGGCAATGACGCTAGAAACCAGCGCCAGCACAAGGCTGAGCCCCAGCGCCGAGAGGATCATCTCGTTGTGGAACAGACTCTTGTACCAGCCGAGGGTAAAGCCCGTAAAGTTGGAACGGGACTTGCTCTCGTTGAAGCTGAAGGCAATCATGACTGCGATGGCAGGTACATGAAGCAGAACACCAGAATGACGTAGGTGCGCATGAGCAGCGCGGAATGTTTCTTTGCCATCTCACATCACTCCTTCCATCTCGGACTCGTCAAAGCTCGAAGTGAAGCTCATGCAGAGCAGGACGATAACCATCAGCACCAGACTCATGGCAGAGCAAGGTTCAGGTTGTAGGAGTTGCCGAGGAACTGCAGCTCAATCAAGTCGCCAATCAGCAGGTTGGAGCCGCCGCCCAGCATACGGCTGATAATAAAGGTGGAAACAGCCGGAACAAATACCTGCGTAATGCCGGTGGCAATGCCGGGGCCGGTCAGCGGCACCAGCACGCGGAACAAAATGTGCCAGACATTGCAGCCGAGATCCTGTGCTGCCTCAATGATCGAATCATCGATCTTGGTCATCGAGGTATAGATGGGCAGGATCATAAAGGGCAGATAGTTGTACACCATACCCAGCACAACGGCACCGGAGGTGTTGATCATGTTGAAGGGACCAAGCCGAACAGGCCGAAGAATTTGTTGATGAGGCCGTTTTTCTCAAGCAGGGTCATCCATGCGTAGGTGCGCAGCAGAAGTTCATCCACATGGGCAGCATAATAAGCATGAGCATGATATGCTGCTTGTTGGCGCGCAGGCGGGAGAGAAAATACCCGACCGGGAACGCCATGACCAGGCAGACTACTGTGGAAATGGCGGCCAGAATCAGGCTGCGGGCAAACACACTGGAATACCGGCCAATCTGGGTCAGGTTGTCAAGGGTGAACTGCCCGTCGGCGTTCGTCATGGCGTACCAGACGACGATGACCAGCGGCACGACAGTGAAAACGGCCATCCAGAGCAGATACGGTCCTGCCAGCCAGCGGGAGGACTTGGATTTGAGCATTGCTTACACCTCCGAACGCTTCATGATATGAATTTCGTCCGGGCCGATGTTCATGCCGATAAGCTCACCGGGCTGGCTGGCCTGCGTGGAGTGGATGATCCACTCATAGCCTTCGACATCAACATGCATTTCAAAGTGAACGCCCTTGAAGATGACCTCACGCACAAGGCCGGTCAGCATACCGACAGAGGGCGGCACAATCTGCACATCCTCGGGGCGGATAACGACCTGCACAGGCTCGTTCGGCTTGAAGCCGCGGTCCACACAGGTGAAATCATACCCGCCGAAGTTGACAAGAAAGTCCTTGAGCATGACGCCGTCCACGATGTTGGAATCACCGATAAAGCGCGCGACAAAAGCGTTTTTAGGCTCGTTGTAAATGTCTTGCGGGGAACCGATCTGCTGAATTTTGCCGCCGGACATGACCACAACGGTGTCCGACATGGTAAGGGCCTCCTCCTGATCGTGGGTGACATAGACAAAGGTGATGTTCATCTCACGCTGCAGGCGCTTCAATTCCAGCTGCATCTCCTTGCGCAGCTTGAGGTCAAGTGCGCCCAAAGGCTCGTCCAGCAAAAGGACGCGCGGCTGGTTGACCAGACTGCGGGCAATGGCAACACGCTGCTGCTGACCGCCGGACAGCTGATGGATGCTGCGGCGCTCAAACCCTTTCAGGCCGACGATCTCGAGCATTTCCAGCACCTTGGGGCGGATTTCCTCCTCGGTCATCTTTTTCAGGCGCAGGCCGAAAGCGACATTCTCAAACACATTCAGGTGCGGGAAGAGCGCATACTTCTGGAACACCGTGTTCACCGGCCGCTTGTAGGGCGGCATGTTGGCGATGTCCTTGCCATCAAAAAAGACATTGCCCGATTTCGGGGTGACAAAACCGGCAATCACACGCAGGGTTGTCGTCTTGCCGCAGCCGGAGGGGCCGAGGAAGGTGACAAATTCCTTGTCGTGGATGTCCAGCGAGAGTCCGTCCAGGACCTTTTGTCCATCGAAATCGACAACAATGTCTTTCAGAGATACGATCAGATTTTCATTCATTTTTATTGCATCCCCCTTTGCGGAATTTCCCGGCACAGGACCTTCTCATTGCGCCGTTTCTTCCTTAGGCCGGCACAAAGTCCTTGACGAGTCAGCGTCAATTATGCCGCCCCGCAAAGGTTTGTTACACGGCCCCACGCGCAGGGGGCCGCTGCAGCAGCACATACAACGCCAATGTGTCAGGGCAGAAAAGATTTGCCCTATAGATGCACACACAAGATACATTATACGGTTTGCAGAATGTTTGTCAATAAGAACTTTTTAATAAATTGGTAAAGAAGCGTTCATGATTTTGTAAAAGAGACGGCTTTTTTGAAAATGTGCGATGCAGCAAGGTTTATAAAAATCGAGGCAGCCGCCGCCGCAAAAAGCACGGCACTGGGCAAAGCGGCAAAGAGGCCATACAAAAGCCCGAGCGCAGCCTGCCCGGCTGGCTGGGTCAGGCAGGCACAGACAGTGATAAGGCTCATAAAGCGTGCTGTCTGCCGGTGGGGGCATGGGCCTGGATTGCAGTAAACAGCAGGATTTGAAACAGTGCGGCGGCAGCCATCATGCAAAAAGCTAGTGCTGTGACGGCGATGTACCGGCTGCGGCAGGCATACACGGCAGAACGGCCAGCCCGAGCAGTGCGCACACTGCCGTAATGCACCAGAGAGCCGCTGTGCCGCGGCGCAGGGACAACCGCTTTGCAAACGCCCCGGCCAGCACGCCGCCCAGCAGACCACCGGCACTCATGGCAGACTGGGTGATGGCCAGAGCGGTGTCGGAGAAGGCATAATAGCGGACGACCAGCAGCGGCACACCGACAGTAACCGCGGGTACGACAGCCAAATTGAGCAGGGCCAGCACCGCGGCCAGCCGAAGCAGCGGCCTTGCCCGGAGGAAAAGTGCTTTGGGCGGCAGACGCAGGCATGAACGTGCGGCGGGTGCATGCGGAATTGGCAGTGTACGCTCCCAGAAGGCGGATACGGCAAAGCAGACAGCACAGAGCAGCAGCAAGCCGCGCAGCTCAAGAGTGTGCAGTAAGACACTGCCCAGCAGAGGACCAAGCAGCTCGTCGATGGTATCCACCAGCTGGATGACTGCATTGCCCCGGGCCAGCGCAGCCCCGTCCAGCAGCAGAGGCAGACTGGCCTGCACGGCGGGCTGGTACAGCCCTTCCACGGCATACAGCAGGCAGAGTGCGGCCAGCACAAGCGGCGTTACGGGCGCAGCGGGAAGTATGACTGCGGCTGCGGCCATGCCGATGGCGGATACGGTATCCAGCACAGCCATGATTTTTTGTTTACGGCAGCGGTCTGCCAGCACGCCCCCTGCCAGCGTGCCCAGCAGCATCGGCACAAGGGCCAGCGCTGTGACACTGCCGTACAGTGCGGCGGAGTCAATCCGGCGCAGAAGATACAACGGCAGCGCAAACCGCAGTGCGGCATTGCCGAACAGCGTGATGATCTGGCAGACTGTTATTCTATAAAATGTAGGATTCATGGAGATGTGCCCCCCCTGTTATGATAGTTTGTACATACAAACCGACTGGCGGTTTGTATGCGGGATGAATAATACGGCGGCTGAAACCGCCGTTGGAATGATAGGTTGTATTATATAAGGATAAGGGCTTTGTGGGGGTGATCGCTGCGCACCCGGGGTTGCGGCAACAGCAAGGTCCCCGGGCGGATATGGAATCCGCCCCTACGGTGTAGGGGCCGATGCTCGTCATCGACCGGAGATGCCCGACGCCACACGGCTTCTGCGGGCGAGCAATCAAGCCCGAAAAGCATCACTCTGCTTCGCAGAGCGCCGCCAGCTCCTCCGACTGCTCGTCAGTGAGAAGATCAAGGCCGAGGGCCTGTGTCAGCTGTTGGAATACCGCACACCGCGCGCGCTGCCGGGCGGGCGTTGTGGGGCGCGTCTGCGGGTTCAGCCAGAGGTCCGCCAGCAGGAACAACGCCTCGCACAGGGCGTCGGGGTCCGGCGTGTGAATGCTGCCGTCTGCTGTTCCCTGCCGGACCATCGGCTCCAGATACAGGGGGATGGTCTTTTCCAGCAGGTCGTGCAGCTCGATGGATAAAAACTGCGGGTCGTCCCAGAGACGCGGCAGTGCGCGCTGCAAGGTCTGCTGGCGCTGCGGAACCAGGCACACCGCAAAGACAGCCTGCAGCTTTTGCAGTCCGGTCAGCGAGGCATCGTCGCGGATGCGGGCCAACTCCCCCGTGACCTGTGTGCCCAGGCGGTCCCCGACCCTGGCAGCGATTTGCTCCTTCGATTGGAAGTGGTGGTAGACGGCTCCCTTGGAAAGGCCGGTGGCGTCAATAATGTCCTGCAGCGTTGTGTGGGCATAGCCCTTTTCCGCAAAGAGCTCGGCGGCGGCGTTCAGGATTTTTTCTACGGTCTGCTCCGGGTATTTGTTGCGCGGCATGGGATACACTCCTTTTTACAGACTGCTGGTCTGTATGCTTACTATACTGCAAATTGTAAGCAAAGTCAAGACATTTGCGCCGGATTGTTAGGAACGCCACCAACGCCACAACTGGCAAGCTGCACTGCTTTACATGCAGCGCTGAAAAAGCTCTATGAAAAGGGTCGGCACGGCGCGCAGGTGATAGCAGATTCTATAAAGTAAAAACGCACAGAACGCTGCAGCTTTGCGTCCTGTGCCGTTTGGCTATTTGGCTATAGTCACGCCAGATTCAGCCGCTTTGTCATGAGCACTGGGTCAGTGCCCACAGCAGGGCATCGACAAGGGCAATCAGCGCAAAGATGGCGAACAAGGTGAGCACGATAACGCCCAAGGTATTGTCGGAACCAAAAAACGACGCGCCGCTGAAGCCGGTATTGTTAAGGTACTTATACCCGCGGAACGCGACAAAGACTGCCGTCACAAGGGCTGCCATCTGCCCGATAAAGCCGATGACAAAGTAGGCGCAATGCTGATGAGCAGCCGCTGCTGGGTAAACTGCGCGGCAAAGGCACAGGCCAGATATGCGTGCAGCAGTGCGCCCGCGATAAGGGCCAGTATAATCAAAAGCATTGCAGACCAGATGGCGACATCCTCGGCAGTGACGCGACTGAAATCAGATGCAAACCCGCCGCCACTGACCGTGTCGGTAGTAAGCATGCCGCAAAGTGTAAAAAATACCATGCCGAACAGCGTCCATACCGTGCCGCAGATGACCTTAGCAGCAATGTGCTGCCAAATGGGCACGGGCAGAGCCAGCATCAAGTACCCGCGCTCGCCCAACAGGCGGTAAAACTGCTGAATTTCAATAAAAGCGCAGATGGCGAGCACAACAAGAAGGCTCACGGCAGATGCCAGTGCCAGCAAGGCCATGGCGACCCCGGCCAGCGGCAACCTGTCGGAGGTGTTCTGGACAAAATGGCTCAGAATATTAGTAAAAATGTTCAGCACAAGCACGCCCGCCGCAATGGGCAGAACAACACGGCCTGTGGATTTGAACTCATAATGTAAAAGCTTCGTCAGCATTTGTAAACCTCCCGGAAGTAAGCGTCTACGCTCTCCCCTGTTTCCTCGCGCAGCTCGTCAACGGCGGCCTGGCGCAGGACCTTGCCGTCCTGTAAAAGAATGACCTCGTCCAGCACCTTCTCAATGTCGCCGATGAGGTGCGTGGACAGCATAAGCGCGGCATCCTCACTGTAGTTGTGCAGGATGGTGCTTAAAATGTAGTCGCGGGCGGCGGGGTCCACGCCGCCCAGAGGCTCATCCAGCAGGTAGAGCCTGGCGGCACGGCTCATCGTCAGGCAGAGCTGCATCTTTTCCTGTGTGCCCTTGCTCATGGAACCGATTTTGTCCCGCCCGCCGATATGCAGGTCGGCCAGCATGGCGTTTGCCTTGACTTTGTCAAAATCAGTGAAGAAATCCGCGTACAGGCTTACGGCATCGTCGGCGGTGAACTCCGTCGGCAGGGCCATACGGTCCGGCAGATAGCTGGTGACGGCCTTGGTGAAAACGCCGACAGGAACTTATCAATAATGACGCTGCCCGTCGTGGGCTGCAAAAGCCCGGCAGAGATTTTCATAAGCGTTGTTTTGCCGCTGCCGTTGGGGCCAAGCAGGCCAACGAGCTTGCCCGGCGTGACGGCAAAGTCCACGCCGTTCAGCGCAGCAGTGCGGCCATAGCGCTTGGTCAGACCGTGTACCTCATAAATTGTATCCATAGTTTACTCCTTTTTTGGTGCCTGCTGTGCGGTCTCGCGCAGCAGGGTCTCGATTTCGGCTTTGGTCAGGCCGAGGGCCTGCATCTGGTGCAGAAACTCCGCCGCCAGCGTACCGGCGCGCCGACGGCGCAAGGCCTGCAGGGCAGTGTCATCCGCTGTGACGGTGCGCCCGGCGGTGCGCTGCGCCTGCAAAAGGCCGCGGCTTTCCAGCTCCTGCAAAGCGCGCTGCATGGTGTTAGGGTTGACCCCGGCGTCAGCGGCCAGCTCCCGCACGGGTGGAATGCGGCTGCCGGGCGGGAACTCCCCCGCAACGAGGGCAAGCTCCAACTGCTCGACCAGCTGCACATAGACCGGGCGGCCCGCAGTAATGTTCCAGTTCATGGTGTTTCATGCTCCTTTTGTATTATTGTGTTAAGAGCTTAATACAATAATACACGTGGGATGCAGCCTTGTCAATAGAAAAAACAAAAAAATCCCCCGCCGGGCTGGCGGAGGGAATATTGCATGATACAACGTCAGGAAATGTGATCCTCGATCCATGTCAGCACATAGTCAAAGACCTCATCACGGTTGGTCTCGTTGTGCAGCTCATGGCGGCCGCCCTCAAAAATCTGGCAGGTCAGATCCTTGACACCGGCATCGCCCAGCATCGCCCAGACTTTGCGGACGCCCTTGCCGTAATCTCCAACAGGATCGCCGTCACCGGCAATCAACAGAACGGGCAGTTCCTTGTTGATCGACTCAGCCCAGGCCTTGCTGCTGACATGGTTCAGCGTGGCCAGCATCTCCCGGTAGGTGGAGGCCGTAAACTGGAAGGTACACAGACCGTCCGCATCATAGGCATTAACAACAGCCTCATCACGGGTCAGCCAGTCATTGGCAGACTTCGCGTTCTCGATTTTTTTGCAGTAGCTGCCGAAATTCAGCTTGACCATCAGCGGCGAAACATAGCGCGGCCCCTTGACGCGGGCAATCAGCCCGGCTAGTTTTTGGCCGATGACATTCATAAAGCTGGGACCTGCTGTGCCGGAAATGACCAGTGCCGTGATGCTCCCCGGCCACTTTTCGGCGTACCAGCGGGCGTAAAAGCTGCCCATGCTGTGGCCGTACAGGATAATGGGCGTATCCGGGAAACGCTCATGGAGCAAGCCGTTCATTGTGTGCAGGTCGTTCAGCAGATGCAGGCGCCATCCGGCTCGCCGTAGTGGCCGTGCTCCCCTGCCTTGGCGGTGTCGCCGTGGCCGAGGTGGTCATTGCCCCGCAAGGGCAATACCGTGGGCGGCATAAAACTCTGCCATAGGGGCATAACGGCGCACATACTCGCACATGCCGTGGCTAAGCTGCAGTACCGCACGCACAGGCTTGCCGGGCATGGTGTACAGCACAGCGGAGGAGGTATGGCGGCCGTCCGAGGACGGGAAGGTAATGGTTTCGCAGTGGAGTTCGGGCATGGTCACAGCTCTCCTTTGATTTTTTTCCAGTATTGTGCGAAGGCTTGCTCATTCTTGTTGTCACCGGCTGATAATAGCGCCGATCCTTGATAGCATCCGGCAGATATTGCTGCTCGACCCAGTGATTGGGATAATCGTGCGGTAGATATAGTGCTGGCCTTTGACTTTAGCGTCCGCGCCGTCATAGTGTTTATTCTGCAGCTGCTCGGGATGGCCCGGTGCGCCCGGCCTGAATATCGGCAATGGCTGCATTGATGCCGTCATGGGCGGAGTTCGATTTTGGGGCGGTGGCCACCAGCACCACAGCATCCGCCAGCGGCAAACGAGCCTCCGGCAGGCCGACAGCATTGGCAATATCGACCGCAGCCTTTACGATGGGGATGATCTGCGGCCACGCCAGACCAACATCCTCACAGGCGCAGACCATCAAGCGGCGGCAGGCGCTGGGCAAATCCCCTGCCTCAAGCAGGCGGCCCAGATAGTGCAGTGCAGCGTCCGGGTCAGAGCCGCGCATGGATTTCTGATAGGCGGAAACGATGTCATAGTGGTCATCGCCCAGTTTGTCATACCGCATGGCGGTGCGGGTGGCCACCTGCTGGATCATGTCAAGCGTGATGGTGCGGCAGCCGTTTTCGATGGGGGCTGCTGTGACGGCAAATTCCAGATTGCCGATTGCCTTGCGCATGTCACCGCCAGCGCTCTGGGCCAGATAGTCAAGGGCATCTTCCGGAATGAAAACCGGCGATTGATCCTCAGCGCCCAGCCGTGCGGCAGCGCTGCGCAGACCGGCACGAATATCGTCGGCGGTCAGCGACTTGAATTCAAACACCGTGCAGCGGGACAGCAGGGCGTTATATACATAAAAGTAGGGATTTTCCGTGGTGGAGGCAATAAGGGTGACAGTGCCCTGCTCAACACATTCCAGCAGGCTCTGCTGCTGACGCTTGTTAAAGTACTGGATCTCATCCAGATACAGCAGAATGCCACCCGCTGCCCCCAGTGTGCCGATGTCTGCCAGCACGGACTTGATATCGCTGGTTGAGGCCGTGGTACCGTTGAGCTTGTGCAGCTGCATACCGCTGCCCGCCGCAATGATGCTGGCAACGGTGGTTTTGCCAACGCCGGATGGGCCGTAGAAGATCATATTGGGGATTCTGCCGCTTTCGACCGTGCGGCGAAAGACCTGATTTTTGCCGAGTAGATGCTGCTGCCCGCAGACCTCATCCAGCGTGCGCGGGCGCAGGCGTTGTGCCAATGGCTCCATTGTGATTCCCTTTTTATATTATAAATAGGTTGATGCTCCGATTGTGCAGCAAAAGCGATGCTGCTATAGACAATTATACGGAATAACGGCAGCAGAATCAAGTGTAATCGTGCAGGATAACAAAGTGCGTTGCCGGGGGTAATCTGTGAGGAAAAAATAAGCAGCACCATATCGCGGTGCTGCTTAGTGTGTTGAAAAGCGCGTCTTTCATTGCATGTCAAAAAATCACATTCTTGGCCTATTGAATGTGTAGGGGTGACCATTCGGTGCCCGCTGGCTTGGCGAAGAAACGCGTTTTCCGGGAAAGCTTTTCACAGGCTAAGGGGCAGGGGCGAGCAATGCTCGCCCCTACAAGAGATTTTTGATAGCCTGAGGCGAACAGTGTTTGTTCGAAAGCCTGATGCAGCAACGCTTTTAGCGGGATTATTTGGGGAGAGTTTCCGCGTATTTGGAATATTTATCTTTTACAAACTCTGAATAAGCGGCGTAGGCATCCTCAAGGGTTTCATATTTTGTGCCTTTGGTATAATCTTTGAATCTATCACCATTGGGAATGCGCTTCGAGATGGCGACATATGTTTGAGAACTGTTTTTGACAGGTCTTTCGGCGGTTATTGTTTCTGAAATATAGAACCCGCCGGTATCCGTACTGATAATAACAGGAATCGTTGTGTCGGCACCGACTTTATTTGTATCCACAGAGGTCCAAAACAAATAGGTATGCTTGTATTCGGGTCGTGCATCCCCGAGATACGCCCAAGTGCCATAACTCAGTAAACTGTTTTCGATGATACCTTGTTGTAGTTGCTTTAACATACTTGAATTTGGGCATTTCGAGTCTATTTCAAAAGTAGGAGTGGGGTACTTAACCAAAAATCCGGCTTTATTCACCAGACCGTGTATATCACTGAAATTCATTTCCACCTTTGTATTGTTTCCACCGCTTCCGCTCCATGTAAAAACAACGCCGACCGTAGCATCGTAGGAAACCTCACATACCCCGCCTGCAGTCGGGATGCCCTTCCAGTTGGCGGTTTCTTTATCCGCTTTATAATGCGTGATGCCCGCAATCGTGATGGGATCCATGGACTGCCAGTCATCCTGCTTTTGTTTGAGGTTTACCGTTTTGACCTGATTCTCCGTGTCGTTGGTCAGCGAGGCCGTCAGCACCTCCATATACGCCTCGCGCACATGGAGGACATCAGCGGTCTCAAGACTTTTCTCAATATATCCCTGCAGGGCGGGTATCAGCATCGCTGCAAGAACCGCGAGAATGGTAAGAACAACGATCAGCTCCACGAGAGTGAAGCCCCTTTTGTTATTCCGCAGTTTGTATTTCATTCATTCCCCTTGTCAATAAAACAATCCCCCGGGCTTTGGATAAAAGCCGTCCGCCTTCTGACAGTTAGAATAGCTTTGACAAGTGGTAGTCATCATACCTGTCGCATTGCCCCGCGGGCCCCAAACAGTCAGTTGCGTGTGATATTATAGCAGAAGATGAATTGTCATACAACAGGAAAAGACAAAAAATCGCAAGATTTTTCAAATGAGTAGGTGCTTTATTTGCTTTTCCCTGCCAATCAGCACCGGAAACGGCAGAAG
>ENA-OQCP01000277-OQCP01000277.1-human-gut-metagenome-genome-assembly--contig:-NODE-277-length-23059-cov-2.208966_pt1 | contig 23059 bp, 30 predicted proteins | sample MGYA00242760_ERZ504583 | MGnify/ENA primary metagenome ERZ504583 (study PRJEB26092, sample SAMD00036308) | human gut metagenome | host: Homo sapiens | study: EMG produced TPA metagenomics assembly of...
CAATGTCCGGCTCTCCGGCGTAGCTTTTCCAAAGGGCATATTGTCACGCAGCATAGGATCAGGGAAGCGGCGGTTGCCTGCATGTCCTTCGTCAAATACTGGCTGTCCGTTCTCGGATAGGTTGCCAGCTTCTTTTCATAGAGAGATTGCACATAATCAAGGGTCTGTTGAGCCGTATAGCCATAAATACGGTTACATTCCCTTTGCAGAGTTGTAAGGTCATAAAGGCGGGGAGGCTGTATAGTTTTTACCTGCTTTTCCACAGAACGCACAAAAGCGGAGTTGTGGTCACAGTCCATACGGATTTTTTCAGCCTCGGATCGTTCCGTCATTTTTTCGCCGGAAGCAGTAAAACCTCCGCAGGTGATTTCCGGCACATAAAAAGGCTTACTGATGAAGGATTCAATATCCGACTCACGCTGTACCAAAAGTGCCAGTGTCGGTGACATAACACGGCCGACATTTAGGGTGACACCATACAGGACAGAAAAAAGCCGGGTGGCATTGATCCCGATCAGCCAGTCGCTCCTGCCCGGCATACTGCCGCATCATAGAGTTTATCGTAATCACTGCCGGGACGGAGATGGTCAAAACCCTCACGGATCGCCGCATCCTCCATACTGGAAATCCAAAGGCGTTCCATAGGCTTATTACATCCGGCATATTCATAGACCAGACGGAAGATCAGTTCTCCTTCTCGTCCGGCATCCGTAGCGCATACCACGGAATCCACCGTTTGTCCTTCATCAATCGGCACAAAAGGGCAAGCTGCGTTTTCTTATCCTTTGGCACTTCATATTTCCAGTTTTCCGGTAGGATCGGAAGATCCTCATACCGCCATTTGGCGTACTGTTCTTTGTAAGCCTCCGGCTGTGCCAGTTCCAAAAGATGTCCCACGCACCAGCTCACCAGATAGCCGGAACCTTCGAGATAACCGTCTTTTCTTTCCGTTGCGCCTAATACTGCTGCCAGTGACATAGCAACAGAGGGCTTTTCTGCAATCACAAGTTTCAATTTTTATTCCTCCTTCATAGTTTCAAATTCTTTATCCGCAAGTTTTCCGGTTTGCATAAGACACATCAACATAACGCCGGAAGCCATTCCTCCGGCAAAGGTAAGGAAATGTGAAATCAGGTTCCACATAAGCATTCCTCCTAAAAATGGGTAAAGAAAAACGCCCACTTCAAAGTGAGCGCATCAACAGGTATCTATTTTGTTTTTGGTTTCAAGTGATCCGGCAGGACGATTTCTCCAACTGGGATTTCCCGCAGTTCCTTCTTCATCCGGTGGGTAAAGCGGATCGTCTTTGCTATACCTCCGGTTTCCCGTCCGTCATATACAGCGATCACTCGGTCGGAGTGTTCCACCATATAACGATTTCTGTGGGAGTAGACGCTTGGGAGATATTTTTCCTGTATCACAACAACATCCGCACAAGCCTCCAGCAGTTCACGGGTTCTTGTTTTCTTATTTAGCTGTCCAGACGCTTGCGGTAAGGGATCACTGCGATCAGCTCCAGTGCCGGGGTGGTCTGCTTTCTTTCCAGCACCAGCTCCACAAAATACTGGTCTACGCCATCTGCAAAACCGCTCATAAAACAGGTGAACCCATCTGTAACAGCAGCATCGATCTCATGTGCCAAGGCTGTTTTTATTTTGTTGATCTCATTCTGCGGTAAATCCCTGTGTCCGGTAACACAGCAAGTTTTTCCTTTCATCGGTCATCCCTCCATCTGATAGGTAAAATTCTTCACTTTTCATATAGTAATAGATTTAATTTAGCAAGTCAACGATAATACCCTTTTTCCTTTTGCGGATAATAAAGGGGCGTGAGGTACAATCTATTACAGAATGGGAGGTGAAGGCGATGTATGAAGATTTTGTCCCGGAACGATTAGCGAAACTGCGGACACAAAAAGGAGTTTCCGCACGCGATATGTCTTTATCGTTAGGTCAGGCAAACAACTACATCAATAATATTGAGAATAAAAAGTCACTTCCCGCTATGCAGTCTTTTTTCTACATCTGCGAATATCTGGGTGTGACACCGCAGGAATTCTTTGATGAAGGAAATACCTACCCGGAAACCTTAAAGGAATTCATTGCAGAGGCAAGACAGCTTGATCCTCAATCCATGCAATATATCCTCGGTATTATGAAAGAACTCAATAGCAGAAAGTAAGCGGTCACGGTAAAGGCCGCTTTTTTCGTGACTTTCTTTATTATATTTTATAATGTTCTCGAAATGTCCGCTCCCTATACCGATAAGTATTCAAAAACTGTTCTCCAAACAGCCTTTTTCTATTCGCCGGTACTGCCAAAGCTGCCGGTTCCTCGTTCTGTTCCCAGATCGGTTACAAAATCCGCAATGACGATCGGCGTGATCACAAGCTGCCCGATACGGGCTCCCTTAAAAAGAGACTGCGCCTGATTGCTTACATTGCTGATGATCGCATGGATCTCTCCACAATAGCCGGAATCCACAGGCGGCAGTTCACAGACCAGACCTTTTACCGCCATGCTGGTACGGGGAAAGATATATCCCGCATATCCATCCGGTATTTCCAGTCCAAAACCCAAAGGAATTTTGGCGATTTCTCCGGGCTGTAAGGTACAGTCATAGGGCAGATAAACATCCGCTCCGGCATCATTGCCATGCGGACGGTAAGGACGCTGGTGCTCCGGTACGCCAAAGTCGATCAGTTTTATTTTCATCGGCAGTCTCCTTCCCAAAGAGCAGGATAATCTTTTTCCAAAATATCCTCTGGCGTCATATTTGCCTGCAGTTTTCGTCCGCAGGTCATTTTCCCTTCCAGACATCGATCCATCTGACAAAAAGGCCCGGTCAGTGATGGGGCAAACAAAGCAGGGCTTAGTTCATAAAGTTCTTTCCAGACCTTTAGCAGCACGATCCTTGTTTCATCTGTATTTCTCCGGCATACCCGCTGGCTGATGATATGTTTCCACTGATAAGGGGTGGCGCTGATGAGCAGTACATTCCGCAATCCCTGGGGCGTGGCATAGCCGGCCGCATCGTGCCCGCTTCCGGCAGTGCACAGGGCTTCATAACATTTCATGCTTTCATTACAGCTTTTTAAGTACAGTTCCCGTACCACTGCCGGAGCCGTCATAATAGAATACGGGACAGCGAAATCCGCCTGTCCCGTATAGTTGCTGTACTGCAGCGATGCACTCATAAATTTTACTTCGTTCTGGTGGCGGGTGATCTGCGCCAGAAAACGCCTGCTGGCGCCGACAATGGCTACCGTGATCACCGCAAATTTCTGGATGGTAGGATGGGGAAGCGCCCCCATAGCTGCTACTGTCTGAACGCTGAATGATTTTTCGTAGAGCTCCATCAGGTCGTCCATTGAGGCAATCTTATGTCCCTGCTGGGTAAGTCTTGCCGCAAAGACCATGTTTTTTTCTGCTTCCGCTACCGCCTGGCAGTTCAAAATTTTTACTTCAATCTGTTTAATTGGTATGTCCCTCCTTTACAATCGCTTTCAGTAAGAACAGATAGTTAAGACTGTCTGTGATCTTTTCGTCCCATGTGTCCATCGGATAAACCACTTCTTCGGCAAAGCACATATCGTATAGAGAAACAATATGCTTTGCCAGCATACCGGCAAGGGCACGCTGGGGCGTTGTGTGCTGTAAAGCTGCCGCTGCCTTAAATGCACCCAGCCGGTCCGGGTCATCCCCGGTGTATTCTTTGGTTTTCCGTTTCAAGGTATCAGCACAGAGCCGCACCTGTTCGTCAAAAACGGCATTGACTTCATTTTGCGTAATATAGCATCCCTCCTTTGAAAACAAGAAACCGGCTATTCTAAAGCATCTTAGAATAGTCGGCAAATAAATGGATATGTAATTGTTTATAGTGTATTGATCTCTTTTTCCAGTTCCTGGACCGCTGCTATGACTGTCTCAAATGTCGGAACATCCCCATACAACATATCCTGCATAGAGTTATAGTCCGCTTCCAATGCTGCAAACCGATATTCCGGCGGGAGTAATTTTAATGTGCCCGGCACAGCCTCCGGGTACTTCGCCCATGATCTGGGATAGAATTTCATTTTGAAATCTACAACTTTCTTCAGGAGATCCAGCCTGGAAAAAGCAGCTTCTTTAACCGGTGTTGCAGCCATGCGGTAGAGATCATAATAATGTCTGGAATACCGCTGCGGCATTTCCAAATGTTCCGGTCTGTTCGCTTCATGGTGCAGGATTGTGGCTTTTTCCCAGAAGGTCCGTTCCGGGGCAACGGTAAGGATTGCGGTTTCTTTTTGCTCAAAAATCTTCGGATAATATTTTGCCGCGTAAGGTTCGATCTGCGCTGTTTTTGCAGGAGTCCACGCTGCCAGCGCACCAATCTCTAAACGGATCACCTGTAAGGTCGCCGTATTTGTAAAAAGGTGCGGATAGCGAAAATGACCGTCTGTTTATCCTTTTCATCTATGTAGACATTTGCTTCACAACCGATTTCCTGGGATAAGCCGGCTTTGACTGCCGGGCAGAATGTTTCGGACAGAAATACCTCCGCACGCGCATTGGCTTCTTTGTTAAAAGCATCCTGTTTTGTATTGGAACGTTTCTCCCATGGTTCATCTTTGCCATATCCCAATACACGCCAGTCCAGAATCAAATCAATATCTTCTGAAAACCGGCTGATCAGGTGAAAGGCTTTTGAAAGGCTGGTACCTCCCTTAAAGGTGATGGACTCTTTCCATGGTGAGCGGTGAAATAAATAATCCAGCGTAAAACATACCCAAAAGTCTTTTTCTACGATGGCATCATTCAGTCCCATTTTATCTGCTGTATTTCTGAACAGCTCCCTGCGGTCGTTATCTGAAAGTCTTGCTATATTTCTCATTGTACCTTTTCACCTCCACAAATCTGTCGTATCGTATCGTAAACCCAATCCGTAGACTCTGTTGCTTCCTTCAAACAAGCCTGTTTATCCTTGTCTGTCAGTTTTTCGGAAAGCATCTGTATGACTTCTGGCGTAACATTCGATTTGCCAAGCGTTTTTAATGCCTGTATAACCAAACTTGTCATATAGGACAATCCGGTAATCTCCTTATTGGTCCGGTGCTTAAATTCCAGCTTTGTAGAGTTCCACTCGTAGGTCTTATATGGACCATCGCTGATATAGGACCATACTGCTGTTACCTGTGTTGAAAGACCTAACAGGTTCAATGCTGTATTCCCACATGGGGCAATCGTCCAGTGATAACTTCGTGCCAATGCGTTCGCCACCGCTTCCGGGTCTGCCGCCACATATTCATCCAGAAGTTTGCTATATTTTGGTTTTTCATAAACACCTTTCAAAATGCGGCGAAGCATACCTGCCTGTGTAAGCCGGTTTAAGTTCCGTCTTATGGTTTCCGTATCGGCAATATCCGCAAAATCAGAACTGATGAAAATAGTTCCTTCCGCCGCTGCTTTTATCTGCTCCTGAATCTGTTTGGAATAGCCATTTGCCATATTGCTCACCTCCTTTTGTCCCGAATATTATATATTATTCGGGACAATTTTCAATAGGCTTCAAGAGTTTTAGCAATAGTATTCCACATAGAACAGAATTTATACATCAGTTTCAAATTCTATATCAGGAGATGGGAACTATCGTATTCTTATTTTGTCCCGAATATTGTGTATTATTCGGGACATTTTAAGCACTCGGCAGGTAGATCCAGTCGTGCATCAGGCACACGCTGGGTTCGTCCTCCCTTGGAACCAGACGGTAGGTACATTCCCCATAGACCGTGCGTTTGTCCTCGATCTCCATGCCATAGGCTTTATAAAAGCGGTATTCCAGATTGGAGATGATACAGCGCAGGGTTTGCAGAGCCTCCCTCTGAGCTGATACGATCAGGTCACGGTCAATGCTGCGCTTCAAAAACAGCAGCGATTTGTAAAGCTGTACCTCTGTGCGGTAAGGGCGGCAGTCTTTCGTTTCCAGCCATCCGCAAAAAGCGACCGGTCCGCTCTGGATCACACTGCGGTCCGGGTGATAATACTCGTAGCAGTCCAGGTTTGCCGTATTCAGAAGATAGAGCATTTCCCGGACTTCATTTTCCGGCATGTCGTAAAACCGCAAAAGTGAGCGGTAAAGATGGACATAGCCGGGAATGGAAATCATGGTATTTACCATAAAATAAAATCCTCCTTGTAAACAGCAGGTGCGGGAGCTTTTGCCCCCGCACCGTCTAAAATCTATATTTCGTTATCTACTTTCACGAGTTTTCCCATGACAAGGAAGCGTCCTGTGCCGCCCGGCGTACAGGTAGAAAGGGTCAGTACCTTATCGCTGCAGGTCACAGTCACATCACTTTCCACCGCAGAACGTTCCTTCATAGCTGTAAGCCAGGTAGTATAAGCACCGTCATCCTTCCAGGAAAGCTGCCAGGGAGAAGTTTTACTGCCGGATTCTTCCGGTTTTGCTGCAAATGCCGTAAAGATCTCCATGACATAACCCCCCTTCGGAGTAACGAGATACATCTGCCTGTGAGTATCAAAGTAACTTTGTTCATCGTACCGGTTCAGCAAGGCAAACATGGAACCATCCCGCATATTATGACCATAAATGATCGTATTGCGGTCTGAAAAATCTGCCCGGTTTTCATAATCGGCAAACAGGCAGCCAACCTTGTTATAGGTTCCGTCATAAAGATGGTTCAGGTAATATTCGTTGTTGTCGGTCTGCGTTACCGGATAATTGAGCACCGTATCAGGAAGGGAAAGCCATCCGATGATGTCCGGTCCATTTTCACGGAGCGTTTCAAAGTCTACCGAAGGCAGGACAATATCGGCATCGTCCCGTTTTGGTTCTGTCGGATCGGGTGCCGACTCCGGGGAAGCTGTCTGCTCCGGTACTCCTACATATCCGGCAAGATCTCGATAGGCATCTTTACTCTCAGCATACTGGTTCAAGTCACGGAACACCAAAAAACCGCTGCCAAGAGCCACCAGAACGCAGAGTGAAAGGACAGAAACCCCGACAGCCGTTCTTTTCGGGGAAGTCCTGCTGTATTTTCCCTTTTTGAAATAATACACAGCAAATACGCTGCCGCCGATCAGTACGGCTGCCAGCAGTCCGCCATACAGGAAAATATACGGATCATCCCCGGTCTGCGGTACCGGCTTTTGAGGGTGGAAGGATTGGAGGGAACAGAAGGCTTTTCCGGGTTCTTTGGGTTATCCGGCTTTTCCGGTTTTTCATTAAAGAACTGGACTGTAGATGTCTGATCTGCCTTAATCTCCACCGTAGCGGCATCAGGAATGATGTAATCCTTGCTTGCCCGGTTTGCAACTTCTGTTACGGTATAAATACCGACACGAAGGCCCTTAACTTCAATCACGCCGGATTTTGGAGTGGTGAATGTCTCGCAGTAGGAGCCGTCCGCACTCTTAACCTCGATGGCAAAACCATCTTTGCGCCCGTCGCTGGAATCCTTTGTGATCTTTAAGTTGCCGCGGTAAGCCTCATTGGTAAATCCGTGCCCGGCTTCTCCATTCTCCACAACTGCAATCTGTCCATCTTCTGTGATGGAGAAATAGTAAGCGTTTGGATCAGGCTGATAGCCCTCCGGCGCTTTGCTTTCTTTGATAAAGTAGCCGCCAGCCAGAAGGTTTTCCGCCGTATGATAGCCTGCATCGGTTTCTTTCAGCGTACCGATCTTTTGATCGTCAGGATCATATTCCTGGTTGGCGTTGGAATCCGCATACAGGTCGAACACTGCACCGGGCAGGAAGCGCAGGAAAGAATTCTTGTCTTTCTTATCCTCCTTTTCCACAGGGGACGGTTCCTCCACAGCTTCGGTTTTAGTTACCTGCACACTGCCGCGGATCAGGGTGTTTTCCACACGGATCTCGATATGCTGTCCGTCTGCACCGATATATACATGGTGCTGCTGCGGGCTTACCGTATAAAGGTCAGGGGCAGAGATCTCCTTGACGATCCAGTGTCCGTAAGGAATGTTCTCAAAGGAAAAACTGCCGTCTTTTCCGGTAATAGCAGTAAGCAGCGCATTTTCTTCAGTAAATTCTTCGGTATCAGGTCTAAACAGACCCATGAGCGCACCGGCAAGCGTGACATCCTCGCCGCCTTCCGGGTTTTCCCCGACTTTTACACCGTCTACACGCCCACGGAGAAGTTCATTGGAAACAGCCTCGCCTTCATTGACAAGGATCTGTACCAGGGCGGTTTCCTGACCAGCATACTCAAAGACAACCGGATATTCCTGATTCGAAAGGATATAGGCGCCGTTGGTTGTGCGTTCCTTGACATAATAGCTGCCAAAAGGCAGGTCGGAAGCGAAGGAAGCGCTGTAACCGCCGGATTCCTCAGACGAAACAGAGACCACTTCCAGAAGTCCACCTGCCGGGATTACGCTGCCATCTGCCGCCGTCAGGTCTGCGGAAGCATAAAGTCCAAAGGAAATATCCTTATATTCCTCGTTCATGCCAAGACCGAACAGGTCATCGGTCTCCATTGCCTTGAAAAGTGTGACATCCACTTTCTGGCGTTCGTCATAAAGACCGGCCGCTGTCTGTGTAACCTCTACGGTCTCACCCGCATAGGTCAGTTCCACATATTCCGGTTGAGGATTCAACACACAGCCGGAAGGCGCCTGACGTTCCTCCAGACGATAACGGCCAAGATAGAGAGACCCGCTTTTCGCTGTGCCGTCCTCGCCGGTCGTAAGTGTTTCCACAACCGTATCTTTTTCTGCCCGCAAGGTACCGTCACCGGTATAAATATCTTCATCTGCGATCACATCATAGACCGCTCCAGGAAGTCCGGCAACCTCATATACCGGTTGGTACAGTCCGTCGTTTTCCTGGACAGAAGCAAATACTTCTCCGGTCTTTGTGATGGTAAGCTGGCCTTTCTGCGGCATATTGTACTGAGTGACCGTCACAACCGCCTCGCTGCCGTCAATGGTAAACGGTACCGGCTGGTCGGAAAGCACATAGCCGTAAGGAGCAGCTACCTCATAAAGTTCATAATCCCCGGCGGCCAAAGGCTCCGGCAGCATCAGCCAGCCTCGTCAGAAACATAGAAGGTATCCAGTGTTTCCGGGTTCGGATAGTAGACGGTCTGGGTGATAAATTCCCCGGTGGAAAGATCCTTGATCTGAAAACCGGTTCCGGTCACAGGGATAATCTTTCCGGTCTCTGCGTCACATTTTTCAACTTTCAGACGGGCTGTGATGGTGCGGTTGTTCAGGATATAGCTGTAAGTCTTTCCGTCAGAGGAAATGAATACCGTAAAGTCCGGGACAAAGGCTTTGCCTTCCTCGCCTGCGATTTGATGGACCGTATAATGCCCATACGGAAGCGGTTTACTGGAAGCAAAACCATCCGCATCCGTGGTAAGAAGGTCGCGTTCACTTTCCTTTGCCGCGTCATAGCTTCCGGCTGCCTTTAAGTAAATTTCAAAGACTGCGCCTGCTTCCGGGCGTCGATGATACCGGCATTGGGATCGTCGGTATTTTCGCCCTCAGGCACATCCGGGTCCAGGTCATCGGTGTGCTTGACAAGCTGGATATTTCCGTAAATAACCGTTTCCGTCACCTGATTTTCTGTGGTATTGAGTTCCACTTCATACAGGGAAGGGGATGCACCCACTTCATAAACGGTTTCATTCAGAAGATACCCGGTGCTCGGTTCGATCTCCCGGATCGTCCAGCTATCCCCGCACACATAATAGCGAGTCATAAAGCTGCCATCCGGCCCGGTAGTATAAGTGTCGATCAGTTCGCCATCACGGAAGATCCCATAGGCCGCCCCCTGCAAGCGTGGCGTCCCCCTGGGCATTTCCGGTATCAGCGTCGCTCTTTACCACATGGACGCGGAACTTCTTCAGGATATTGCTGAAATGTACCGAAGAAGTTTGCCCGCTTTCAATGGTCACGTACTGTGCGGAAGGGGTCACATAGCGGTCCACCGGAAGTTCTTTTACCAGATAGGTTCCCGGCAGGAGCTTCTTTTCAATCTGGCCGTTTTCTCCGGTCGTAACTTCCTCATTGACTTCATTTCCCAAAATGTCCGTACCGGAGATATGGAAGGTGATACCGGAAACAATGCCGTCCTCACTGGTCTTGACAAGTTTTGCGGTACCGTAAGTTTCCGTTTTGAATTTTACAAAGAAGGAAACCGGATCGCTGGCGCCGGTCATCATGGTCTGGTAGCCGGGTCTGCCCCAGATCAGCATGTCATTTGCCACCGGGATATTCTTTCGGAATTCAAACAGCACCGGTCCATCATCATCTGCCTGCTGGTAAAGGTGTATTCATTTCCGTTTCTTGTCACAGAAACGCCGCTGCCTTTCAAAGCCTCCAGGTCGATCTTCAAGTTGTTGGTATCTGTGACCGTCAGGGTATAGACCTTTTTTTCTACATCCCATTTCAGTTCCAGTTCCGGTGCTTCGCTTTTCTTAGAAGAAGTAAAGGAAGGGACTGTGGAATGGGAAGCGACCTGTGCCAGAATCCAGTCATAGGCTTTTTCAGCCGGTCGTCCGGCGATCACGCTGAAATACTGGTCACCATCTGCGTGGCCGTTTCCGTGGCGGTTGTACGGATCGCTTCTAAGCTGCTGCTGGTATTCCCAAAGGATGATCTGGGTTGCCATCTTATAGTCATCCTCGTTGATCCCGGAAACAGGGAGCGTCGCACCGGGTTTCCAGCCATAGATCGCAGTCAGGGTGATCCCCCTCCTTGCCTCGGCAGGAAGCAGGTTCAGGTATTGGCTGTTGGTCCCGCTTTCTGAAACATAGGTGTTTTCCGAAGTATGGTAAGGAATCCCGCTCTCCACACAGTAAACCTGATGGCTGATCCCGTCAGAATCCGTCAGCATATAGTGCCGGTAAGCATTGCCCCCGGAACTGGTGTGTACGTCGATGGTTCCGTCTGCATGGTAGGCAAGATAGGTGTAAGGTGCCGGGGCGCGGTAGTGGTTTCCATCAGAGCCCACATACTGGTCGCCCAGCCAGGAGCTTGCCGTTTGTCCGACAGACATGGCAAAAGCCTGAGCCGGAAGAAGCCCCAAAATGCTTGCCATACAAAGCAAAAACGCCAACAGCTTGCGAAAGCCGCGGCGCCTGGTTATGATATGTTCCATGAAAAAATCCTCACTTTCATAAAATCTAAAAGGACGGCCTTATTTGCTGTCCTTGTCGTCAAAATCATCCTCGGAAAGATATTCCGGTTCCCCGTATGCCTCATCCGGGTCAAAGCCTTCGCCATAACCGTCATCCTCAAATTCCGCATCGTCCTCGGCCTGCTGTTTCGGACGCACGATTTTTACATAGTAACCGATCCCGCCGACCGCAAGTAAGGCAGCAAGGATAAACAGGATCGTGCCGACGCTGCCGGTTTCTTTCTTCGGCTTTTCCGGTTCTGCCGGTTTTTCAGTTTCCGCCGGCTTTTCTTTTCCTTTGCAGCCATTTAAGTCATTTTTGCAGACCGGACAGCCGGTATTAACCTTTCCTGCCTCACATTTTTCTGTGCAGTTACAGCTTTCTTCCTGGGGGATCATGCTCATGCTGCCATTGTTCTTTTCTGCAAGTGCCATCAGGTCGGACTCTGTGACGCCGTTTAAGAAGTAGACATTGTTATCTTCCCGTTTCCCGTCGATCACCAGATAAAAGACATTGCCCGCGTCCGTAGTGATGGTGTAAAACTGTTTTTCCCCATCCGTACCGCTGATGTTGTCCTGTACCGTTCCGGTGCCTTCCGGGGTAAATGCACCTTCCGGGATCGCAGAAGTATTTTCCTGCTGTCCGGTACTGTTATCTGAACCGGAAGAATTTCCGCCGCCGGAAGGGGTTGCAGCGTTTGAGCCGGAAGGTTTTTCTTCCTTAGGCGGTTTTGTCTGTGTACCGGACGGACTCTGGGGTGCTGTCGTAGCAGGTTTCTTTTCAGGAGCCGGTTCTTTGTAATACGGATTATCCAGCTTTACCACATCAGAACGGTTGCCGGCATAATCTTTTGCGTATATGCTTACCTGTTTTTCTGTTCCGGCATAATCTTTCAGTGCGACCGACGCTTTCCCGTCGGTGAGGGAGTTGATACGGTTTTCATCAACAAAGACCGCCTCCACGCCGGATAGATCGTCACTGCTTTCTATTTTCAGGGCATCGCTCCATGGAAGCAGTCAGCGTTGGCGGTGTGGTGTCTTTGGAACCGCCGGCATGAGCCGTTACAGGTAATGCGCTGACACTTACAAGAAGCGTAAGCGCCAGCAGCAGGGAAAGTTTTTTAAGCCTCATGCACATCCTCCTTCTCCTGCGGTAAAACAGTTTCCGAAGGGGCTGCCTGCTGTGATTTCAAAAAATCCGCAAGCTGCTGGGGCGTCAGTTTGAAACTGCGCGCCACCGCTACATAATCGGTATTTTCCAGCTCTGTTTTCTGTTCCTCCAGCTTATGGAGCTTTGCCTGCATTTCCGCAATCTTTGTTTTGGTCTTTTCAATTTCCTTTTCCAGTTTTTCAATTTTAGGATTCAATTTATTACCTCCAATCTGTTAAGGCAGACGCCCAAATGTATAAAAATGCTGCTGCCAGTAGCTTGTATTGATGTTTGCATAAGAAATCGGGTCTCCACAGTGGATCATCATTCCATTTCCCACATAGATCCTACATGCTTGCGCCGCTGGTGTTGTAGGTCCCCTGGAAGAAGATCAGGTCGCCCGGTTTTGCATCCGCACTTGATACCGGCGTACATACACCTAAAAGACCATCCGCGGTCAGCCTTCCAAAATTCCAGCCAACGCCGCAGTTGTTGATTACCCAGACACATAGCCGGAACAGTCAAAGGAAGTGGAAGGCTTGCGCCTCCCCATACATACGGATAGCCAAGATATTTTTCCGCCTCGGCCATCATTGCGGCAAACTGTTCATCCGCAAGGGCTTCCGGTGGAATGTCATAATCGAAGTAGTTTCCTGTGCCGCCTGAACCAACTTCCGGCAGGTGCCGTTCGCTGGTATCGCCGGTATCGGCAAAATACAGGGGATTCAAATACTGGCCGTCAACCAGGACTTCTAAGTGCAGGTGGGCCCGGTAGAATTTCCGGTATTCCCGACCTTTGCAATCACATCCCCGGCTTTGACCTCCTGCCCGGCAGAAACAAGGATCTGGGAACAGTGCCCGTATTTGGTCGTCAGGGTATGTTCTTCGTATGCCTCGCCTTCAATAGCGACACACAAGCCATAACCGCCGGCATTTCCCGCAAGGGTGACCGTTCCGTCATGCCCGGCAAGGATCTCTGTGCCCTCCGGCATCCCGATGTCCACACCGGTGTGATAGTTCTTTTCCCCACTGATAGGATGTACCCGGTAGCCGTAGTAGCTGGTCACATAAGGGAGCCAGTTGGCTCCAAAGACATTTTTGACATACTGGCGGTTTCCTTTTGTCTGCAGCAGGATCTCGCAGATCTCTTTCTGGTCTGCGTTCATCCGGGAAACGACCAGGTTTTCTAGAGGTGTGACTGTGAGCTTGACATTTAAGATGCGCCATTCATAAGGCACTTCCTCCTGGGTTTCTTCCCCGGTTTCCGGATCAACGGAAGTTTCGGTGCGGTAACGGATCTCGGTTTCTTCTGAAAAGGACAGGGTATATTGTTCCTGGAAAAGCTGCCGCAGCACGCTTTCCACTTCATCGTAAGTAAATCCCTGATAAGCAGAAGTCAGATACCCCATCAGCACATACGGGTCATGCTCGATTGCGCCCAGGTTATACCGGTATTCGTCATAGCCGGGGCGGTCTGATTCCACCCGGTCTATTTCCATTTGCAGATCCGTTTCCCATTCGGTATAGGTAAGCTCCGCCTGGTTGATGTCCTGATCATCTGCAAGATAGGTAGAAGCAGCCAGACTTCCCAAACCGCCGGTCCCGATATTGGAGAACGTGGAAAACAGGGATGTGATCAGGAAAATTACCAAAAGGAGAAGCAGGAGGACAAGGCAGATTACAGGGTGCCGTTTGACCGCATGGACAATACCGACGCTGACCCTCTCTGTTGCGACTGCGGCATTTTTTGCCTGTTTCCCAGCTTCACGGGCAGCCTTGGCATACTGCCTTTTCAGTTTTTGTTTCTGCCATATCCGGGCAATCGCATGTTTCTTCAGCTCCGGGTGGTCGCTAAGAGCCTGCCGGTAAGCAAGTCTTGCGTTTGCTTTTGCTGATTTTTGCTGTAATTTCGCTGCCTTTCGGTAGGGGGCAGTTTTATGCCGGTGATATGCCGTGCGAAGCCCTGCCTCGCCCACAAGTTCAGAGCGGTGGGCTGCTTTGATCCCCACATTTTCATCCTCTGCCTCATAAATCTTTTTTATGGGCGTAACCAATGGCAGTATTGGCGCCCGCCTTGACCGGACGCAGGGGTACAGTCCTTTTACATGGGCCTTTTGGGATTTGACCTCCTTTTCAAATTTTAAGTGTTTTTTGGCTTTTCCGGTCTCCGGGTCGGAAACCGTCCCCATGCGCAGTTTCTTCCGGGCCGCAGTCGGTTTTGTGCCTGCTCTGCTTTTTGTGCAGTCCGTTCCGCCTTCCGTCTTGCATGGGTGAGCTTTTTATCCTTTGTCTCCGGCGGTAGTTCATCCGCAGTAAATTCCAGCTTGGATGTTTTCGGCGGTTCGCTATCCATACCCTTTTCCTTCTGCGCTGCCTGTTCCTCCGCCTGTGCCGCTTCCTGAAAACGCTGCTGATATTTGTTCCCATGCTGATGTGTCCGGTAACGGTGTTCCTGACCGGATCTGTCTGTGCTGTCCGGTGTGGCTGAGCCTTCGGAAGAAGGAGCATATTTTCCGGTATCATGGTCTGTCACATCCTCTGTTACAAAAGAACGCCTGGAAGCCTCCTGCCGGAATTACTTCGTCCGTTGTCCTGTATCGGGGACTCTGTTCCGGCAGCATCCGGTATCTCAAAGCGATCTGAAAAGCCATCCAAAGAGGTTGCATACACTTCGCCCTGCTCCAGCAAGGACTCCGGTGTTTCCGGTGACAGATGGGAAAATTCCGTCTGTACAGGGATGTCCTGCCTGTGTGTCTTGCCGTTGACAGAAGAAGGGGTGTCCCGTGCCCTGCGCAGGTCAAAATCCTGTTCGGTCTGCCTGGCTGCCGGCTGATCCTCCCCGTGGGAATCACGCACCGGCATCCGGGTATCTTTGCGCTTCCTTTGAAATTCCCTGTCGTGTGCCATTGTTCTCACCTCCGATCCATTTTAATTTTTGTCTCACGCTTTGGTCCCCGCCACTTCATCCGGTCTTGTGGTAAGCACACTGTACAAAAGTGTGTCCTTCGGGAAGTGGTCCACAAAGGGGATGATCACATTTCCAAAGAACAAAAGCCCCTCGCCGGGACCGGAATGGGTCACATACGAAAGCTGGTGCGGGGAGATCCCCAACTGCTTTGCCAAAATCTGACGGTCTCCCTGGGCCTGGTTGAGCATATAGATAAAGTCCGAGTTCTCAAAAATATTTTCGATCTCACGGGAAGCCAGAAGGTCCTTGACATTCTGCGTTAAACCTGATGGGATTCCGCCCCATTTACGGAAGCGTTTCCAGATCTCCACGCTGAAACTTCCTGTCTGCCCTTTCAAAAGAAGATGGAATTCGTCGATATAGAACCAGGTTGTTTTATGTTTGGAGCGATTGGCCGTGACACGGTTCCACACCGCATCCTGCATGATCAAAAGCCCGATTTCCTTTAAGGCTTTTCCCAGTGACTTAAGCTGGAAACACAGTACCCGGTGTTGATCCATCTGGATATTGGAACGGTGGTTGAACACGTTAAGGGAACCATTGACATAGATTTCCAGCGCCGTTGCGATATTCTGCGCCTCCGGTTCAGACTGTTTCAAAAGCAGCTCGTAAAGATCACCTAAGATCGGCATATTTTCCGGGCACGGGTCCTGCAGGTATTCCCGGTACACCAGTCTGGTACAACGTCGATGATCGTCCTTTCAATAGGGGAAAGCCCTTCTTTGCCGCCGATGATAAGGTCACACAGCGACAGGATAAAATCACTTTTCAAAGTGATCGGGTTTCATCATCGGAATAGTCCAGATTGATGTCCATCGGGTTGATGTAGTTCGTGGAAGTAGGGGAAATATCAATGACCTGCCCCTGGGAACCGAACTGCTGTACCAGCGGCCCATACTCATTTTCCGGGTCAGCGATAATGATGTCGTCCTCCGTCAGAAGGAACACATTGACGATCTCACGCTTGGCAGAGAAAGATTTACCGCTTCCTGGGGTACCGAGAAACAGCCCATTGGGATTTTTCAGCGTTTTTCTGTTCGCCATGATCAGGTTATTGGAAAGGGCGTTCAGGCCGTAATACAACGCCTCGCCCTCCTGGAACAGTTCACAGGTCGTAAACGGTACAAAAATCGCTGTGCTGCTGGTCGTAAGCCCGCGCTCAATTTCAATCTGGTTCGTACCAAGAGCAAGCGAGGACATAAGCCCCTGTTCCTGCTGGTAATCCAGCCGTTTTAAGGCACAGTTGTATTTCTGTGCCACACCCGAAGCGGCAAAAATATCATTGAACAGCTTTTGGCGTTTGGCAGCGATATTTTCCACCAGTACCGTCACAAGGAACATGCGCTCATTGCGGCTCTGCAAATCCTGCAAAAGATTTTTGGCTTCCTCTCCATAGGTGGCAAGGTCGGTGGGAATGATGTCCATGTCATACCCGGATCGGACCGCTTTCTTTTGTTCCTCAATGGTCATTTTCTGCAGGTCCGACATTTTGCGCTTGATGTTTCGGATCGCCTGCGCCTGGTCGATAGACTGGATATGCAGGTTGACGGTCACGGCGTCGTTTAAGTCAAGAAGATCCGCTAAAAGCCGGTCAGTAAGCTCCGGCGCTAGAATCTGCAAAAAGGAGACAGCACCGGAATGGTCGCCTACCCGAAATGTCTTTCCATCCTTTGAAAAAGACAGCCCGGATGGGGAAACGAAGTCTTTGGTAGAAAGACCGGTCTTAGGCAGATCCGACCACTGGAAATGAAACTTTTCCTGACCGTCCGGGTGAAGCTGGCTGTGAAGAAGTTCCAGACGTTCCAGTCCGTTTAAGGATCTTGCCTGGACTCCAAGGGTCTTGAAATTTGCCAGCACATCCGTTTCAATGCGTTCCAGACGCATTTTCGCAGTACGCAGGTCATCTGCCTCGATCCCAAAGGTAATGTATTTGCGTTTGGTGAGACCGTTATTTCCTTTCTGCAACTGGTTCTTTAACATATCCCGTATTCCTTGCGGATTCCGTCATACTCGTCGCCGCGGGGAGGGATGTCAATGCTTTTGGTAAAATCCTGCATATTGGCTCGCTGGTTGATAAAGGTAAGCTGCACATGGATCGAGGCGTCGAAGTAATTTAAGAAATCGCAGTAACCCTCGAAGATCTGTGCTTTATCATCTGCCTGTGCAAGCTGATAGTTAATATCAAAAAACTGCACCGTTTTGGTGTAAAGGGTATCGGTCAGCCGGCAGATCCCATCCCGGTACATTTCACGGTAGGGAATGCTCTGCTGGACCGTCTGCGGGGCATCTGCTTTCAGCCCGGCAAAAAAGCCGCCTTTTTTAGACGGCTTGGAACGGGCAGACTTAGTTTTGCCCTGCTTTGCATCGGCTCCGGTCTTTTTGGCCTGCCTGATGTTTTTTTGCAGACGCTTTTCCTGAGCTTCCTGCTGCTTGTTTTTTGGCAATCTTTGTAACCTCCTTCTTTGACATAGATTTATACAGGTTATCCGTCCTGTATGGACGGTCCTTCGGCCAGAGCTTATAACGGAGCCGGTTCTTCAAGATCTTTTCTGCCGGCTGCCCGTCACGCTCATACATGGCGAAGAAGAAAAAGGGCATCATCAGCCCGATCATCAAAAGTACAGCCGCCGAATTGCCGATCGCCCCGCGGGTAAAGAAATACACCGGAAGGCCGACAAGTCCGGCAAGGCTGAAACAAATAAGCTGGCGCTTCGTCAGATTGAAGGCCAGCTTAGTCTTAACTTTGGTTAAATCCTTTGGTACAGGTACATAAGGCATCTATACACCTCCCATCGTAATATAATTTCCGGCCCATTACCGTGCACCGAAATCGCGTACCGGTTTCTCCACAGCCGGACATTCCCGCACTTCCTGAGCCGCATTTTGCAGCCGTGCCAGGACAGAAACAGCCGGCTCTCTCTGACACAGGTATTCCTGGCTGTCTCGGATTCCGGCAATATTTTCACGAATATCCATATCCACGTCGAACACATCCGAAACTGGCAAAAGCAACGGTCTGCAAAGTATTTCAAAGGATTCTCAAGCGCCAGCACATCATCCAGCATTTCATCCCTGAACTCAAACTTTGTTGTCAGATAGGAATACGCCTCCTGCATGGCTGTAATTTCAGCAGCTTTTTCAATTAAGGATTCCTTATCTCTTGACATAAGGCTTTCCCTGTAAGCAAAGTAATTCTGTCCCAGCCGTTTCATCAGGAGCGTATATTTGTCCTGTGCGGAAGGTTCGCTTGTGAAATGTTCAAATTTTTGCGCTGCATCAATTTCTTTGAGAAGATCGCAGATCGGGAAACTGTGTTCATGGTTATTTTCTTCCCAACACCATCGGGCTACATCCAACGGGTCCTGAAAAGAAAGAAGCGCCTCTACTTCCGCCGGAGTAAATACATGCTCAACCTTCAGATAATAGTGGAGTTCCGAAAGTCCCTGTAACTCGTAAATACTGCCGATGTTCTGTGCATCCAGCATATCCGCATGAACCTTCAAACACTCGTCCAGCCGTTCCATAAGCAGCCGCTTTGCATCTTGTTCTATCAAAATCACCCCTTTCGCTCCGGCATAGTCAGCGTACAGTTCACTTCATTGCCCCATACATCCCAGCCGGGTGTCTTTTGTCTTGCAAACAGTTCCACTCTGCTGATCGCCCATGAGTTTTACGATCTTATCCCGCACCTCGTCCGGTTTCTTGCTGTGCTGCTCAATATGGGAGATCACAAACTGATGGATTCCCGCACATTGGCGTTTCGGACGGCCTCTGGTTGCCAGCAGGCAGACCTCCGCGTTTGAGCGGGTCCAAAAGCCCATGCCATAAAACCAGCTATCCGCTTTCCGGTTCTGTTTGAGCCATAGAAAAGCCAGCGTTTTATATTTGAATCCCCAGGCATCGATCACCCGGAAGGCTTCATTGAGCTGCGGGAAGGTCGCCCACAGAAAAAGGGCACTGTCTTTTGCGGCAAGTTCCGATACCGGCAGGGCACAGATTTCTTCAATGCTCATTGTGGGGTAATGGTTTTCCGCAACGCCGCTTCCATGTTTCCTGTCATAATGCCAGGGCGGATCGGCATAGATAATGCCGTACTGTTTCGTTTCCGGCATTAGCGAGCTGCTCATTCTTAGATGGGGCAGGTTTGGCCGGCTGTTCTTTGACCTTACCGGCATTTTCTTTCAATGCACCGGTCAGGGAAGGTTTTTCCGCTGCTCCCTTTGTCGCTTCAAGAGTTGCCTGCAAATTTTCAATAGCCTGCCCGTACCCATCGATTAAGGCATCGTTGAGCTGCTTGCGGAACTCTGCCGTAACCGGCCAGCAGACATCTTTCCAGTTGCCTCCCTTATCCTGGGTTGCGGGCATATTGACATACAGCCCCTTTTCACTGGAACAGATACGGAAGCCGTCAATCTTAAAGCATCCGCCAATCGTAACATTGGCAAACGCCAGCAGGTTTCCCATTGGGGCGATCGGACGCACGCGGACATCCAGCTTCATGCCGTTTGCCATTTCCGGCGTCTGTGTCTCCGGCGCCATTTTTTCTGTATTGGTTTTACTCATATATAAAATCCTCCTTTTTAGAATTGGTTTTGTTCATGCTATCTTGCATTAAATATGGATTTGGATAACGAACCTGTCTTAAACAGGGCAAAGGCCAGCAGTACCGTATAACCCGCCGTTCCCCAGATCGCGCCGTGCACGTCGCCGGACGATGGGATAGACTGGACCAGCACTGCATAAATGGCAACACAGATCAGGATCAAAAACCCCTGAAAGCCCAGGGCAAAAAGGAACGCAGATACCCGGTTCCCATTTGTCCCCATTCCCGGTTTGCCATTGTGGAAAACGGGATCGGTGCAAGGCTCACGGTTAAATAAATCTCGATCATACGGCCATATACAATGACAAAGATCACGATGGACAGTACCCACATACACAGATTGATGATGTTGGTTTCCAGCCACAGTCCAATCAGTTCCCACATTCCCATTGCTTCAAGCTGGTTTTCAGATCAGACAACGCCGCCTGCACATCCAGGTTCCCGTTTATGACACCGGCACTTTGCGACACCACATTTTGGGCCACATCAAAGACCGCCATCACAATCGTAAAACAGTTGGTGAGCAGGTAAGTGGCAACAAAAGTCTTGAAAATCCACTTGAAGATGTTGAATGTATCGAATTCGTGCATGTTGTTCTTTTCGAGAATCATCTGGATCAGTTCATACACCAGAACAAAGGTCAGGATCATGCCCGCAATGGGAATGACGACGGTTTCTGAAAGATTCTGAATCATGGAAAACACGCCGCCATTCCAGCCCTGCGGGGTCTGTCCTACCTGATTTGCCACATCCGCAACCTGATTGTTGACGGAGTTGAAAATACTGGTGTACTGTCCGGTGATCGCATCGATCAGGCCCTCTTTAATCCAGTCTGTTATCCATTCAAACAGACTGCCCATAAGTCAGCCCTTAACCGAACAGGCCGGAAAGCAGCGGGATCAGCGTTGCACCAACCAGAGCGATACCTCCGCCTGCCATAAGCTGCTTGATCCCCTGGGATTTTGCACCTGGGTTATCATTTCCGTAACCTTCGAGAAGGTTTACAACACCCCATGCGCCCAGACCTGCGCCCAGGGCGATCACAAGGATCTTCAAAGTATCAATCGCGCTTGCAAAAAATGCCATATAGTTCCTCCTTTAATTTCAGAAATTTTAATTTGTGATATGGCCGTATCAGGCCGGAAACAAAAAAAGCCGCCGCACTGTTTTTAGAAAAAAATCTGTTTCAAACAGCACGGCGGCATGGGGCAGGAAAAATCCTGCGGTTATTTACTTTTCAGGGAGAATCACGAATCCTCAAAAAAATCCTCCTTTCATCGTGACAAAAACAAAGCCTGCCAGGGCGTCATGCTTTGACAGGCAGGAACAACTCTATAAAGTCTGGGAAGCCAGATCTTCGGCTGTGACTTCATAATTGCGGTATCGTTCACCGGGACGCATCGGCATCCGGGTAGAAAGAAACTTTTCGATATTAAAAGCGTTCTTCTCATTAAAATCGGAAAGCAGTTTGTAATTTGGGTGTTTGGTTATATCGTATTTCCGGGAGAGGAACGGCCGCACACCCCTGATCTGCAGCAGACATTTGCCCCCGTCCATAACTGCCAGTTCATCCACCGACATCAGGTCCTTTCCCAGCTTTTGAAAATTTTGTCCGTGGGATTCCTGATTTCCCTTTGTGACACTGGTGTTATACAGATCAATAGTCTCTTTCCCTAATAGGGAGTTCCAGCTTTTTAAGGTGGTTTCTTCTTTACCTCCTAAGAAAAGGGAGGCGTCACAGTTACCGATGATGGTGTCCATGTTGTCTTTATACAGGGCTTTGAGCTGGCTTTGCGCCTGCAGCACCAAGCAGGCAGAGATCTCACGCTTCGGATGGTCGCCATAAGACGCTCCAGGTTCGGGATCTGCCCGATATTTGCCGCCTCGTCGATCAGGCAGCGCACATGGATGGGAAGCCTGCCCCCCATATACATCATCCGCCCGCTCGCATAAGCGGTTAAACAAAATGGAATAGATCAGACTGATCAAAAATGCAAAGGTTCCGTCCGTATCACTCATAATAAGGAAAAGAGCGGTCCGTTCATCCCCCAGCATATCCAGATCCAGCTCGTCATACATGGTAATTTCCCTGACTTCTTTAATGTCAAAAGGAGCCAGTCTGGAAGCACAGGAAATAAGGATCGACTTCGCTGTTTTTCCAGAGACGAAAAGTCAAGGACTTTTTCATCAAATTCACAAAGAAGTCACAACTCTGCGGACTTCCTCACGCAGCAGACGCTTGATTTTGTCCTCCATCGTCTCCTTGGCGGTCTGGCTGAAATGCACACGCACGATATAGGTTGTCTTGCCGATCTGCTTTCTGACAGTCGGGCAAGTGGCGGTGTTGGTTGCGGTATTGTTCATTCAAAATCCTCCTGTAAATGAAAAATGCCCGGTGACTGTTCATCATCGAGCGGTGTCGGTATGAGGGAACAAGGCAAGGCGGCAACATTAAGGTATCTATAAAAACCTTGCCGTCTTTGCCATGCTTGCCGTGTTCCTGTTGTCAGTCTCGGAGATAGCAGACCCATGCTGTGCCGTCTTTCTCGGTCACAAGTCTGTCCCCGATACGGCTCTTTGCCGTCCTCATGGTGCGTGAGGAAATCCCACGCTCATTGACTGCCTTTTCCAGTTCTGCGCTCGGCATACGCTTTCCGTCCGCAAGCAGTTCCAGAATGAGCATTTGCGCCTGTGCGGTCTTGCTCTCCGTCTTGGCGGTGTCCGTCCCGGCAAGAAGCTCGTCAGCGGTAATGTCATAAGCTCCTATCCACGCAAACCCTTTCTCGTCTCCCAGAGAAAAGGCAATGGACTGTCCGGGCGGCGCAAGGGAGCTTTTCTCATGGATCAGCACCCTCGTTGTGGGGCTGTCCTTCAGCTTGCCGATAAAGAGCAGACTGCGGACTGCCGCCGTAATGTCGATAGACCCTAATCCCCGGTAGGTGCTTTGCGTTCCTGCGGCTTTGTTGAGGTGTCCGATCAGCACGATAGCGCACCCGGTAGCCTGTGCAATGTCTCCCAGACTGCGGAATATCGGGCGCACCTCGTTTGCTCTGTTCATGTCCACATCTGCACCCAGAAAAGCCTGTACCGGTCAATGATAACCAGCCTTGCGCTGTTTTCCCGGATTGCCCTTGCTATGCGTTCATCGGCAAGGGTCAGCGGTGTGTCTCTATCGTCAATGACAAGCACTCGTT
>ENA-OQCP01000278-OQCP01000278.1-human-gut-metagenome-genome-assembly--contig:-NODE-278-length-22972-cov-3.240928_pt1 | contig 22972 bp, 18 predicted proteins | sample MGYA00242760_ERZ504583 | MGnify/ENA primary metagenome ERZ504583 (study PRJEB26092, sample SAMD00036308) | human gut metagenome | host: Homo sapiens | study: EMG produced TPA metagenomics assembly of...
CACCGAACAAAGTAGGATAATCCTCTTCCATATTCTTATGGATAAACATGAGAATAGTCTCCCGCAGCCAACGCGACTTGTTCGTTATCTTGTATTTCTCCAGATAACGGTCCACAATCCGCTGCTCTTCCTCGCTCATCAGGCATACCATGCGCTGCTCGCGTTTCGGTTCTTCGGGCGTTGCTTTCGCACACGTTTTATCTCTCTTTCTCATATTCCTGCAAAATTACTTTTACTTCTGTAAAAACAAAACGAACCTACGTAATTTTTATATCGGAAACACTTAAATAGCACTGAAATATTTTTTTGACCGGTAAACTTAAAGTATTTCTTAAAAACATTTTAATTTAGTAATTAAAAACGTATTTTTGGAGAGTTCTAAATTTAAAAGGTATGAAACATGTAAATTATCTTAGTTTCTTTCTACTCACATTGTTCAGTATAAGTTTTATCTCATGTAGTGACGATGACGATAATAAACTTAATACCGGCATAACCAATCAGAGTTGGACAGAGGGAAAATCCCTGGAGATCAGCCAGGATAATGAGTTGTCTGTAAGCTTCAATGCTGCAGCCAAATGGGTAGCTTCCGTCACCTCAGGAGCGGATTGGTGCAAACTGAATACGACCTCGGGTACAAAAGGACAAAGCACCTTGAAATTATCTGTAAGTACAAGTTCCACCACCGACCGGACAGCCAGAATTTCCATTAATATAGACGGCTATTCTCCTGCAAGTTTTGAAGTTACACAAAAGGGGACCAGTGTTCCCCAAACCACTGAAGATATGGAGATTAACGCAAAAGTTGATGAATATCTGAGGGAAATGTATCTCTGGAACGATGAATACAAAACGTTGAATCTTGACCATAACAAAGGCTATGAAGACTTCTTCTATGATGCATTGGGAAGTATGACTACCAATACATTGGATAAAAAAACATATGTCGGTAGCGACGGCAAGACATATTATAATCTTTTCTCTTATATCCAGCTATTGCCCAATATTAGTTCAACCCGTACCACCAAAATTGTAAACAAGGAACTGGCATATAGTTTCGGTATCACCGGTATAACCCCCATAAGCATTGGCACACAAGCAGAAAATACCATTTATTTCTGTCTCCAAGGCGTATATCCCGATTCACCGGCCTCCGAAGCTGGACTCAAACGAGGAGCAATGATAAGCCTGATAAATGGAAAGAAGATAAATAATAACAATATTAATAACTTCTATTACGACATATTGTTACCGGATGCAACTATCAACTATACTTTGACAGAAGATGTCGTAGAAGGAGGCACCATTACCGGGCAAAAGGAATACACCATAACTTCCAAAGCCACATACAACAACCCCGTCATCTTCAGTAATGTCAAGGAAGACATAGAAGGACATAGAATCGGTTACCTCGTTTATTCTGGGTTCGAGGCAAGCTTTGACCAAGAATTATTCAATGTTTTCAAAGATTTTAAGAACAAGAACGTCACAGATTTGATTCTGGACTTGCGGTACAATGGTGGTGGCATACCATGTCAGCTAATCTGATAGCGACTTGTATTGCCGGTACTGCTTCTCAAGGTAAAGTATTCAGCAGTTTACGATACAATGATGAAAGAATGGCAAAACTCAATAACAAACGGGAAGATGAATTATTTGCATACTCCAGTTACCCCAACTTGGGTACTTCCTTATCAGCCGGAAGCCTCAATCTTCCCCGCGTCTACTGCCTTGTCGGAAATGGAACGGCCTCTGCCAGTGAACTCGTCATTAATTCCTTAGAAGGAATAGATTTGGACGTAATACTTATAGGTGAAAAGACCACTGGTAAGAACGTAGGTATGGAATATGAGGAGTACACTGTCCGAAATAACACATATCGTGTTGTTCCTATCACCTTCCAAAGCTATAACGCCAAAGGATTCGGGGAGTATGAAAAAGGATTTGAACCCGATATATTGATGGACGAAACCAATCCTTATAACGAACAAGGTGTATTCTATATTCATAAAGATTATGGAAACAATGAAGAACCTCTGTATGCCAAGGCCATTGAACTGATTACCGGTACAAATCCAGCCCCCCAAACGCGCAGTGCAGTGGTCAATACATTGGATGGTAAAACTTATAAGTTGCCCGCTATCTTCCGTCCTGGACACGACGGCATGCTGATGCCTGCCAGACACGCAGAATAATGAGTGCACACAATATTCTTGGAAAAGCCGGTGAAGACGCCGCTGCCAAATACTTGGAACAGAACGGTTACACCATACGTGACCGTAACTGGCGGAAGAATCACCTTGAGCTGGATATTGTAGCCGACAAAGATAAGGAACTGATTATTGTGGAAGTGAAAACCCGTAGCAATACGGATTACATTGAGCCGCAGGATGCCGTGAACTGGCAGAAAATACGACGTATTGTCGTAGCGCCGATGCCTATATCAAGCACTTCTGCTTGGATGCACCCGTCCGCTTCGACATCATAACGGCTGTAGGCGAACCGGGTGCATTCAGGATAGAGCATCTCAAAGAAGCCTTCTATCCGCCGATGTTCTGAGAGTTGAAAATTGACAAGCAAGAGTTATTTCAATCGTAAATTGTAAACCGTAAAACCGTAAATACCATCATGGACATCGAAACCGCCCGCGAATATTGCCTCAGCAAAAAAGCCGTCACGGAATGCTTTCCGTTTGACGAATACTCGCTCGTGATGAAAGTCATGAATAAAATGTTTGCACTTATCGACCTGGAAAGCGCCAACAAGATTTGTCTGAAATGCGACCCCGAATATGCACTCGAACTGCGGGAGCACTATGTTGCCATCGAAGGTGCCTATCACTTCAACAAAAAGTACTGGAACCAGGTGTTCCTTGACGGTGACGTCGACGACAAACTGTTGAAGCAACTGATAGACCACTCCGTGGAAGAAGTATTGAAGAAGTTCACCAAAAAAATGCGTACCGAATATGAAGCCCTGCCCTGACACATTCCCGTTCCCGCTGGTGGCATTGGACGAAACGGCATCGACCAACCAATACCTCAGCCAGCTTTGCAACCAGTTGCAAGAATCCGTTGCCGAACTAACAACCGTGACTGCCGAGTTCCAAACTGCCGGTAAAGGCCAGCGCGGCAATACCTGGGAAGCTGAAGAAGGCAAGAACCTGCTTTTCAGCTTTGTACTCTACCTTCTTTTCTGGAAGCTCGCCGACAGTTCATCCTTTCACAAATCGTTTCCCTCGCCATTAAGGAAGAACTGAGCAGATGGTCTGATGAAATCACCATCAAATGGCCGAACGACATTTATTGGAAAGACAAGAAAATCTGCGGCATACTGATAGAGAACGACCTTCCGGACATCATATCAAGCGCAGCATTGCCGGAATCGGTATCAACATCAACCAGGAAGTCTTCAACAGTGATGCTCCCAACCCCGTCTCACTGAAACAAATCACCGGAAAGGAGCACAACCGTTATGAAATCCTTGCCCATATCCTAAGACGTGTACAAATCTACTACAACAGCCTCCAAATGGAGGACTTCGCCGTCTACTCCGACGAGATATCCACACGGTATGCCCGCTCCCTTTTCCGTCGCCGGGGATTGCACCCTTATGAAGATGCCAACGGCAAGTTCCTTGCCCGGTTGCTGCGTGTAGAGCAAGACGGACGGTTCGTGCTGGAGGATGAAGGAGGAAGTGAACGGGAATATCTGTTCAAGGAAGTGCAATACATTCTGTAAGAAATGCACAACCCGTGCCATCGCATTGGCAAAGTTGTGCCACCATACTGGCACAGCCTTGCCATCGTACTGGCACGACTGTGCCAATACGATGGCACAAACATAAGTCCATAGTAGTGTACTACTGCCCTACTTCAAACTTTACTTCAGTTCCTTTCAGAAGGGGGGAAGCAAACTTTACTTTAACCGGTCCCTCTCCTCCGGTAGTCTGTATATAGCCAGCAAACGCCCGTGGTATACGCGGTGACGGTTATCGGTATAATCACTCATGTCACTGTTGTCAGAGCCTTCGAGCCCAAGCAGACGCGCCGCTCCTTCAACTGTACACGTAATTTCATTGTCGCCAAGTTTCACAACAGTACCTTCTTCGTCAACCACCTCTACGGTTATGTGCGCAGTGGCGCGGTCGCGGACAAAATAGTGCGATCCGCCGTGGCACGGATGGCATAAGGACGTCCGGATGTCCGGATGGAATAGCTCGACAAAGCATTTCCTTCCTTATCGCAGCCCTCAGCACGAAGCTCACCAGCCCGGAAAGGAATATCCCAGTAGATGATGCCGGTCTTTTCATCATAAGGTTTCATCTCGCCTACCACCCTGCCGTTGAGCAGCAAACGCGCCTGCGGAGCATTGGTATAACACACCACACGTATATTCTGCCCCTCGTCATAGTTCCAGATGTCCCATGCATCAGGCGAAAGGAATACATGCTCGGGATGCTTGGGATGGACATATACCGGATATGTTCCTGCATACGTGACCGGATTCTCGCACCACAACGAAGCCCGGAAATGTCCGCGTGGCTTGGGGAAACTTCCGAAATCGAGCAAACCCGTGTACAAACCGCGGGACGGCCATCTGCCCGATTCACCCAGATAATCCGTACCGGTCCAGATGAACTGCCCGAAGATGAAATCCTTGTCGCGGACGGCATACCAGGCATCAAGCCCCGAACCCGTCTCGCTTCCATAGATAATGCGGTCCGGATAAGTGGCATGGTCTTGGTCGTAGCGATTTTCCGTATAGTTATACCCCACCACATCCACAGCATCGGGATACTCCGTCTCGTTCGACATCACGACCCCCGCCAAAGCTCCGGTCACGGGACGGGAAGTGTCCACGGCACGTACACAGGCAGCCAGACGCTTTGCTATGGTTCCGATGCGCATGGCATCGGGAGCATCCGGCTTATAGCCCCCGAACATAGGCTGGTTGATTTTAGCTCCATCAAGAACGGGATGCGAATAAGGGTCGTTCGGATAATCCACTTCATTGCCGATACTCCACAAGAAAATACAGGTATGATTGCGGTCACGACGTACCATATCGGTTACGTCCCGTTCTATCCACTCCTCGAAGAAGTCGAAAGTACCGTCATAACTCGGAGTACCCACATTCCAGCCTTGTACCCATTTGCGTTTCGGAAACTCCCATTCGTCAGAGACTTCATCCATTACAAGAAATCCCAGGCGGTCACACAGTTCATAAAGAACGGGGGCTTGTGGGTTATGGCTCATGCGGATGGCATTTACGCCAATCCCTTTCAAGTTATTCAGGCGGCGTTCCCATACCTCCGGCGGCACTACTGCACCCAGCACTCCTGCATCATGATGCAGGCATACACCTTTTACCTTCATCCAGTTGCCGTTGAGGGCAAAACCTTTGTTGGCATCAAATTCCAGCGTACGCAGTCCCACTTTGGTCTCACTGCCGTCAATGCGTTTGCCATTGGCAAGCAATTCGGTTTTCAATGTATACAGATACGGATTATCCAGATTCCAACGATGGGGTTTGGACACTTTCAAGTCAAGACTTTGCTTGGTAATACCTTCTTTTCCATCGGCAACACGCACACGGCGTTGTGCCACCTGCTTTCCGGCAGCATCGTACAGTGCAGCCCTCAGTTCCAGTTTGTCGGAAGTTGCCTTGTGCTTCTCCACCTCTACATCGACCGCAACGACGGCTTGCTTGTCTGTCAGCGAAGCGGCATGCCAGCCCACACCCCATTGCGCAATATGTGTATCGGAAGCAGCCACCAGCCATACATCGCGATAGATGCCCGACCCCGTATACCAACGTGAATCGGCATAACGGCTATGGTCTACACGGACAGCCAGCACATTGTCGCCTTCCTTCAGGTAAGGGGTCATGTCGTAAAGAAACGATACATAGCCGTTGGGGCGCCTGCCAAGCAGATGCCCGTTCAGGTAACCTCGCTCCGGTTATATACCCCTTCGAAATAGATATAATGACGTGTTGCGTTGTCTTCAACCTGAAGTGTTTGCGATACCAGCTATCCCACCCGGCAGGTACCGGTGCAACTGGCCAGTGTGGGCGACAATTGCCCCTCTATGGACCAATCGTGTGGCAAAGAAAGCTTCCGCCATTCGCTGTCGTCATAGTCAGTCCGGACAATAGCCGAGTCGTCCGTCAGCCGGAACAGCCATCCGTCATTGAATTTTGCGGCATCGCCAAATGCCACCTGCGCCTTTATCGGAGCAACGGCCAGCATTGCCAGCAAGAAGACAAGAGCAGTCCTGTTATTCTTAAAATACATTTTCATATAGATTTTCTTTGAAGTTAAACTAATTCTTTACTTCAGGCTATACACCACGGTTGTCACACTCTTGGCTTCCAGAATCACCTGCTTGCCTGCCGCCACCGTTCCTTCCACCAGATTCTTGCTACCGGTAGTTGTATAAGTAGCTATTGACTTCGCTTCATTGCTCCATCCCACATGCGTTTCACCTAAGCGAACCGCCTTATCAGACATGTTTGTATAGACGGCCACTACCTTATCCCCTCGGGAGAAAGCCAGGCGGAACCGAAAAAAGTACGCGATTCGTTCAAGTCGAGGGCAATACGGCGGTATCCCGGACGGATAAAGCGGCTGTAATTGCCCAGTACCCAAAGAGTGGCAGTAGCCTGATAGCTTCCCTCCTGCTCTATATCACCATACTCGCCACCGGCAGGTACCAGCGAAATCAAGAGAAAACGGTTCTTATGCCCCCAACGGGAAACATCCATCGATGTCCAGTAACTCCAGGAAGACACCCCAGCCACAGTGAGGTCATTGTGGATGACCTTCGACATGTAGAAAGCGATATCCATCTCAGAAGCCTGCTCGTAGCCCACGAATTCGGAACTGCTGTAATTATCGCCCAGCATACTCCATTCACTCTGCCAAACATCCAGATTATACTGACCGGCAGCCTGGGCCACTTGCTTGCGCACGTTGCGCATACCGTCCCATGTGCCGTCAGTCCAATAGCTGTGTCCGCAAATGAGATTCTTCACGTGTGCCAAGTCACCCACGTAGGCGGAAGAGCCGGGTGTAAAGAAAGCTGAGAATACATTACTACGGTTGGCATCGCCTTTCACTTTATACAGATACTCCCAATCACCGGATTCGCCCAAGAGAATGTCTGTGGAAAGCCCCCGGTCATCCAACGACATATCCAACTCGCGTGCCAGTGCAGCCACTTCGTCATTGGTCCAGCCACTGCCCTCCTGACCGCTGTCCCAGTTGTACTGCGGCTCGTTGACGGGCGAGATATGGCTTATGTGATAGCCTTCACCGGTATAACGGGCCGCTACATCGGCCATATATCCTGCAAAGTCACCATAATGCTCCGGTTTCAGATTGGAAAGTCCCCCTCTGGCGGAAAATCCTTTTCCATTATAGGTGTACTGCACGGGAGGTGTATTGCTGAAAAGAACGAAATTGTTACATCCCAGCTCCTTGGCACGGTCCATGAAGTAACGTTGTCCCTCGCAACGGGTCCAGTCGTACGTCAAGTCATCCGTAAGATAGGATTCCGCACGACGGGATTTATCCTCGATGCCGCTGGCTTCACCTTGCGCGGCACTGCCGCCACCAAGATTCACCCGCCATTGGGAAAGGCCGATTCCTTTCGGCTTGCCGCCCACAATCTCTGAAGAAAAAAGCAGTTCCGTAATCCCCGCACGGTGCGAAGTCCATGACTTGCCCACAAAGGCAGGCGACCAACAGTCCGAAGCGCCAAAGCCGGCTATTGTCTGGAAAGTCTGTCCGGCATCGATGCTCACCAGTTTCTCTACGCTGTTTGTAATGTCCGGACCCTCAGGAGTGTCTGGAGTATCCGGCGTAACGGGAGAATCGTCGCTGCAAGCCATTGCAGCAAGCAGTGCCGGAAGAATAAAAATGTGTCTCAAATTCATGATATTGTTTCGGATTAAAAAACTGCCGCGGATAATCCATTGCAAACTATCCGCGACAGAATATAAAGACCTATTGAATAATCAGTTCCTGCAACAATCTGTTTTCATCAGAATGTGTTTAATTCCAACCCGGGTTCTGGGTAATGGAACCGTTGGACATCGTGATTTCGTACAAAGGAATGGGGAACACCATGTCGCGGTTTTCATTGAAAGTGATGCCTTTGTCACTTGCTTCACCTTGATTTTCCCACTCAAGAGCGTCACGGGTAGCCTCTTCAGTGTTCCACTTCACAAAGGAACCGTTCGGTCCCAGGATATTGCTAATCACCTTTTTACCATTTGTATCAGTCCAGCGGCGGATATCATACAGACGGTTCTGCTCGAAAGCCAATTCCAAACGGCGCTCCAGGCGAATGGCACTTTGCAATGCCTTTCCACTTGCCGTAACGTCATCCAACTTGGCACGTCTGCGCACCTGATTGAGAGCATCACGGGCAGAAGCGTCATCACCCAGTTCATTGCAAGCCTCAGCATACATTAAAAGGACATCGGCATAACGCAGAATACGGTGATTCAAAGGACTCTTGTCCGTGGCGTAAGCCGTTGCATCGCCTTGAGCACGATATTTCATCGGCAGGAAATACTTGCGGATGATACGCGCAGACTTATGGTCAGCGGGATTGATAATATAGCAATTGGGGTCCCAACCATATTTATCAAGATATTCCTGATACTTATTCAACGCTTTGCTTGCGTCAATGAAATCTTCGAATTGGTCTTCGCCGGCAATTTCTGTACAGCCCGACTTGATTATTGTCCATTTCAAACGTTCCGTATCACCGGCCTCAATATAAGCTTGCTCCAAATTTGCCGTAGGCTGACACCAGCTCCAACCATCACCAGGACCATTACGGGCACCGGTTACCGTAGCAAGCGCCCCTCCTAAGCCCAAAGTGGATGATATTCATACTGGATTTCCAGAAGGCTCTCCGCACTGTTGTCATAGTCGACATTCCATACCTGCCCGAAATCGGGAAGCAATTGGTATTCGCCTTCATCTATCACAGTCTTCAACACATCATGGGCAGCCTGCCATTTCTCCTGATAGAGGTACACTTTACCCAATAATCCTAAAGCGGCGCCACGGGTAGCATGCCCTACTTGCGCAGTACTGCGTTGCGGCAGTATTTCGGCAGCTGCCATCAGGTCATCCTCTATGAATTTGTACACGGCTTCTGCGTAGCACGTTCTGTTCCCTCCACTTCTTCCGGCATTTGGAAACTGGTCATCAAGGGCACCCCGCCAAAATTTCTCACCAGTTCGAAGTAATAGTAGCCACGCAGGAAACGGGCTTCTGCCACCAGACGGTCTCTGGTTTCTGTCTCTTGGGTTTCGAGAGCCGCAATGCGATCTATGGCTATGTTACAACGTAAAATACCTTTGTAACGGTACTGCCAAAAATTGGAGATAGGGCCATTGCTGGCACCGTTTCCCTGATAATGCGCCAATGAGATATAATCACTCTGAGACTGAGAGGTATTCCCCATCCAGGCATCATCTCCACACATTTCGGAAAGTAACCACACGGTGTTGATTTGCCACCATCCTCCATATGTCATGGCCTGATAACAGCTCGTGACTGCGGATTCACACTCTTCTATGGACTTATAATAAGTGTCCACGTTCAATTGCCCGCGTACGTCTTCCGTCAGGAAGTCCTCGCAAGAGGTAAACACCAGCGAAGCAATCAGACTACTATTGTAAATATTCGTTTCATGGATAATCAAGAATTAAAATTTGAAGTCAATGCCAAACAAGAATGTTCTCGGATTAGGATAAGCCACGTTGTCAATACCGGTATTGATGGCACTGCCAGAGCTGTCGGTAGTACCGTCAACCATCGGGCGTCGGGGTCATTCCCGAATAACCGGTAATGGTAAACGGATTCTGTGCAGAGAAGGAAAGACGCAAGTCAGCACCTCCAACCCATTTCTTAGGAAGCGTATAGCCTATCTGCAACAGCTTGCAACGCAAGTAGGAACCATCTTCCACATAGAAACTGGAAACGCGGCTATAGTTCAGGTTCAAGTCATTGCTCGACAAACGGGGAATATCATTGCCGGTACCCTCTCCATGCCATGCTTTCTCCAGTGTACCTGCCCAAACATTCTGTCCGCCTGAACCGGAGTACCGTCCTTTGGTGACATTGTAAATATCATTACCGAACGTACCATAGAAATTGGCTGCAAAATCAATGTTCTTATAACGCATACCAATATTCAGACCCATCATTAAATCAGGATAAGGATTGCCGATATAATCTTTGTCATTGGCATCGAGCACTCCGTTATGGTCCCGGTCCTTGAAGCGGATGTCTCCCGGTTTTGCATTGGGCTGAATCAGTGTTCCGTGTTCGTCAGTGTGCGCATACACCTCTTCCCAATTCTGGAACAAGCCATCGGCCACGTAACCGTAGAAACGGGAGATAAACCACCATCTTCGTTACGGATAATCTGGTCGCTATTGAATCCACCGACATTGATAGGACCGTCGCCCGAGAACTTGATGGCCTTGTTGCGCACGGCAGAAAGGTTCAGACCAAGATCGTAAGAGAAATCCTTGCCGATTTCATCGCGCCAGGTAAGTCCCACTTCCCAACCGCGGGCCTGCATACTACCGATGTTCATCCAAATCTGGCTGTTCCAGTTATCATATCCCAAAGAGAGGATGTTCTGTTTCTGGTAAAGCATGTCAATGGACTTTTTCTGGAAATATTCGAATGTTACACCCAAACGTGAATCAAGGAATGACATATCCACACCTACGTTCCAATCTTCCACAGTCTCCCACTTCAACTGGTTGTTACCTACTGTAGACACGAAGTAACCATTTGCCAACGTATTGCCATAATAGTATTGGGTTTCGCTCAACAAAGTAAGGGTAGCATTATTGTTGATATTCTGATTACCTACACGGCCCCAGCCTCCACGAAGCTTCAGGTCACTGAAGATGTCCTGGTCCTGCATAAATGCCTCACTGATGACACGCCAGGAAGCGGAAACAGACGGGAAGAGGGCATACTTGCTGCCTTCGGGAAACGGGAGGAACCGTCGGCACGGAGAGATGCCGAAATGTAGTAACGGTTATCGTAGTTATACATGACACGGCCCAGGAAAGAAACCAGTGTATTGTAAGTGGTTTCACCGTTGGCCTCATCCGTACCCTGCTGTCCGGCATTCACTTCCTGCATCTGGTCCAGATTATTGGGAACATTATCACGCCGTGCCTGAGTATTGTACCATGCAAAACGTTCGGCAGTAAAGCCAGCCATTACATTCAAGTTGTGCTTTTCAGCGAAAGTGTCCATGTAAGTGGCTGTATTCGTCCAGTTCCAGTCAAACCACTCCTGATTGCGGCGGGTGATTTCGTTCAAGTCTTGTTTCTCCAACGGATCCATATTGAACTTCGGAACGAATGAATCAGAACGGCGATAGTGTGCATTGGCACCGAACTGGGTGCGCAACGTCAGCTTTTCTATCGGGGTTACCTGCAGATAGGTATTCAGAATGGCACCCAACTCGCGAGAATGAGCATTGCTACGGGCAATTGAACCGGCGGGATTCCACTCCTGGTTGTTGTAAGAGCGTTGATAGTTGTTGTACTCATTATCCTCCCATTGGTCCTGCGGACGGAATACCGGAGTTGTCGGGTCCATAGCCATGGCTGCCGAGAACTGGTTTGGGGTATCATCCCATGATTCGACACGTGGAGCAATATCAACTCCCAATTTTACATACTTATTAAATGTATATTCAGTATTCAGACGGATATTTATCTTATCCCAATAACCTACATCAAACTGTGAGTTGTTACGATAATAGCCCACGCTAAAGTTATAAACAAACTGTTCTGAGCCACCGGCAACACTAAGTGAATGGTTCTGCACCAAAGCTGTTTTATTGACTACAGTATCCCACCAGTCTGTACCACCGGGATTGGTCGTAGCACCCGTATCGTTCCAGATAGAAGAAAGGCCATCATTCGTATAACGGGTATTGAACACTTCTTTATATTCAGCCGCACCGGCAATATTAGGTTTGGCCACGGTCTGGAAACCAACAGAAGAATTCCAATTGATGCGGGCTTTACCAGTTTTTACCTTTCTTTGTAGTAATCAGGATGACACCGTTTGATGCACGTGTACCATAGATAGCGGCAGCCGAAGCATCTTTCAATACTTCCATGGAAGCAATATCGTTACTATTCAGAAAGTTGATATTGTCACCTACCGGCATACCATCCACTACATACAACGGATTCGTACCGTTTACGGTAGTTACACCACGAATCAGCACCTTCGGAGTAGCTCCAGGGCCACCACCACTGGTGACTTGTACACCATTTACCTTACCCTGCAAAGCATCCATAGCATTACCGGTCACGGTTTCAGTGATTTCATCGCCTTTTACTGTAGCAATAGAACTGGTCAAATCGCTCTTTTTCACAGCACCATAACCGATAACCACCACTTCATCCAGTAATTCCGCAGCCTCCTTCAGTACCACGTTAATCGTAGTACGTCCACCTACAGCTATTTCCTGAGACTCAAAACCAATAGAAGAGAATACCAACACTGCATTCTTGTCTACATTGGGTAATGTATAATCACCGTCGATACCGGTAATTGTACCCGTACCGGTACCTTTCACTTGAACTGTAGTTCCAATCAACGGCTGCTGGTCGGTGGCCGAAGTCACCACACCCTTAACCGTTATCTGCTGCGCATAACCGCAAAGGCTTATCAGCGCAAGACATAATAATAGAATTTGCTTTTTCATATCTTAAATCTAATGTTACTTTTTAATTAGCAGGAACAATCTTGCCGCGACCCAAATGCGCGTCAAACTCAAAGCGGTAGTTGCCGGTCACCGTAACCGTAGGCTTCATCCAGTTGTCACCTACCATCGAGCCGTCTTCCCAACGCTGATTGGTGCCTTCCCAATTAGGATTCACATCCCCTTTCTTACTGAAGTAACCAACTTCCCTACATTCTGAGAGTCGTCACACCGCCATTCCACATGATCCCACCATCCGTCGGGATGATAATTGGATATGATGAAGTTCATTTCTTCACCGGCTTCCAGCGTCCAAGTTCCATTTTCCGGATAATAGAAAAGATGAGGATTATTTTTATCCTGGGCAAACAACTGATTTCCCGCATCCTGAGGAGAACCTCCCCAACCGATATAGAAATCAATGAACGATTCCCCATTCTCCCAACGGTCAAAACAAGGCTTTCCATATTCATATTTCATCGGATTTGTAGCCTCTGTCACCGAGTACGTGCGCATACTATAAGTAGACTCTTTCACATTGATGTCTATTTCATAATAAACACCAGCCTCATCCAAGACAATAGGTTTAGCCGTTTCCGGGTCATCCGTCAATTTTTGTATTATCCTCCGGATCAAGGCCAAAACAGATAGGAGTAAAGTCTGTCTTTTGCGGTAAGAAGAAAATTTCCGTACCGGCAGCTTTATTATAATAACGTGCACGATATTGGTACTCGCCCGTATGGTTAATCACCATCGGTACACCGAAAATATCACTGTTCAATTCCTCTACGGTTGCCACATCGGCAGATACATTTTGGGGAAGTCAGGCATTTCAGATACACTGATGGTACTATTGGTCACTGTCTGATTGCCTCTGGCATCCACAGCCGTCAAAGTCACATCGTAACTTTTCACCTCATTAGGCAGAATAATCTTCTCCGTAAAGCTCAAAGTAGATTGCCCGCCAGCTCTATACGGCGGCTTTCAAAACCTTCTACCCCAGGAATCTCAATGAGTACATAATCCAGTATGCGGTCATCTTTCACCGTGAAATTCAGGTTGAACTTTGTTTCATCCTTTATCAGTACGGTAACCTCCTTACCAGGGGCAATTGTAAATGTAGGATTCTCAAAGTCCCCATCCATCGTTATCAACACATCCTGCGACACTTCACGCCCGCCCGCATCTGTTACGGTCACTTTCACGGTGAAGCGTTCACCGATTTCATCACGCTTGAGGTCATAAGAATAGCTCAACTCATACTCCGTTTGGGGAGCTCCATAGATTTCGACCAAATCAATGGTCTTGTTCAGATAAAGATCGGCACATTGCAGATTGACGGATACAATTCCATCCTGGTCAGCCAACGAACCCTCAATGGTAAAACGATGGCCGGCACCGGATTCAATATGATCCGTCACCAATGTCATTGTCGGAATCTGCCCGTCTACATCAGAGTATCCGTCATCGTCACTACATCCAGTAGTCCATAAAGCCAGCGATAATAACGCCCAGAAAGTGGCGTTAAAGAAATGCTTCTTCATAAATATTATTATTAAAGTTAAACAAAAAAGTACATTTTGTTCCGATTTATAATAATCGGCAATGCAAACATATGCCAATTTTCGATTCAACAGCTGTATAAATCTTGCAGAGAAGGCATATAAATCTGTCAATGCACGATTTGTGCACATCATCTAAAGATTTTATTTGTACTTTTGACTCATGCAATGAAAAACGACCCGTTATGAAGAAGATTCTACTTTCCATTTTCCTATGCCTGCCATTCCTGCTATCCGCGCAGCCATATACCATAAAACATCTGAGTATCCGTGAAGGGCTGTCCAACAACCATGTGTAAGCATAGCCCAAGACAAACGGGGCTCTCTATGGTTTGCCACAGAAGAGGGTTTAAATAAATTCGACGGAATACGCTTCCTTACCTATTATAAAGAAGAAACAACCGGCAAGCAAAGCATCACCGGCAACGAACTGAACTGTCTGCTGGACGATCCCGTCGACTCCATCTTATGGATAGGAACCAGCGTGCCGGAATCAATGCATACAATTATGCCAACGATTCATTCATCACTTACAGACACAACGAAAACAACCCTGAAAGCCTGGTTACGGACGACATTACCAAAATCATTGCCGCCTCCGACGGTAACCTATGGATTTGCACCTATTGGAAAGGCGTGGACTATTTTGACAAGCAAACCGGGCAATTCACCCATTACAATACCGAAACCGTACCGGGTTTTGCAAGCAACCATATCTGGTCTGCCATAGACGGCGGTAACGGACTACTCTATATCGGGCATGTGGACCGGGGATTCAGTATACTTTCCATAAAAGACAAGACAGTCAAGAACTTCACACACGAGCCGCAAACCCCCAACAGCCTGCCCGGCAACGAAGTGACATGTGTCTACAAAGACAAAAGCGGAAACATATGGATAGGAACCGATAGAGGAGTGGTACTGTTTAACCCGGAAGCGGAAAGTTTCATCCCCTTCGACGACAAAACCAACTGCATATCGTACCGTGTATATGATATACGTCAACTGGATGACAACAGACTTTGGATAGCCATGGAATTCGGCGGCATTGCCGTAGTGGATTTGTCCCAACAGCTTTTCCGTTCGTCGGACCAGATTCATGCGCTTTCTATCCGGGAGGGAGACGATGAATACGGCTTGTCCAACTCCAGTATCCGTTGCCTGCTCCAAGATTCCTTCGGTAATGTATGGGCAGGTTCCTGGGGAGGCGGCATCAACTTCATAAAACGCGAGCCGTCACTCTTCAGCACTTATAAATATTCTCCTTTTCCATCCACCAACAACAGCCTGAACAGTAAAATAGCCTCCGGTGTCTGTATGGACAAAGCCGGTAACCTCTGGATAGGAACCGATGGAGGAGGAATCAACGTATTCAACAAGGGAAGACGAATAGCCATATACAATGCTGACAACAAGAAATTCAGAAGCAATACGGTGCAGGCAGCCTTGTGCGACTCGAAGGGAGGATTATGGTTCGGACTTTTTTATGGAGGAATAGCCTACTACAATCCCAAGAGCCAAAGCTTCCGGCAGATTTTCTCCGAAGACAAGTCACGCACTGACGTACGTTCCTTTCATGAAGACAAGCAGGGAAACATTTGGGTCGGAACCAGCGAAGGCGTCTATCTTATAGATTGTGACAGCAAGACAATCAAGGCACACTACAATCTGGAGAACAATCTGGCCCGCTGTGTGCTGAAGGATTCCGAAGACCAAATATGGGTAGGATTCTTCGGAGGAGGCCTGGGCCTCTATGACCCTCAACTCCAAAGCATCCAGCTCTTCAACGTCCTGGCCAAATTCCCCTCCAATACCATCAATGCTCTCTACGAAGACAGCAGAAAGCGGTTGTGGGTGGCCACGGGTGAAGGTTTGGTATGCTTCCCCTCCCTGACAGACAGAAACTACAAAGTATACCAACGTGAAAGCGGACTGGCTAACACCCACATACAAGCCATCGGTGAGGACAAGGCAGGAAATATTTGGGTGAGCACCAACAAAGGTATCAGCTGTCTTGTGGACAGTAAAGACATTTTCTATAACTACGACTATCACGACAACCTCCCCATGGGAAGCTTCAGTCGGGGCAGTGTAGCCTACGGACAAGACGGTAACTTTTACTTCGGCTCTATAAACGGTCTGTGCTACTTCAACCCGGAAGTTGTATTGCAGGAACGCAAATCACCACCCGCATTCATCACCAACATTGAAATTACCGACCCGCTGAACAAACCGGAAAACGGACAGAGCACCATTGCCTTAAACGGACAGAAGAACGTGCAACTGAAATATACACAGAATAGTTTCAGTATCCGGTTCAACATCCAGAACTATGCCCTGGTCAACCAAGTGGAATATGCCTATATGCTGAAAGGACTCGAGAACTCCTGGTATACGCTTACAGACCCAATAATGTCACCTTTCGTAATCTTCCTCCCGGGAAATACCAGTTCCAAGTGAAAACGCGCATGCGCAACCAAGCATGGTCGGACGCAACCACCTCATTGAACATCCGCATCGCCCCACCCCTTTGGCTTACTTGGTGGGCAAAGTCATTCTATATCCTGCTGTCCCTTATCATCCTTTTCTCTATACTCTATGCCTACAAGAAAAGACTGGATGCTGAAGCACTGTACCAACTGGAGAAGCAGAGCCACGAACACGAGCAGGAACTGAACAACGAACGCCTGCGCTTCTACACCAACATCACCCATGAACTGCGCACCCCGCTTACGCTGATACTGGGTCCGCTGGAAGACATACAGAAAAGTGATACACTATCCACCAAAGACGCACAGAAGATATCCGTCATTCACCAAAGTGCCATCCGGCTACTGAACCTCATCAACCAGATATTGGAGTTCAGAAAGACCGAGACCCAGAACAAGAAACTCTGCGTGAGCCGGGACAACCTCGTACCCCTTATCCGCGAGATAGGCCTGAAGTACAAGGAACTGAACCGGAAGCCAGCCGTCGATATCCGGCTGGTGGTGGAGAAAGAGCATATGCCTATATACTTCGACAAGGAAATTATCCCAGACCATCCTGGACAATCATGATATCCCAACTGCCCTTAAAGTACCACAGGAAAAGGGTAGCTCAAGGCATCGGTATCCGACAGGTGGAACGTGCCGAAGTGAACTATACGGAAATCCGGGTCAGCGACACGGGATACGGTATCAAGCCGGAGGCACTACCCCACATATTCGACCGTTATTACCAGGAAGGCGGCAAACACCAGGCTTCGGGTACCGGTATCGGACTTTCTCTGGTGAAAAACCTCGTAGCCCTACACGAAGGGGAAATCCGCGTAGAGAGTGCTCCCAATCAAGGTAGTACCTTCTACGTCAGCCTGCTTACCGACAACAGTTACCCGCAGGCACTGCATGCCGATTCGCAGGAAAAGGAAAGCAACGTCCAGCATATAGAAGAGGCACAAGTAAATCAAGTTTCATCCAGCGACAAACCCATATTGCTGGTAGTGGAAGACAATCCGGACATCTGCGACTATATAGCCGAATCCTTCTCCGACCACTTTGAAGTAAAGACTGCCGCCAACGGAAAGCTGGGCAAGGAAAGCGCCCTGAAAGAAATACCTGACATCATCGTCAGTGACATTATGATGCCGGTAATGGACGGAAACGAGATGTGCCGTGAGCTGAAAAAAAGACGTGCGCACCAGCCACATACCCATTATACTGCTGACAGCCAAAGACTCGCTGCGCGACAAAGAGGAAGGCTACCAGGTAGGTGCCGACTCCTACCTCACCAAACCGTTCAGCGCCAGCCTGCTGCATAGCCGTATAGAAAACCTGCTCCAGTCGCGGCGCAACCTGGCAAACCATTTCAGCGCCAATGCCGCCATAAGCAATAAAGCGGCTGTCATTACAGAATCGCTCAACAAGCTGGACAACGAGTTTATCCACAAGATAAACCAGCTGATAGAGGAACGGCTTTCTTCAGACAAAATAGACATCAGCTATCTTTCGGATAAAATGTGCATGAGCAATTCCACCCTCTACCGCAAGATGAAAGCGCTTACCGGACTTTCCACCAACGAATATGTCCGCAAGATAAGGATGAAACACGCCGAGCAATACCTGCTGGAAGGCAAATACAACATTTCGGAAATAGCATTCAAGGTAGGTATAAACAATCTGTTCTACTTCCGGCAATGCTTCAAGGAAGAATTCGGCTGCATACCTTCGGAATATCTGAAGAGATTAAAAGAGACCGGAGAGAAATAAGAGACAAACAGCCCCTTCCTATTAGTCGGAATGCGGACAGCTATTTCAGCTCCAGCTCCATCTTCTTTATCTTTTCCAGCGTATTGCCTGCTTCCATGGAGGGGAATACCTGAAGCACGCGTTGCAGGTATGCCTTAGCCTTGCCGTAGCTATTGGTGAACACGTCTGACAATCCGTTGCGATAGCGTGCATACTGCATCCTTGTGGGGGAAGTTATCTTTTTATAGTCTTCTTCGAGCTTCTTCTTATCCTTCTCGGCTTGGAGATAATAATAATTTCCTAAGAAAATATTGGCTTGGAGATTGTCGGCATCCAGCATCAATACCTTTTCATAGGTTTTCAAGGCATCTTTCTCCTTTCCCCGCATCATCTCCATTTCGGCACAAGAGACAAGTGCAGGTACGTCTTCGGGATGACGCTGCAAGAACTCCTTATAGAAGAGGTAGGCTTTATCGTAATTCCGCATTTCCTTGTAGTGCACAGCCAGCACATCCGCAAGACGGGGAGCCACCTCACTGCTCTTGTCCACATTGGTCCAGTAGAACATTTCCGTCCTATCCTCACCGGCATTTGCCGCCTGGCGAAACAAACTCACCGCATAGTCATCTTTACCCTCGGAAAGTGCATCGGACACTTTCGAAAGCAACTCATCTGCCGACTGTCCCCAGACAGACAGCGGACACATCAAGAACAAGGAGAAAAGCAACGTTAAGGTTTTCATTTTTAGTGTATATATATAGTTTAACAGCCCAATCAGTCTCATAGAAATCTACCTACAAAACTACGCATTTTTACGGTAACCATCAATAGTTGAAAGTAGAAAAATAGTTAACTTTGCCGACCTTAATGAATTAAATAATATAAATGAAGCCCAGAGACAGACAAATACTGCAAATAGCCTTACCTTCCATCGTATCGAACATCACCGTGCCGCTGCTCGGCCTGATTGATGTAGCCATCGTCGGCCATCTGGGTTCGCCCGCCTACATAGGCGCCATTGCCGTAGGTGGCATGCTGTTCAACATTATCTACTGGATATTCGGTTTTCTGAGGATGGGTACCAGCGGAATGACCTCGCAAGCATTCGGCAAGCGGGATTTACCGGAGGTGGTCCGCCTGCTGTTGCGTTCCGTGAGCATAGGCCTGGCAGTCGCGTTCTGCCTCATCCTGCTGCAAACGCCTATCAGGCAGGGAGCCTTCCTTCTCATCCATCCTACGGATGAAGTCAAAGAAATGGCAACGTGCTATTTCCATATCTGCATTTGGGGGGCACCTGCCATGCTGGGGCTATACGGACTGAGGATGGTTCATCGGCATGCAGAATTCGCGTATCCCCATGTATATAGCCATCACACAGAATGTGGTCAATATCATTGCCAGCCTCGGACTGGTTTATCTGTGTGGGATGAAAGTAGAAGGAGTAGCTTTGGGGACGTTGATTGCCCAGTATGCTGGCTTCCTGATGGGCATTGTCCTTTGGATGCACAACTACGGCAGGCTGAAAAGATTCTGGGAAATTAAAAATTATAAATTAAAAATTAAAGGGGGAGAAGGGGCAGGTATCTGGGAGAAAGGGGCGATGCTCCGGTTCTTCCAAGTGAATAGGGATATTTTTCTGCGTACCCTTTGTCTGGTGGCAGTCACGTTGTTCTTCACTTCGGCAGGAGCCTCGCAGGGCGAAATCATTCTGGCTGTCAACACGCTGCTGATGCAGCTCTTCACCTTATTCTCGTATGTAATGGACGGCTTTGCCTACGCTGGCGAAGCTTAAGCGGCAGATACATAGGCGCACGCAACCGGGAAGCTTTACAGACACCGTCCGACACCTCTTCGGATGGGGAGCGGTGATGGCAGTTCTCTTTACATTGGTCTATGCGCTGGGAGGCAATGCCTTCCTCGGACTATTGACGGATGACAAAGAAGTGATAGCTGTTGCCGACACCTATTTTTATTGGGCGCTTGCCGTGCCCGCCGTCGGGATAGCCGCCTTCATCTGGGACGGCATCTTCATCGGCGCCACCGCCACGCGAGGAATGCTCCTCTCCATGGCAGCGGCAGCTGTCAGCTTTTTTATCTTATATTATGGGCTGCATCCCGTCCTGGCAAACCATGCCCTATGGCTTGCTTTCCTCACTTACCTGCTGATGCGGGGAGTGGTGCAGACGGGATTGAGCCGGGGAGTTATCCGACAAGCATTTTCCAGCAAGAAGGGTCCTGCTTGGCCGAGGGGTAAGCAATGAACATTTTCAAGGGAAAAAGCATTATCTTTGTATCGCTATGACTGATATAAAATAAGAAGTCCTTCCCCCAGGACAAGAGTAATAATTGATACAAAATCATTATGGCAGAAAAGAATATAGTTCAAGAGACATTTCCCGTATTGGGAATGAGTTGCGCCTCATGCTCCGCACGGTAGAAAAGACGCTGAACCATCAGTCAGGTGTCAAGAAAGCGGTCGTAAACTACGCTTCGGCAACGGCAACCGTGGAATATGACCCTACGAGCTGTTCTTCCGAGACTTTGCAGCAGGCTGTGCAGGCGGCCGGATATGACTTGTTGATAAACCAGGACGGCAACACGCTCGAAGAGGCGGAAGAGGCCCACAACAAGAAATTCAGCGCATTGAAATTCCGCACAACCTGGGCCATCATCTTGTCTATGCCCGTTGTCATCATAGGCATGTTCTTCATGGATATGCCCCATGCCAATCCCATCATGTGGGCGTTGTCCACTCCCGTCGTATTCTGGCTGGGGCGGGGATTCTTCACCAGCGCCTGGAAACAATTGCAGCATGGCAGCGCCAATATGGACACACTGGTAGCCATCAGTACGGGGACCGCCTATCTGTTCAGCCTGTTCAACATGCTATTTCCGGACTTCTGGCTATCCAGAGGCATCCATCCGCATGTATATTTTGAGGCGGCAAGTGTCATCATAGCCTTTATCCTGCTGGGCCGCCTGCTGGAAGAAAAAGCGAAAGGAAACACCTCAACCGCCATCAAGAAACTGATGGGGCTCCAACCCAAGACTGTGACCATCATTGTGGATGAAGGACACGCTGTCCCTCACTCTTCCTTTGAGCGCGTTATCCCTATCGAGCAGATTCGCCCCGGAGACATCGTCCTGGTGAAGCCCGGAGAACGGATTGCCGTGGATGGCATCGTGACGGAAGGTAGCTCCTACGTAGACGAAAGTATGCTGAGCGGCGAACCGGTAGCAGTATCCAAGCACAAAGACGCCAAGGTCTTTGCAGGTACCATCAATCAGAAGGGAAGTTTCCGCTTCCGGGCAGAGAAAATCGGCACGGATACACTGCTGGCGAAGATTATACACATGGTGCAGGACGCGCAAGGAAGCAAGGCACCGGTGCAGCAGCTGGTGGACAAGATAGCCGGGATATTCGTGCCTACCATTATAGCATCGCAGTGCTTGCCTTCATCGCATGGATGCTACTGGACGGAACCGGCGGATTCACCACGGATTGCTGGCATTTGTCACGGTGGTCATCATCGCCTGCCCGTGTGCACTGGGACTGGCTACTCCTACCGCCATCATGGTAGGCATCGGCAAGGGCGCCGAAAGGGGCATTCTGATAAAAGATGCCGAAAGCCTGGAGATTGCCAAGAAGATAGACACCGTGGTACTCGACAAGACCGGAACGGTGACTGAAGGAAAACCGGTAGTCAGCAAGCTGATATGGAATACGCAGGCAATGACGCCCGGTACTGGCGCCACTGCAGGCAATGCGCTGTCGGACATTTTCTATAGTCTGGAGAAGCTCTCGGAACATCCGTTGGCAGAAGCCGTGGTGAACCACCTCAAGGAGTCGGCCTCCATAGACATTCAAGACTTTGAAAGCATCACCGGAAAAGGCGTGAAAGGACGGGCACAAGGCCGGACCTACCTCGCCGGGAACCGGAAACTGCTGGAAGAAAACCATATCGCCATCCCCCCCTCCCTGCAGGAAGAGGCAACCCGACTGACATCGGAAGCACAGACCGTCATCTGGTTTGCCGATGAAGAAAACGTGCTGGCAATAGCCGGAATTACAGACCGGATAAAGGAAACTTCCATCCGTGCCGTCAGCGAGCTGCACGCCGCCGGCATCGAAGTCCACATGCTGACCGGAGACAATGAGGCCACCGCCCGTGAGATTGCCCGCAAAGCAGGCATCGCCCACTACCAGGCCAGTGTATTGCCGCAGGACAAGGCTGCCTTCGTCAGCCGGTTGCAGGCAGAAGGCCGGAAGGTTGCCATGGTGGGCGACGGCATCACGACAGCGCCGCCCTTGCCCAAGCCGACTTAAGCATCGCCATGGGTGGAGGCAGCGACATCGCCATGGATGTAGCCAAAATGACCATCATCTCTTCCGACCTGACCAAGATACC
>ENA-OQCP01000279-OQCP01000279.1-human-gut-metagenome-genome-assembly--contig:-NODE-279-length-22921-cov-3.708125_pt1 | contig 22921 bp, 23 predicted proteins | sample MGYA00242760_ERZ504583 | MGnify/ENA primary metagenome ERZ504583 (study PRJEB26092, sample SAMD00036308) | human gut metagenome | host: Homo sapiens | study: EMG produced TPA metagenomics assembly of...
GTCAAACCATTCTGCAAGGGACATCATTGATAAACAAGTAGTATCTCAACTCTCCTCCGGGAGGAGAGTGAGATACTACTGTTTATCAATGATTATAAAAGACCTGCGAAACTTGAGTTGCTTGATATTTCTAAAAGAGTTGGTTTCCTTCTTCATCTAATCACCGTTTACTTGCGCAACTCAATAATTAATGTAAATCGGGAAAAGTTTATGTGGATATAGTTTTGTAGATATAGAATATCTCATTTACTCCTATTTATCAAATACTTACAAAACTATTTGTAGATAATAAAACAAAGAATATCCCTCTCTTGTAGTCTGCTTGTAGATAACATTCATTAGCAATTCCTGTTTATGAAGCTTAATTTAGCATTGTGAAAAACCAATAGTATTAACCTTAAAAACTTATTCAAATGAGTAAAAGTAACTACTACAAAGAAAGAGTCATTCAGCTACTTCTCTTCTTTGCTTTTATGCTGCCTATGGGCGCATTGGCACAGAACATTCAGCTGAACGGTACCGTAACCGATGTTTCCGGTGAATCTGTCATCGGAGCCAGTGTATTAGAGAAAGGAACAACAAATGGAGTAATCACTGACATCGACGGTAACTTTACCCTCAGCGTTTCCCCAAAAGCCACTATTATTATCTCTTACGTGGGCTATGCTCCACAAGAAATCGCCCTCAATGGTCGCAAGGAATTGAAAGTGGTGCTGAAAGAAGACACCGAACTACTGGACGAAGTAGTCGTTATCGGTTATGGCACACAAAAGAAATCGGATGTTTCCGGTTCGGTAAGTTCCGTATCGGGCGATAAACTAAACAACATACCTACCGCTAATGCCGAAACTGCCCTGCAGGGTATGGCTCCCGGTTTGATAGTTAACTTTGGTAGCGGTGCCGCCGGCTCCACTCCCAGCCTGCAGGTGCGCGGTGTAACCACTTATGGAACAGACAACTCTCCGTTGGTAATTATCGATGGCGTTCCGGGTGATATGAGTTTTCTGAACCCCGAAGACATCAAGTCAATGTCTGTATTGAAAGACGCTGCCACCGCCGCTATTTACGGAGCACGCGCCGCCGCAGGCGTTATCCTGATTGAGACTTACCGTGGTACCAAATCCAAACCCAAAATCACGTTCTCAGCTTATTGGGGAGTGGATCAGATAGCCAAGAAACTGGATGTCTGCAATGCCGAAGAATTTATCCACATGGCAAAGATGGCCCGTACAAACGCCGGTCAAAACCCCAAAAACTGGCCTGCTTACATTGCGGCTTATGAGCAAGACCCCACACAGTTTGGCGACACCGATTGGCAGGACGAATACTACCGCAACGGCTTCACACAGAAATACAATGTGGGGTACACTAGTGGCAGTGAGAATGCCAACGTAGCTTTGTCCGTATTCTATTCAAAAAACGAAGCCATCGTGACCGGCACGGGTGACGAGAAATATGGCTTCCGCTTAAACTCAGACATGAAACGCGGCAAGTTCAAAGTGGGCGAATCAGTAAACTACAGCCGTTGGGAATCGGAAATGGAAGCCAACTCAGGTTTTCCCGGCATATACCAAGTGACCAACATGGAACCTACTCGCACGTCTGTATGACGAGAATTGTGACGGCGGATACGGTGGTGCCATCCCCGGCATGAACATGAGCGATGCTGCCAACATGGTAGGTTATAATAACCTGATTGAGAACACCCGCGCCACAGATTACATCAAAGGATCGGGCTATCTGCAATATGAGCCCATCAAGGGACTGGTAATCAAGGCACAGGCAAGCCGTAGCCTCCTTTTCCGCGAAACCCGCGTATTCAAACCTACTTACGAACTGGGTGCCATGAAGTGGAACGAAAGCGCCTCACTATCACAGACCCGCACCAGAAGCGTCAACGACCTGCTGGAACTGACTGCCAACTACAACTTCACCATCAAAGACAGTCACGACTTCGCCTTCCTGCTGGGAGCTTCACAAGAAGAAAGCACTTACGACCTATTGGGTGCATCGGGTTCCGAATTCGAGAACAACGACATGGGCATTCTGGGCCAGGCACGCAAAGACTATGGTGTGCAAGGTGAAAAGACCCGTAGCGGCTTGCGTTCCGTATTTGGCCGTGTGAACTATAGTTGGAAAATGCGCTACATGTTAATGGCCTCGTTCCGCTATGACGGTTCTTCACGTTTTGCCGACGGTAACCAGTGGGGGTTCTTCCCCTCTGTATCAGTAGCTGGAACATTGCCAACGAACCTTTCTGGGAAGATATGAAAGAAACAGTCAGCTCCTTCAAATTGCGTATGAGCTACGGCGCCCTCGGTAACCAATCGGTACCTCTCTATCTCTACATTCCCAAATTGGACTCCAACGCCGACAACATCAACTACCCCTTCGACGGCAAAGTCGTAAACCAGGGATATGCAGTACGTAGCCTCCCCTCAAGGAACATCAAGTGGGAAACTACCTTCTACAAAAACATCGGTGTGGACATGAGCCTATGGAACAACAAACTGGAATTCTCGATTGAAGGTTACATCAAGGACACCAAGGACATGCTTTCCGAAAAGAACATCAGTCTGTCTACCGGTTACGGTGCACTGACGGTGAACGACGGTGAACTGCGCACCACCGGTATGGAAATGCAACTGATTTACCACGGTAATGCAGGTAAGGACTTCAAGTATGACCTTGACTTCAACCTGAGCCACTTCAAGAGTAAACTGAAATCAATGGCAGACCCCAACTATATGTACGAATATGGTGCTTCACGTACCTACGTGGGTGGTTACTTCGGTGAATTCTGGGCTTACGAAACCGCAGGCATCATCCAAAATGAAGCAGAAGCCAAACTTGGAAAGAATCACACGGACGCAAGGACAGCAAAGGCAACTGGATTCCCATGCAGCCCAACGCAGAACCCGGTGACCTCCGCTTCGTAGACCAAAACGGTGACGGCATGCTGGACAGCGATGACAAGAAGCTTCTGGGCAACGGTTGCCCCAAGGCCTCTATCGGCTTCAACGTAACACTGAATTACAAGAACTTCGATTTAGTAGCCAACTTCTACGGTGACCTCGGTGTAGACCGTTACAACTATACCAAATATCAATTGGAACGTATGGATACCAAGTTCAACTATGGCAGAAACGCACTGAAAGCATGGACTCCGGAGAACCCCAACACCAACATTCCACGTGCCGTATACGGCGACCCGAACAAGAATGCTCGCACTTCCGACCGTTTCATCGAACGAGGCGACTTCTTCCGCCTGAACAACTTGCAACTGGGCTACAACCTGCCTGCTACAGTTTGTGGTAAGTTGGGCATCAGCAACCTCCGTTTCTATGTAGGTGGTACACGCATCTTTACCATCACCGGTTACAGTGGCTATGACCCCTCTACCAACGGTGGTATTGACCGCATGGGTTACGACTATGCTTCATCACCTCTATGCCGTACTTTCATGGCCGGTATTAAATTCGGATTTTAATTGAACCAAAACTTTAAAAAAGATGATTATGAAATTAAAGAATATATTATTGTGCGCCTCAGTCTTAGGAGCCTGGCACTCTCTTCATGTACCGGGAATTTCCTGGATGAAGACAGAAACCCCAACTCACTGGACCCCGAAAACTTCTGGAAGAGCGAATCCGACATCCTCAAAGGACTTACCGCAGCCTACGCTGGACTACAGCTACCATCGAATGGGCGCAACCTTTCGAACGCTACATTGTGATAGACAACTACCGCAGCGACGAGCTGGACTACCGCCCCGACGTGACCGCCTGGATGGAACTGGCCATGTACAACAACGAATCGACCAACTACGTGCCCAACGATGAATGGACCAACCTCTATACCAGCATCAACTATTGCAACCAGTGTCTGGACAACATTCCCAATGTGCCCGACAACGATGACGAAGGCATCAAGCAGACCAAAGCGACCAGTATTGCCGAGGCACGTTTTCTGAGAGCTTTCTACTACTACCGTCTCTTCATCAACTTCGGTGAAAGACTACCAATGTTCGAGCACGAACTCGAAGGTACCGAAGAGGAATTCTATCCTCCTCAGGTAGAAGCCGGCAGACTGAAGACTTTCATCGAGACAGAACTGAGTGAATGTCAAGCCAACCTTCCCGAAAAATGGAATACAAACATGGCCGGACGCGTCACTAAATATACTGCCGCAGCACTCTTAGGCAAATACTATATGTTCATCGGCGAAAAGGCCAAAGCCAAAACAGAATTCTGGAAGTCATTGACAGTCACAGATATGACTGATGGAGAACTATGGCGACAACTTCAACGGACTACACGAGAACAATAAGGAATCCATCCTTGAAGTACAGTTCACCGGAAGTCTGGAAGGCGGGCACTACGAATACAATCTCTTTACCTTGCACTTGGTCCCGACAGTGGCTGTGGCGCATACGAGGAAGCATATCCGTCCAAATGGTTATTCAATACACTGAAGAAAGACCTCACCGAAGATGGGGAATACAGCGACCGATTGTATGAGACTATCATTTCGACGATCCCAAATCCCGTCCGTTCTATTACGAAGACGGCAAAGGATTCAGTGATTACCACCAAGAAGACAATATCTACTGGCGCAAATATGTGACTTACGACAAGTCATTGGGTGATTACTGGGATTATTCCGGTTTCAACATCCCCCTCATCCGCTATGCGGACATCCTGTTGCTCTATGCCGAGTGTCTGAACGATGAAGGAAACTCTAAAGAAGCCATCAAATACATCAACAAAGTACGTGACCGTGTACACGTAACGCCACTGTCCGACACCCTAAGTAAAGAACAAGTGCTGAAGCACCTGCAGGATGTGGAACGTCCTTGCGAACTGGCCCTCGAAGGCTCACGCTGGTATGATCTCATCCGTTGGGGCATTGTGGAAGACGCACTTAAGAGTCATGAAAAGCCTTTCGCAAGCAATTTCATATCGACCAAGCATATCAGACTCGCTATCCCTCACAAAGAATTCCTGATGAATCCTGATTGGGTGCAAAACGAAGGTTACACAAAATAACCGATAACCCTACAACTCAGTCTCTATCGGAAGCGAAATGCCGGAAACGGGCTCCCATCCGATAGAGATTGCTTTTAATAGAACTCTCTGTTTCAAGACTTCATTTCATCATATACTTAATTTACCATGAGACATCCAATAAAAACATCGCTTTGACTGGCATCGTTGCCTGCATACTGACCTCGTGCGTCAAAGCTCCCACTTCTTCAGAACCGCTTTTATCCAAGCAAGCGGACTTCTGTAATCTTATCAACATAAAGAACACTCCCGCCGGAGCCGTAGACTGGGATGCCTACGTCTTTGCCGACAAAGGTGCTTGGATGGCATACTCACTGCCCGACAACGAAAACCGTCGCCATGCCGGTGCTTTCATGGGACCTATGGTCATGACCGGACGCGGATGGATAGCTGCCGGACTCGCCGAACCTACGCTGTGGGTGAACGGCGAACAGTATAGGATGGTGTACAATGTACAGACCACCCGATACCTCCCCGGCAAACTGATACAGGAATACAACGATGAGAACTTAAACTTCACTACCGAATTGTGCTACCTCACCTCACGTTCCGTAGCCATACGTTCAATCGTGAAGAATATGAGCCAAAAACCGGTAAAGGTCAGCTTCGACTGGAACGGAGGCGTATACGAGCCTACCTCTGTCGTAAGCAGCATAGATAAAGGTCTCTCTTTCATCCGCCCCAAAGATTCCACGAACACGGTAATCCGATTCCTCACAGCAGACAAGATTCAGGCTGTGGGGAGCGATAGCCTGCACGTCACAGAAAAAAGTGAAATGACCCTGGAACCCGGCAAGACTTATCAGTCGGAGATGACTCAAACCCTAACGCTGCGCGGTGAAGACACAGCCAAAGAACTGGCTGCCATAGCAACGCTGAATATAGACAATTGCTTTGAACTAAACGAACAGCAATGGAACGCACAAATCGCTTCGTTGCTGAGCGGAAACAGCAAGTACCTCAAGGACAACAAATACCGCAAGGTACTCGTAAAAGCAATGATGACCCTAAACAGCAACTACCGCACCCCTGCCGGTGACATCCTGCATGGCGGCAGCAACCCGTCGTACAACGGATTCATCAACGGCATCTGGTCGTGGGACTCCTGGAAGATTGCTTCGGGCAACGTACATTTCAACGAGGAGATAGCCAAAAGCGAAATGATTACCCTCTTCGACTATCAAGCCGACAACGGCATGGTACCCGACTTCATCAGCTACAACAAGAAATACAATAACTGGCGCGATGCAAACCGCCCGTAGCCGCCTGGGGAGCCATGAACGTGTATAAAGCTACCGGCGACAAGAAATTCCTCGAAACAATGTTCGACAAGCTCTATAAGTTCCATCAGTGGTGGTATGCCGAGCGCGACCACAATCACAACGGCATCTGCGAATACGGTTCCACCGACGGCACTCTCATTGCTGCCTGTTGGGAAAGCGGCATGGACAACGGCGTACGCTTTGACGATGCCGTGATGCAGAAAAACAGCGAGAAGGCATGGTCCATGAACCAGGAGAACATCTGCCTGAACTCGTTCCTCTACGTAGACAAGACCATCCTCGCCGAAATGGCAACCCTCCTGAACAAGCCCGAACTGGCGGCACAGCTTAATGCCGAAGCCAAAGTCATCAAGGAATTCGTACAGACAAAGATGTGGGACAAGGAAACCGGATTCTTCTACGACACCCGTATCGATACCGGCGAGCACATCAAAGTGATGGGTGCCGAATGCTGGCTGCCACTCTGGGCAGGCATCGCCACTCCCGAACAGGCCAAACAGGTGATGCAGAAGATGATGGACCCGCAGAAGTTCAACTCCACCCTTCCATTGGGTACCTTGGACATCAGCCATCCTCGCCTGCGTCCCGTGCGCGGCTACTGGCGCGGTCCGGTCTGGGTAGACCAAGTGTACTTCGGTATCACCGGCCTGCGCAACTATGGTTTCGACCGGGAAGCGACATACTGACTGAGAAGTTCATCAACAACGCCCAAGGACTCACCACCGACGGCCCTATCCACGAGAACTACAACCCGCTGACCGGCGAAGCGCTCAATTCGCCTAACTTCGGCTGGAGTTCGGCATGTATCATCAAGATGCTGCTCGATGAGTAACTCTCACGCAAAACAACTCTCAAAAGTCTGAAAAGACAAACGATTATACATCATTAAAAGCATACGAATATGAATAAGATACATTCAATCTGCACCCTCGCACTGATGCTACCGTTATGCGCATTTGCACAGTACGACGGTACACCCATGAACAAGACGGGCGACACCAAGAAAGCGGAAACCGCCGTAAGAACCGACAAATATCCTCACTCGGACAACGATTGGGAAAACTTTGATGTGTTGCACATCAACCGACTGCCTTCCGCCGCCACCTTCATGGCCTACACCACCAAAGAGAAAGCAGTGAAGAACGACAAGAGTCAATCGGAATATTTTCAGTCGTTGAACGGTACCTGGAAGTTTCAGTTTGTTCCCCGTTCGGACCAGCGCCCGATGGACTTCTTTGAAAAAGGCCACGATGTAAGCGGATGGGGCAACATCAAAGTGCCCGCCAACTGGGAAATGGAAGGCTATGGCCATCCTTTCTATATAGGTGCCGGCTACGGCATCAAGCGCAACCCGCCACTGATTGCCGTGGAAAACAGTCCCGTAGGTTCCTACAAACGCACATTCAACGTCCCTGCCAACTGGAAAGGCAAGCAAATCGTCCTCCACTTCGGAGGCGTGGCCTCAGCTTTTTATGTGTGGGTCAACGGTGAAAAGGTGGGTTACTCGCAAGATTCCAAGACCCCCAGTGAGTTCGATATCACCCCCTATGCAGTAACCGGACAGAACGAGATTGCCGTGCAGGTATTCAAGTTCAGCGACGGCTACTACTTAGAAGATCAGGATTACTGGCGCTTTGCCGGTATACAACGTGATGTGTACCTTTATGCCCGTCCCAACATCCACGTGCGCGACTTTGAAGTAGTGACCGACCTCGACAACGAGTACAAGGACGCCGACTTCCACCTCTATGTGGAACTGGACAATGCCCAAAACTCCCAACGTACTCAAACGCCCAAGGTAAAAGGTGCCGAAGTGGAAGTGAGCCTGACGGACAAAGAGGGAAAAGTCATCTACACTGAACGCCAACGCGCCAAAGACAACAAGCTGCACTTCCTGAAACACATCGAAACGCCCCTACTGTGGAGTGCTGAAAAGCCCAACCTATACCAGATGATGATTACACTGCGTGCCAACGGCCAGACACAGTACATCTGCCGCAACATCGGATTCCGCAAATCGGAAATCAAACATGCACAGTTACTCGTCAACGGGCAACCCGTCTACATCAAGGGCGTAAACCGCCACGAACACGACCCTTACCACGGCCATGTAGTGGACGAAGCCTCCATGATACGCGACCTGGAACTGATGAAACAAAACAACATCAACAGCGTGCGCACCTCCCACTACCCCAACGACCCGCGCTGGTATGAACTGTGCGACATCTACGGCATGTATGTAGTGGACGAGGCCAACATCGAAAGCCACGGCATGGGCTACAAACCCGACCAATGCCTCGCCAACCAACCCGAATGGCAGAAGGCTTTCATCGACCGTACAGAACGTATGTTTGAACGCGACAAGAACCACCCCTGCGTCATCATCTGGTCATTGGGCAACGAAACCGGCTCAGGCTGTAACTTCCAAGCCACCTATGCTTGGATTCATGCCCACGACCGTTCCCAACGCCCCGTACACTCTGAGGACTCTGGCAAAAACCGTCCTTTCACCGACATCTTCTGCCCCATGTACAAGAAGATAGACGTGTTGATAAACCATGCTCTCTATCTGCCCACCATGCCCCTCATCCTCTGCGAATACGCTCATGCTATGGGTAATAGTGTGGGCAATCTGCAAGACTACTGGGACATCATCGAGAAGTACCCTTCTCTACAAGGCGGTCACATCTGGGACTGGGTGGACCAGGGTCTTTACAACAAGACCGACGACGGTAAGTTCTACTGGGCCTACGGCGGCGACCTTGCCCCCGAAGGCACTCCAAGCTCGGCCAACTTCTGCATGAACGGCCTGATTGCCGCAGACCGCACATTGAAGCCCCACATACATGAAGTGAAACGGGTGTACCAGAATATGGCTTTCAGATTGCTCGATTATCACGAAGGATTGGTAGAGCTTAGAAACAAGTTCTTCTTCACCAACCTGAATGACTTTGACTTCACTTGGCGTTTGGAAGGCAACGGCGAAGTATTGGCACAAGGACGCATAGATAATGTAGATTTGCCCGCCCAACAGACAGGCGTATTCCGGACACAGTTCCCCACCATACATTCCACCGAAGGAGTAGAATATTACCTGAATTTCTATGCCAGCCAGAAGCGCGACGAGGGTCTGCTGAAGGCCGGTACACAATTGGCTGCCGAACAAGTGAAGCTTCCCTTCTATAAGGCTGTTACCCCCAAAGCTGCCTCAGGCAACGTGACAGCAAGCGACAGCGAAGCCCTGCTTGTCCTCACTGCCGGAAATGTCAGTGTAGGATTCGACAAAGCCACCGGAGCACTCTGCTCGTTCAAGGAAGGCAAGGAAGAGATGATTAAGGAAGCACTGCGTCCCAACTTCTGGCGTCCGGTGACGGACAATGACATGGGCAACGACATGAACAAGACCCTGCGCCCGTGGCGTGAAGCCGGACGTGGCGCCAAACTCACCTCATTGGAGAAAACAGCGCTCGACAAAGATGGCTATGAAGTAGTGTCACACTACCGTCTGCCCGAAGAAGTTGCCGGTTCGGAATTCATTGTCCGCTACCGCTTCTCACCGAGAGGCAGCCTCGATGTGAACTGTACTTTCATTCCTGCCAACGACACTTTACCTTTGATGCCCCGCATGGGTGTGAGCATCACCTTGAACAAGCAATACGACCAAATGGCATGGCTAGGTCGAGGTCCGCACGAGAACTATTGCGACCGCAACGGTTCTTCCTTCGTGGGTCTGTACAAAGGTAGCGTAGCTGAACAGTACTTCGCCTACGACCGTCCACAAGAAAACGGCAACAAGACCGATGTACGTTGGATGAGCCTCACCGATTTGAAAGGCAATGGCCTGATGGTTATCGGTGCACCCACAATCAGCGGCAGTGCCTACCTCTTCCCGACAGAAGATTTGGATGAACCCGGCACACGCAAGTCACAACGCCATATCTCAGACATCCAACCCAAAGATATGGTGACTTGGAACATAGACTTCAAGCAGATGGGTGTGGGTGGAGATACCAGTTGGGGAGCCTACCCGCATCAACCATACCTGATTCCTGCCCGTAAGATGGAATTCTCATTCCGCTTATGCCCTGCACAAGAAAAAGGAGTGAAAGAGAACCAAAGATATTTGGAAATGAAGTAATTTTGCAATTGTCAAACCTCAGAAGCGCCTTCCCCTCTTTAAACAGGAGGCGCTTTTGAGGGTAAGACAGCTTTCCATCTATTCACAAAACCATACAGACAATGTTTACAATCATCGGACTAATGCTCACAGGAATGCTGCTGGGCTACCTCTTACGGAAACGGGACTTAAAGAAGGTCCATCCAATCATCACCCTGCTTATCTGGCTGCTACTGTTTATCCTCGGTATTGAGGTAGGAAGTAACGAAGAGATTATCAGAGGACTCCATACCATCGGATATGAAGCCGTTGTCCTCACTCTGGGAGGGACCTTGGGAAGTGTTATCGCTGCTTGGGCACTCTGGAGAGCCTTGTATAAAAGGAAAGGAGGCAGGGCATGAAAGGAAGTCTTATCATTGTGGGCTTTTTTGTATTGGGTACGATTTGTGGTGTGTGCCATCTGCTGCCTTTTGATATTGCAGAAACCAATATCAGCTACTACGCGCTTTGCGCGCTGATGTTCAGTGTAGGGTTGAGCGTAGGCAACGACCCGCAGACCCTGAAGAACTTCCGTTCACTCAATCCGCGACTGGTATTCCTGCCCATCATGACGATACTGGGAACACTGGCAGGTTCGGCAGCCGTCAGTCTGATTCTGACACACCGTTCTATAACGGACTGTCTGGCCGTAGGTCGGGATTCGGCTATTACTCGCTCTCCAGCATCTTCATTACCGAATACAAGGGAGCCGAGCTGGGCACCATCGCCCTGCTTGCCAATATCAGCCGGGAGATTCTGACACTGCTGGCCGCCCCGTTGCTGGTACGATGGTTCGGAAACCTTGCCCCCATCTCTGCCGGAGGAGCCACGACGATGGACACCACACTACCCATCATCACACGGACAGCCGGACAGCAGTTTGTAGTGGTTTCCATCTTCCACGGGTTTGTGGTCGATTTCAGCGTTCCGTTCCTGGTGACATTGTTCTGCTCGATATAGGGCTTTTACCCTCTTTTGACAGACACCGGTCCCTGACAAGAGCCATTTTTATATCACTAAATCCTATTAATAATGAAAACCAAACTTATACCTTTCTCCTTTCTTCGCTGCTTTGCACCGGTGCCTGGCCGACAACGAGCCGTGGCAGAACCCGCAAGTCAACGAAATGAACAGAGAACCGATGCACGCCCACTTCACCCCGTTTACGAATGAAGCCAACGCATTGAAACAACGTGCCTTGCCCGCCGACGTACGGTTCGACGTTAATCCTGCAACGGAACGCCGTATCACTCTGGACGGCACCTGGAAATTTCTTTTTTCAAAGAACAATGACCTCTGCCCCAAAGACTTTCACAAGCCCGGATTCAGTACCCGCAAGTGGAGTAAAATTGAAGTTCCGGGAAGCTGGGAACTGCAAGGCTTCGATGCACCTATCTATACAGATACCCGTTATCCGTTCCCCCCCAATCCGCCCTACGTGCCTACCGACTACAATCCCGTAGGTGCTTATATCCGCGAGTTCACCGTCCCGGCTAGCTGGGAAGGCATGGACATCTTCCTTAATTTCGAAGGGGTGGAGTCTGCCTACTATGTATGGGTAAACGGCGAATTGGCGGGTTATGCAGAAGACAGCCGCCTACCGTCGCACTTCAACATCACCCACCTGCTGAAGAAGGGCAACAATAAACTGGCTGTAAAAGTATTCCGTTATAGCGACGGTTCCTACCTGGAAGGCCAGGACTACTGGAAATACAGCGGCATCGAACGGAGTGTTTATCTCTACGCCCGCCCCCAGAGCCGCGTCAAGGACTTCCGGATGACAGCGGAACTGATAAACAACTACAAGGATGGCGAACTAAAGCTGGACGTATTCCTCCATCGGCCTAAAGCCGGAGAAACGGTGGAAGTCAAGGTAATGGACAAGGACAAGGTTATCTATGACCGGAAAAAGTCCATAACCTCTGCCACAGACACTTTGTTTACCCAGCAGCAAGTGTTCCCGAATGCACGAGCCTGGAATGCGAAACACCGAACACCTACACGCTGGTAGTCAGCACCTTTGATGCACAAGGGAAACCGCAGGAATCCTTTACGCACCTTTTTGGCTTCCGTACCGTGGAAATGATGAACGGCATGCAGATGATTAACGGCCAGGCCGTCCTCTTCAAGGGGGTGAACCGTCACGAGCACGACCCGCACAAGGGACGTACCATCACCGTGGGTCCATGATACACGACATCCAGCTGATGAAGCAGTTCAACCTGAACGGTGTACGCAACTGCCACTACCCGAACAACTATGCGTGGTACGAGCTTTGCACAGAATTCGGACTTTATATGGTAGACGAAGCCAACATCGAGAGCCATGGCATGATGTTCCACAAGGATGAGACCCTTACCAATATCCCGACTGGGAGGTGCCTTTCATGCAGCGCATGAGCCGCATGATTGCACGCGACCGCAACTACTCCGCCATCGTGACTTGGTCCATGGGCAACGAGTCGGGCTACGGCAAGCACTTCGAAACTCTGTATGACTATACCAAGAAGATAGACCCCACCGTCCCGTACAATACGAAGGGGGTGGTTACAACTCAAAGAGCGACATCTACTGCCCCATGTACGCACGCATCTGGAGGCTGCGCCAGCACGTGAACCAGCGTGATGCCCGCCCCATGATTCTCTGCGAATATGCCCATGCCATGGGCAACAGTGTAGGAAACTTCCAGGACTACTGGGACTTGATTTACAAGTACGACCAACTGCAAGGCGGTTTCATTTGGGACTGGGTGGACCAGACGTTTGCCATCAAGGACGAGAACCAGCGCGACATCTGGCTTTTGGCGGCGACATGGGATTTGTAGGCGTCGTCAACGACTCCAACTTCTGTGCCAACGGCCTGATTGCTGCCGACCGCACCCCGCACCCGCACATCTACGAAGTGAAGAAGGTATTGCAATATATCCATTTCGAACCACTCGCCTTCACCCCGAACAAGATAAAGGTCACCAACTGGCACGATTTCATCGGATTGGAAGGATATACCCTCCGCTGGGCAGTGGAATGCGACGGCAAGACCGTTCAGAACGGTGAGATGGATTTCCCCAAGATTGCTCCCAGAAACTCTGCCAACATAGAATTGCCACTGAAAGCGCTGCCTGCCGACGGCAAGGAGTATTTCCTCACACTGCGTGCATTCACCAAGCACGAAGCGCCATTAGTACCGAAAGGACACGAGGTTGCCATCGAACAATGGGAATTGCCTTCTGCACCGTCAGCCAAAACTGTTCAGCCGGTGGAAGGAACGCTGACCGTAGACCGCAACAACGAAACACTGACCGTGAAAGGCAACAACTTCCAGGTAGCTTTCTCTACCCGAAACGGTGAAATGACAGAGTTGAACTACACCGGAAAGAATCTGATTAAAGAAGGGCTACAACCCAACTTCTGGCGCCCGTTGACCGATAATGATATTCCAAATGGGCACCTGATACGCTGCGGCACCTGGAGAAACGCCGGACGCGATGCCAAACTGCAGAACATCGAAGTTGCAGAAGCCGGACAAACGGCTACTGTCACTGCGACCTACCGCATGGAAGAACAAGATGCTGATTTGCAGACTCTCTACAAAATCACTCCCGACGGCAAGGTTCAGGTAACCATGCACTTCACCCCCGCAAGAAGCCATTGAGCGAGATGCCTCGTCTGGGCATGCGCATGATACTCCCTGCCGAATATGAAATGATGACCTGGCTGGGCCGTGGTCCGCAAGAGACGTACGCCGACCGCAAGACGGGAGCATTGATAGGCCTCTACAACGCCACGGTGTGGGAACAATTCCATCCGTATGTACGTGCCCAAGAGACGGCCAATCATTGTGACGTACGCTGGGTGGCCCTGCGCAATGCTGCCGGTGAAGGTCTGCTGGTAGTGGGCGAGGAACCGTTGAGCGTAAGCGCTTGGAACTTCCCGATGGAGGACATTGAATACCGTCCCTCACAGATGGAGCGCCGCCACGGTGGAAGCATCCAGAAGAAAGATATGATATGGCTCAACATCGACCACAAGCAGATGGGCGTAGGCGGTGACAATACCTGGGGAGCACAAGTTCATCCCGAGTACACCATCACTCCGCACGAATGGAAATACAGCTTCACGCTCGCCCCTCTCGCACCGGAGGATGATGCGGCGGAACAAGCGCACAAATAACCGTTAAATACCTCATTCATATGAAATACAAATTTATACGCATACTCTGCTTCACATTGTTGGCCGCAGGATCGCAGCCTGCACCCCCGGCATGAAAAGCACTACGGAGAAACGGTATGCCTTCGCCGACATACTGGACATCTCCTACACTCCCGACACCCTGCACCGCTGCTATGGTTGGTTCACCGACGCGGCTCGTGGATGGGCTTCACGCTGCCCGAACGGCAACAATGGGTCAACGGCTTCTGCGGCCCCTTCAGCTCGATATGTTCCGCCGCCAGTGGATGGCACAGTCAGCCGCCGTCGTAAGCTTTGCCAAAGATACACAAGAGATTTTTGTTCCGGATTCCACTTGCTATTACCCCGGCGAGCTCTATATGTCGGCACATTCCACCCACGGGAGCATCACGCAACGGCTCAACTTCACAAGTGCCTCGACCGCCTTGCTGCGCATCGAAGCCGACACGGCTGAAGACCTGCTGCTCTCCGGTAGCCAATGGGGCAAAGACATCACCGTCAGCGTAGAACAGAACTCCGTCATCGCCCGTCATCCCAGTGGCGAAACCGTAACCGTGACCTTCACTCCTAATGTAGAGCTGGCCAAGACCGACAATAACTATACAGCCCTCGTCCGCTCTCCGCGCTACCCTGTCAACGTAGCCATCTCTTTCTTCACTTCCGAAAAAGAGATGACTGCCAACCTGCAAAACCTGCCGAGCCTGCTCAACAATCCCGCCCCCGCCCTGCAAGCCAATGCCGAACGTTGGGAAGGTTACCTCACCAAGATACTGCGCAAGGACATGAAGCCCGAATATGACCGTATCGCCGTGAAAGCCGTCACCACGCTCATCTCCAATTGGCGGACACACCGCGGTGGATTGCTTCACGAAGGTATCATCCCGAGCCATGCCGTAGGCTATTTCGTCGGCTTTTGGGCATGGGATAGCTGGCGCTTCAGTGCCGGAACCGCCAAATTCGACCCCGAACTGGCCAAGAACAACATCCGAGCCATGTTCGACTACCAGCAACCGGACGGCATGATTATCGACTGTATCTACACCGACCCCTCCGAGAACAATGCCCGTGACAGCAAGCCTCCCTTGGTATGCTGGGCTGTCGATGAAATATTTACCCATACGGGTGACACCGCCTTCGTTGCCGAGATGTATCCGCAACTGCTCTCCTATTATAGATGGTGGTACGAGAAGCGCGACCACAACCGCAATGGCATGTGCGAGTACGGTGCTACCGACGGAACACTGGAAGCTGCCGCCTGGGAAAGCGGCATGGACAACGCCATCCGTTTTGACGGCGCCGTGATGCTGAAAAACGAAGGCTACGAGGATGCCTGGAGTATGGATCAGGAGAGTGTGGACTTGAACACTTATCTGGCACTGGAATGCAAACTGCTGAAGAAATTCTCCAGCCTGCTGAAGATACCTTTCGACGCACCGGACTACAGTAGCCAGGTAGCCGACTATTTCTTTGACAAGAACATCAACTTCTTCTGCGATCGCCGCCTGAAGGACGGTTCATTCATCGAAGAGCCGGGCTGCGAAGCCTACACTCCGTTGTGGACCCGGATTGCCACACAAGCGCAAGTGGACAGCATGCTGCCCATGCTTCAAGATACGGCAAAGTTCTCCACGTATATCCCCTTCCCGACCATTGCCGCCGACAATCCCAAATACAATCCGCGCGGCTACTGGCGTGCCCCATCTGGCTGGACCAGACCTACTTTGCCATCCGCGGACTGCGCAACTACGGCTACAACCGGCTGGCAGATGAATATACGCTGCAAGTCTTCGACCGCCTGAGTGGGCTGAAAGAGGGTGCTCCCATCCACGAGAACTACGGAACCCATACCGGCGAACGCCTGAAAGCTCCCCATTTCAGCTGGAGCTCCTCACATCTGTTGATGATGTACGACGATTACGGTAAGTAAACCGGGATTCCATATATGTCATAACTCACCACAGATTACACAGATTCACGCAGATTTTTTTAGTTTATTGATATCTGACATATTTATCTGTGTGAATCTGTGTAATCTGTGGTGAGTTATGACACTTTCATGAAGAACAAAAGCGATATGATTATTATCGGTAAACCTGCACCGGAAGCTCTCCACGCAAAGCTCCCAGCGCATTCATTACCAATGCTTCCAATTCGTCTTCTCCGGGATAGACGTGGACGGGAGCAAGGAAAGACACGCGCTCCTGCAACCGCGAAGTGATGTACTCGGAATGTGCCATACCTCCCGTAAGCAGAATGGCGTCCACCTTGCCATAAAGCACAACAGCAGCACCGCCTATCTCCTTGGCAATGCGGTAAATCATGGCATCAAGCACCAAAGCGGCATGGGTGTCTCCCTCAGCGATGCGCCTCTCTATGGCGGGAATGTCGGTAGTACAAATGGGCGGCAAGTCCCGCCTTGCCGGAAATACGTTTCTTCAGTTCTTCGGTAGTGTAACGCCCCGAGTGACAAAGGTCTATCAGTTGCCCGGCGGGCAGGGTGCCTGCACGTTCGGGCGAGAAAGGGCCGAAACCGTCGAGGGCATTGGGCACGTCCACCGCACGGCCGTGGCGATGGACTCCTACGGAAACGCCTCCACCCAAGTGACAGACAATCAGATTGAGGTCTTCGTAATGCACGGGAGCTTCGGGCTGCAGGCACTACGCTCGGCAGCATAGCGCCGGGCGATGGCTCGCTGGTTCAAGGCGTGCCAGATGGTGATGCTGGGCATCAGAGGCGAACCGGTGATGCGTGCCACATCGTCCAGCTCGTCCACCACGCGGGATCGGCTATGAAAGAGGGGCAGCCGGGCAGCATGGCGGCAAGTTCGTGGGCTATCAGACAACCTAAGTTGCAGGCGTGGGTACGCATGGCGTGGAGCATATCGTCCAACATGGCATCGTTCACGGCATACACACCGCCAGGAATGGGTTTCAACAATCCCCCACGGCCGACGATGGCATCGAACTTAAAGGGAATGTCATTGGCTCCAGCGCTTCCAGCACCAAGTGCTTGCGGAATTCGAACTGGTCGATGATGCGGGGAAATTGGGAAAGCTCCTCCACCGAATGCCGGATGTTGAGTACCAGACGGGGAGTTTCATCCTCATAGACAGCAATTTTTGTCGAGGTGGAACCGGGATTTACTGCCAGTATTTTCATTGATTACGATTTACAAATTACGAACTACAAATTACTAATTACAATCAAGGTTCTTTCACCCCGCTGGTCAGGCAAGCCATGGCAATGCTGTAATATTTGGACAAACCGGAATGCTACGCGACGGTAATACCACCGGACATGAGGGTCCTTGCAGCAACCCGGCCATATCGGCATGAGAAAACAGAGATACAGCCTTATAAAAAGCATTGCCCGATTCGATGTTTGGGAATATCAACACATCCGCCTCCCCGTCAATCGGTGATACAATGCCTTTGATGTTACCGCTCGTCTTCTCACAAGAGGTCTTCACATCCAGCGGGCCGTCGATGATGACATTGCCGAACTCTCCGGCTTCCGCCAGTTCCACAATATTCACATAGTCCAATGAATGGGGGAATTTGGCGCTTACCTTCTCCGTGCAATGAATCAGCGCGATACGTGGCTGCTCTATCCCGAAATGGCGGCAAGTATGGATGGCATACCAAATCATTTCAATGCGCTGTTGCAGCGTCGGGCGGGGAATGACCGCAGCATCGGAGAAAAAGAGCAGTTTATCGTAAGTAGGTATTTGCATCACGGCCAGATGGGTCAGAATCTTTCCTTTAGGCAACAAACCATGTTCCTTGTCCAGAATGGCACGTAGCAAATTGTCGGTATTGATGATGCCTTTCATCAGGATGTCCGCTCCACCCTCGCGTACGATACGCACCGCCTCACGTGCAGCCTCATCGGAATCTTCTATATGCAAGGTACTGACATATTGAGGATATTTCTTCAAGGTGGGATATTTTTCCAATATGGCAGAATCGCCAATCATCAGAAATTCCGCAATCCCCTCCTCCAAGGCACGGGATATGGCATATTCTGTATTAGGGTCATTGGCACAGACTACCGCAATACGTTTCCTCTTATTCAAGGTTTTCAGGTGGGCTGTTAACTGGGCAAAGTTCCGTATCGGTTCCATAACGTTAGATTTTTAGCAAATATCTAAAAAAATGTCGAGAAATACGGCATTTGCCCCATTGAAATTTTATATGTTTAATATCATTTTGATATGTTCACCACAGATTACACAGATTAACACGGATTTGAACAGAATTTGAATTACTCTGTTGATTATATATCATATATAACCTCCCTCTCTTCTGTTAAAAATCCGTGTTAATCTGTGATATCTGTGGTGAATTGTGTACTTTTGCCCAAAATAGATTGATAATATAATATGGGTAGTCTTATTTTCCCTCCGTATCTGCAGGAAGGTGATCGTGTCATTGTTCTCTCCCCTTCCAGCAAGATTGACAAATCTTTCCTGAAAGCGCCTACAAACGTTTGAAGTCCTGGGGGCTGGAAGTCGTATTCGCAAAGCACGCGGGGAGTTCCAACGGAACGTATGCAGGAAATATCCGGCAACGCTCGAGGACCTGCAGGAAGCCATGGACGATGAAGAAGCCAAAGTCATATTCTGTAGTCGGGGCGGTTACGGAGCCGCGCATCTGATAGGCAAACTGGATTTTACCAAGTTCAGGCAGCATCCCAAATGGCTCATCGGATTCAGTGACATCACCGCCCTCCATAATCTGTTCCAGCAGAATGGCTTCGCGTCGTTGCACGCCCCCATGGCGCGCCATCTCACAGTAGAACCGGAAGACGACTTCTGCACACAAGCACTGAAGGATATACTGTTCGGGCAGGCATTGGGAGGAACCGAAGCATTCAGTTATGTCTGCCCGGGGCACAAACTAAATCATAAGGGAGAGGGAAAAGGCGTGTTGCGCGGCGGCAATTTGTCTGTGTTCTACGGGCTGCGTGGTACTCCTTACGATATTCCCGCCGAAGGCACCATCCTCTTCATCGAAGATGTGGGAGAACGCCCGCATGCGGTGGAACGCATGATGTACAATCTCAAACTGGGCGGTGTCCTCGACAAGCTTTCCGGCCTCATCATCGGACAATTCACCGAATACGAGGAGAACAAGTCCTTGGGAAAAGACCTATATGGCGCATTGGCCGATTTGGTGAAAGAATACGATTACCCGATATGTTTCGATTTTCCCGTCGGACATGTCAGCATGAATGTACCGCTGATAAACGGTGCTGCGGTAACATTGGAAGTTGGAAAGAAAGAAGTGAAACTAAGTTTTAATACAGAAAGAGAATGAAACGGAATTATACATTCATCCCGTTGCTGCTGTTGCTGATTGTAGCGATAGTGGCATGCAGCAACAACAGCAGCAAGTCTGCAGCCGATAATGACAGTGAGGGCGATGCGACCAAAGCGACTGTCCAAGTGCCCCAGTTCAGTGCAGACAGTGCATACCAATACATACAGACCCAAGCGGATTTTGGTCCGCGCGTGCCCAACACCGCCGCCCACAAAGCCTGCGGAGAATTCCTTGCCAAGAAGCTGGAGGAATTCGGCGCCAAGGTATACAACCAGCATGCCGACTTGGTGGCTTACGACAACACCATCCTGAAAGCGCGCAATGTTATCGGCGCCTATAATCCGGAAAGTAAAAGGCGTGTACTGCTCTGTGCCCATTGGGACAGCCGTCCTTATGCCGACCAGGATGCCGACAAGACGAAGCATCACAGCCCCATCCTGGGTGTGAACGATGGAGCCAGCGGTGTAGGCGTATTGCTCGAAGTGGCCCGCCAACTGCAACAGCAGGCTCCAGCCATCGGCATCGACATCATCTTCTTTGACGCTGAAGACTATGGCATCCCCTACTTCTATCAAGGTGCATACAAGAACGACACTTGGTGCCTGGGCTCGCAATATTGGGGACGAGTACCCCATGTAGACGGCTATAATGCCCGCTACGGCATCCTGCTCGACATGGTGGGCGGAAAGAACGCCACCTTCTACAAGGAACAGTTCTCTCAAAGAACCGCCGGTAAGTACGTGAACAAGATATGGAACACAGCCCACCGCCTGGGCTTCGGCAACTTCTTCCCCAAAGAAAAAGGCACCGAAGTGACAGACGACCATATGTATGTATACAACCTGCGGCAGATTCCCTGCGTAGACATCATCAACTATGACCCGAACTGCGACACCGGCTTCGGTGACTTCTGGCACACGATAGACGACACCATGGACATCATCGACAAGGGCACTCTCAACGCAGTGGGACAGACCTTGCTGGAAGTCATCTACAATGAGAAATAGACCATCAAATAGTAAATCGTAAATAGTAAAATAGTAAATCCCATGATAAGTATCAACGAAGTACAAGATGAAGTAATTGCCGAATTCAATGATTTCGACGATTGGATGGACCGGTACCAACTTCTTATTGATTTAGGAAACGAGCAGGAACCGCTCGACGAAAAATACAAGACGGAACAAAACCTGATTGAAGGTTGCCAGAGCCGCGTATGGCTGCAGGCAGACGAAGTGGACGGAAAAATTATTTTCCAGGCCGAAAGCGACGCACTGATTGTGAAAGGAATCATTTCACTGCTTATCAAAGTACTCTCCGGGCACACACCGGATGAGATACTGAACGCCGACCTCTATTTCATTGATAAAATAGGACTGAAGGAACACTTGTCGCCCACCCGTAGCAACGGACTGCTGTCCATGGTAAAGCAGATGCGAATGTATGCGTTGGCCTTCAAAGCGAAAGGCATCTAAAGGTTACGACCGACAATATATAAACTAATAATCAGCAGATTATATTTACCGGATGTTTACCCTATAATGTAAAAGCCGTTACTCCAGAATGTAACGGTTTTTACATTATGAAGTAACGACGTTTACCATAGTATGTAAAGGCGTTTACCGTAGTATGTAAAGGTGTTTACTGTAGTACGTAAACGGAGTTTCTTAAGGCGGTAAGCATTTCAACCTCTACTTGCGCCTTCTTCTCCCTATTTATCCCTCCTTAAACTCCAGTATATCCCCCGGCTGGCAATCAAGTTCCTTACAGATTGCTTCCAGTGTAGAGAAACGGATGGCCTTAGCCTTTCCGGTTTTGAGAATAGAGAGATTGGCAGGCGTAATATCAATCTTCTCCGCCAGTTCGCAAAGATATCTTTCTTCGGCCATCATTATGTCAAGGTTTACTATAATCATATAATTGTGTTCTATTTATCAATTATTCTTTTCCCACTCACACCACCAGTCAGTGTACCGTTTCGTCAACCGGTAATAACCATATATGCACAGATACATCCACGGCATTACAATATAGACTTTCCACTTCCCGTCAAAGGCCGGAAACAAGAGGAGAAAATAGACAATACTTGCCAACAATAAAACCGCCACAAGTCCGACAACGAAATACAGACCATATTTCACACTTTTCTTCATATCGCGCTCTTCACTTTTATTTAAATCGTCAACTCTTGTTCCTCACGCATACGAACTCCCATCTTAAAAAGATAGCCCATAAAGATGATGAAAACTCCCAATAACACGAATATCCGATAAGAAGTATCAGTCGGTACTCCTTCGGGAGTAAACCAGGAGAGAGTTACCTGAAAAAGCCCATTCAATGCTATCAGCACCCCAATGGTTTGTATCAAAGATGAATTCTGATAAACAAACACTTCCTCCTTCTTCACATTGCGGAGAATGAGAAAATACACAAGCCACATATTGTCATCACCAGCATTGTTACTGATTCGAGTAATATGTGCCAGATAAAATTAGCAGTATCATCCTTTCCCAACTCATAGCACAATGTCAGATTACGAACAATGCCGCCACCAATACATAGTCCACAGAAATAAAACAGCACATTCATAATAAGCGCTATCCGTCTCTTTGGTTCCTTTGGTTCCTTTTGTTTCATAAGTGTCATAATCCCTCCTCTCACTTTTAAATAGTCAAGTCCTGTTCTTCCTTTATCTTCACCCCGGCGGCAAATATCTCGGTGAAAAGAATTATAATAACCAGGGATGTGAAATCCGTATCATGCGATGCAACCACTTCATAGCCCAGCAGAGCCACTTGCTTCACTGCTTCAAGATGATTCAGCCAATCGTGCAAAGTCATCAAGCCGTACAATGCAGCAAACGAATAAGTAAAGAAACGCAACCGGGCTACATTATCCGAAGTAAACAC
>ENA-OQCP01000280-OQCP01000280.1-human-gut-metagenome-genome-assembly--contig:-NODE-280-length-22909-cov-2.074664_pt1 | contig 22909 bp, 36 predicted proteins | sample MGYA00242760_ERZ504583 | MGnify/ENA primary metagenome ERZ504583 (study PRJEB26092, sample SAMD00036308) | human gut metagenome | host: Homo sapiens | study: EMG produced TPA metagenomics assembly of...
GGTGCCTCCAGCTTACGGAGTGTTACTCATATGTAGACGATAGCCTGACATCGATCCGATGCTCAGACGTTCGTAGTGTACATCGATGATGCTCAGACGTACGTAGCTGTACATCGATCGATGCTCAGACGTACGTAGCTGTACATCGATCGATGCTCAGACGTACGTAGCTGTACATCGATCGATCATCGAGGCACCTGCGTGCATGAGGCCCGCCTGCAGGCCGGTCGTTTCCTTGCGCAGGAGCATCCTGTGGAGGCCGATGTTGTCATCGGCGCACCGGATTCCGGCCTGGACGCCGCGCTCGGCTATGCGCAGGAGAGCGGTATCCCCTACGGCGTCGGCTTTATCAAGAACAAATATGTCGGCCGCACCTTTATCCAGTCCACCCAGGCCCAGCGTGAGAGCAGCGTGCGCATCAAGCTGAACGCCATCTCCGCCACCGTCAAGGGCAAGCGCGTTGTGCTGGTCGATGACTCGATCGTGCGCGCACGACCAGCGCCCGCACCATTCGCCTGCTGCGCGAGGCCGGTGCCAAGGAAGTGCATTACCGCATCAGCGCCCCGCCCTTTGCCACCCCTGCTACTTCGGCACCGACATTCCCGATGAAAAAGACCTGATTGCCACCGGCCACACGGTCGAGGAGATCAACGAAATGGTCGGCTCCGATTCGCTGGGCTACCTGAGCATTGAGCATGTCCAGCAGCTGGGCATCCACAGCAGCTGCGGCTACTGCACCGGCTGCTTTACCGGCAAATATCCGGTCAACCCGCCCACCGAGACGATGGAGATCATCTACGACAAGCCGTTGAGCGTGTCGAACCCGAATAAGAAATTGTAACCGCAGGAGCGCATTTCCTATGCGCCTGCAAACGGCAATCTCACCCACGGGCGGATAGGGAATCCGCCCCTACGAATCCATTCGCAAGGGAGATATTTCGATTATGGAAAAAAGTTATTCTGCCAGCTACGCCGCCGCGGGCGTGGATATTACCGCCGGATACCGCTCAGTAGAGCTGATGAAGCAGTATGTTGCCCGCACGATGACGGAGAACTGCATTGGCGGTCTGGGCGGCTTCGGCGGTCTGTTTGAGCTGGACTGCACCGGCATCGAGCATCCGGTCCTGATCTCCGGCACGGACGGCGTCGGCACCAAGCTGCGCATCGCCATGCTGCTGGACAAGCATGACACCATCGGCATCGACTGCGTGGCCATGTGCGTCAATGATGTCATCTGCGCCGGTGCCAAGCGCTGGTCTTTTTGGATTACATTGCCTGCGGCAAGAACATCCCTGAGAAGATTGCCGAGATCGTCAAGGGCGTAGCGAGGGCTGCGTGCAGGCGGGCTGCTCTCTGGTGGGCGGCGAGACCGCCGAGCATCCCGGCATGATGCCGGAGGAGGAGTACGATCTGGCCGGCTTCACGGTTGGCGTTGTGGATAAGGCCAAGATTCTTGACAACTCCACGATGCAGCCCGGTGATGTCATGATCGCCCTGCCCTCCACCGGTGTACACTCCAACGGCTTCTCGCTGGTGCGCAAAATTTTTGACATCGACAATGACCCCGATGTGCTGAAAAAGACCTTTGACGGCATGGACAAGCCGCTGGGGCGAGGCCCTGCTGGCCCCCACCAAGATCTATGTCAAACCGGTTCTGGCTGTCATGGAGCAGGTCACGGTCAAGGGTGTGTCCCACATCACGGGCGGCGGCTTCTATGAGAATATCCCCCGCAGCTTGAAGAAGGCTGTGCAGCCGCATCGCCAAGGCCGATGTGCGCACCCCTGCCCTGTTTGAGGTAATGCAGCGCGAGGGCGGCATCACCGAGCATGACATGTTCAACACCTTCAACATGGGTGTCGGCATGGTGCTGACCGTTGCCGCTGAGGATGCAGACAAGACCATCGAGATCCTGCAGGCCAACGGTCAGGACGCCTACCGTCTGGGCACCATCGTTGAGGGTGACGGGGTCGAGCTGGTATGAAGCGTGTAGCGGTACTGGTATCGGGCGGCGGCACCAACCTGCAGGCCCTGCTGGAAAGTGAGCGCCGCGGCGAGAACCCTGACGGAAAGATCACGCTGGTCATTGCCAGCAAGCCCGGCGTGTACGCGCTGGAGCGGGCCGCCAATTTCGGCGTGGAGAGCGCTGTTGTCAGCCGCAAGGAGTATGCAGACAGCGCTGCCTTTGATGCTGCCCTGCTGGGCGTTTTGCAGGCCCATGACATTGATGTGGTCGTGCTGGCAGGCTTCCTGAGCGTGCTGGGCGAAAAGGTCATTGCGGCCTACCGCAACCGGATCCTGAATGTCCACCCGAGCCTGATCCCCAGCTTCTGCGGGCCGGGCTTCTACGGGCTGAAAGTGCATGAGGCTGCGCTGGCCCGCGGCGTCAAGCTGACCGGTGCCACCGTCCATCTTGTCAACGAGGAATGCGACGGCGGGCCGATCCTGCTGCAGAAGGCTGTGGCTGTACAGCCCGGCGACACCCCCGAGACTTGCAGAAGCGCGTCATGGTCGAGGCCGAGTGGCAGCTATTGCCCAAGGCGCTGGCCATGGTGTGCAGTGACGAGGTATAAACCATGAAAAGAACATCTATAAATATCTTGCCGGGAACGACTACCCCGCCGCGGCATTGTGCTGGGGCAGAGCCCGATGGCCAGAAGGTATTTGTTGCCTATTGGATCATGGGCCGCAGCGCCAACAGCCGCAACCGCGTGTTTGAGCCGATCACGGGCGGCATCCGCACGGTAGCCGCCGATCCCGCCAAGCTGGAGGATCCGCATCTGATCATCTACAATGCGGTGCTGACCCTGCGGGAGACCACCGTTGTGACCAATGGCGACCAGACCGACACGATTGCACAGTTCATGAACGGCAATCTCTTCCCCGGCTACAGCTTTGAGGCAGCGCTGGCCACCCGCACCTATGAGGATGATGCCCCCAATTTTACGCCGCGCATCTCCGGCGTGGTGGATATGCGCCGCGGCGGCTACAAGCTCTCCATTGTCAAATCCAACGAGGGCAACGCCGCCAGCGTCCAGCGCCAGACCTTCGACTACCCCCAGCCTGTGGCCGGTGAGGGACATTTCATCAGCACCTATGTCAAGAACGGTGCGCCCATCCCCAGCTTTGCGGGGGAGCCGCTGCGCGTTGCCATCGACACGAACGATGCCGACCAGTTTGCCAAGCAGCTGTGGGCCAGCCTGAACGATGACAACAAGGTCAGCCTCTTTGTGCGCAGCATTGCACTGGAGACCGGCAGCTATGAGGATATTATTCTGAACAAATACACCGCTGTGGAGGGCTAACATGAACGAATTCAGCTGAAATACGGCACCAACCCAACCAGAAGCCTGCCCGCATCTATATGGCTGACGGCTCCGAGCTGCCGGTTCAGATTTTGAACGGCCGCCCCGGCTACATCAACTTTCTGGATGCCTTCAACTCCTGGCAGCTGGTGCGCGACCTGAAGAAGGCGCTGGGCCTGCCCGCCGCTGCCAGCTTCAAGCATGTCTCCCCCGCCGGTGCGGCCATCGGCTGCCCCTGGATGACACGCTGCGCGCCATGTACACATTGCGCCCGAGACCGAGCTTTCCCCGCTGGCCTGCGCTATGCCCGCGCCCGCGGTGCCGACCGGATGTCCAGCTTCGGCGACTGGATCGCACTTTCCGATGTCTGCGATCTGGCCACCGCCAAGCTCATCCAGCATGAGGTTTCCGACGGCATCATTGCCCCCGGCTACGATGCCGATGCCCTCGAAGTCCTCAAGGGCAAGAAGAAGGGCAACTACAACATCGTTGCCATCGACCCCGGCTATGAGCCGCAGCCTCTTGAGACCCGCACCGTCTTTGGCGTGACCTTTGAGCAGGGCCGTCAGGATCTGGAGATCTCCGATGCACGATGCTGCAGAACCTCGTCACCGAGAACAAGACCCTGAGCGCCGAGCAGCGCCGCGATCTTATCATCAGCTGATCGTGCTGAAATACACCCAGTCCAACAGCGTCTGCTATGTGCAGGACGGCCAGACCATCGGTGTGGGCGCCGGCCAGCAGAGCCGCGTACACTGCACCCGTCTGGCAGGCCAGAAGGCCGACAACTGGCAGCTGCGCCACATGCCGAAGGTGCTGGGCCTTCCCTTCCGCGAGGATATTGCCAAGCCCAACCGCGACAATGCCATTGATGTCTATATCGGCGAAACGCCGGAGGATGTCATCGGTGATGATGTGTGGGCCGAGACTTTTACCCGAGCAGCCCGCCCCGCTGACTGCTGAGGAGAAGCGCGCATGGCTGGATGCTGTGACCGGTGTCAGCTTGGCAGTGATGCTTCTTCCCGTTCGGCGACAACATTGAGCGCGCACGCCGCAGCGGCGTGACTGCCATTGTGCAGCCGGGCGGCTCCATCCGCGACGCACAGGTAATTGACACCTGCAACAAGTACGGCATTGCGATGGCGTTCTGCGGCATCCGCTTGTTCCACCACTAAGCCTTTTTCAACGCGCCTGCGGCGTTTTGTCGTCGCGGGCTGTTGATGTTTGTAAGAGGTGTGCCTTCCTGCGGGGGAAGGTGGCCGAGGCTCCGACCGAGGCCGGATGAGGGCAGCAGTATCGCAGCCACCCGCACATGGGATATTGCGGCAAGACCGCTCATCAGTCACCTTCGGTGACAGCTTCCCCCGAGGGGGAAGCTTTATGTTAGGAGGTCACATCATGAAAATTCTGGTTGTAGGCGGCGGCGGGCGTGAGCACGCCATCATCCGCGCGCTGAAAAAAAGCCCCCGCTGCACCGAGATCTGGTGCGCACCCGGCAATGGCGGCATCAGCTATGATGCCCGCTGCAAGGCTATCCCCGCCACCGATGTGGACGCATGGTGCAGTTTGCCAAGGATGAAGCCTTTGACTATGTGGTCGTTGCACAGGACGACCCGCTGGCGCTGGGCATGGTGGACGCACTGGCCGCTGTCGGCATTCCCGCGTTCGGCCCGGACAAGGCTGCGGCGCGCATCGAGGCCAGCAAGGTATTCAGCAAGGATTTAATGAAGAAGTACGGCATCCCCACCGCCAAGTATGAGACATTCGATGATCCTGAAAAGGTCATGGACTACATCAGGGCCGAGGGCAAGTACCCGTGGTCATCAAGCAGACGGTCTGGCGCTCGGCAAGGGCGTGCTGATCTGCCAGAACGAGCAGGAGGCCGCTGACGGCGTCCGCGAGATCATGCTGGACAAAAAGTTCGGTGCCTCCGGCAACCATGTCGTTGTCGAGGAGTTTTTGACCGGCCCCGAGGTCAGTGTGCTGTCCTTCTGCGACGGCAAGACCGTCAAGCCGATGGTTTCCAGCATGGACCACAAGCGCGCGCTGGATCATGACGAGGGTCTGAACACCGGCGGCATGGGCACCGTGCCCCGAACCCCTACTACACGCCCGAGATGGCCGACCGCTGCATGAAGGAGATTTTCCTGCCCACCGTGGCCGCCATGCAGGCTGAGGGCTGCCCCTTCAAGGGCTGCCTCTACTTCGGCTGATGCTGACCCCGGACGGCCCCAAGGTCATTGAGTACAACTGCCGCTTCGGCGACCCTGAGACGCAGGTCGTGCTGCCCCTGCTGGAGAGCGACCTGCTGACCGTGATGGAGGCCACCACAAACGGCACGCTTGACAAGACGGAGGTTCGTTTCCGCGATGGCGCGGCCGCCTGTGTGATTCTGGCAAGCGGCGGCTATCCCCTTGCCTATGAGAAGGGCAAAGAGATCACCGGCCTTGACAACGGCCAGCTGAACGCGCCGATGTGACCGTCTACCACGCCGGCACCGCCGTCAAGGAGGGCCGCCTTGTCACGAACGGCGGCCGTGTGCTGGGCGTGACGGCCACTGCCGACACCCTGCCCGAGGCCCTGAAAAAGGCTTACGCCGCGACCGAGAGCATCCACTTTGACAAGCTGCACAAGCGTAGCGACATCGGCGCACGGGCATTGGCCGCAATGCAGTAAAAAGGCTTCCCCATCGGGGGAAGCTGTCACCGAAGGTGACTGATGAGGCAAACTTTCCGCAGCAATCCGTCAACGGGATACGCGGTACACCTTCCCCTCATCCGGCCTCGGACGGGGCCTCGGCCACCTTCCCCCAAGGGGGAAGGCTTTCCGTCCGTCACTTCCTGCAAAATCAACTCTCAGGAGGAAATAGTATGGTATATCGTATTTATGTCGAGAAGAAGCCCGGCTTTGATGGTGAAGCACAGGGTCTGCTCCATGAGCTTGTCGATCTGGTCGGCATCAAAAATCTGACCGGCCTGCGTCTTTTAAACCGCTATGATGTCGAGGGTATCGACAGCGCGCTGTTCCAGCAGGCCATCCCCACCGTGTTCTGCGAGCCGCCGGTGGATGTGACCTACGACACCCTGCCCGAGGCCAAAACGGTCTTTGCGGTCGAGTACCTGCCCGGTCAGTTTGACCAGCGCGCCGACTCTGCCAGCCAGTGCATCCAGCTCCTGAGTCAGGGCGAGCGCCCGGATGTCCGCTCTGCCCGCGTCTATCTGCTGGACGGCGAGCTGACTGCCGATGATCTGGCCGCTATTAAAAAGTATGTCATCAACCGGTCGAGGCCCGCGAGGCCGCCCTTGAGGAGCGCGCCACCCTGAAGATGGAGTTCGCCATCCCCACCGAGGTCGAGACGCTGAACGGCTTCACCGCGCTGGACGATGACGCGCTGGAGGCATTCCGCACCGAGAAGGGTCTGGCTATGGATCACGCCGACATCGTGTTCTGCCAGGATTACTTCAAATCCGAGCATCGTGACCCCACCATCACCGAGATCCGGCTGATCGACACCTACTGGTCCGACCACTGCCGCCACACCACCTTCGGTACGATTCTTGACGACGTCAAGATTGATGACGAGCTGGTACAGGCCGCCTTTGACCGTTATATGGCGCTGCGCGCCGAGACCGGCCGCGACAAGAAGAACCGCACCCTGATGGACTGCGCCACGATCGGTGCCAAGGCTTGAAGCAGCGCGGCATCCTCAGAACCTCGACGAGAGCGAGGAGATCAACGCCTGCACCGTCAAAATCAAGTGCGATGTGGACGGCGAGCAGCAGGACTGGCTCTTCCTCTTCAAGAACGAGACCCATAACCACCCCACCGAGATCGAGCCGTTCGGCGGTGCCGCAACCTGCATCGGCGGTGCCATCCGCGACCCGCTGTCCGGCCGCAGCTATGTCTATCAGGCCATGCGTGTGACCGGCGCAGGCGACCCGCTCAAGCCTGTCAGCGAGACCCTGCCCGGCAAGCTGCCCCAGCGCAAGCTGGTGACCACTGCCGCTGCCGGTTACTCCTCCTACGGCAACCAGATCGGCCTTGCCACCGGCCAGGTGGATGAGATCTACCACCCGGCTATGTGGCAAAGAGAATGGAGATCGGCGCTGTGGTGGGTGCGACTCCCGCTTCCCATGTCCGCCGCGAGTGCCCGCCCCCGGGGATGTCATCGTCCTGCTGGGCGGCCGCACCGGCCGCGACGGCATCGGCGGTGCCACCGGCTCCTCCAAGGCCCACAATCTGGGCAGCCTGGACACTGCGGTGCCGAGGTGCAGAAGGGCAATGCGCCCATCGAGCGCAAGCTCCAGCGCCTGTTCCGCCGTGAGGATGCCTGCAAGATGATCAAGCGCTGCAACGACTTTGGTGCGGGCGGCGTTTCCGTTGCCATCGGTGAGCTGGCCGACGGCCTGTATATCGACCTGAACAAGGTCACCAAGAAGTATGACGGCCTGGACGGCACCGAGCTGGCCATCAGCGAGAGCCAGGAGCGCATGGCTGTGGCCCTTGCCCCCGAGGATGTGGACAAGTTCATCGCCATTGCCACCGAGGAGAACCTTGAGGCTACCCCCGTGGCAAAGGTCACCGAGGAAAAGCGCCTGAACATGGTGTGGAACGGCGTGTCCATCGTCAACATCAGCCGCGAGTTCCTGAACTCCAACGGTGCCGAGAAGCACCAGAACGTCCATGTGGAGCAGGGTACCGTCTGGCAGCCCCAGTGGACCGGCATCACCTTCAGCCAGAAGATGAAGAACATGGTGGGCGACCTGAACATCTGCAGCAAGAAGGGCCTTTCTGAGCGGTTCGACAGCACCATTGGTGCCGCCACCGTCCTGATGCCCTTTGGCGGTGCTCACCAGCTGACTCCCCAGAACGCCATGGTGGCAAAGCTGCCCGTGGATGGCGAGACCAACACCTGCTCCGGCATGGCCTGGGGCTATAACCCCTATCTGATGAGCGCCAACCAGTATATCGGCGCACGGATGGCCGTGGTGGACAGTGTCACCAAACTGGTGGCCTCCGGCTTCCGCTATGAGGATGCCTACCTGACCTTCCAGGAGTACTTTGAGCGCCTGGGCACCAAGCCCGAGCGCTGGGGCAAGCCGCTGGCCGCCCTGCTGGGTGCTCTGGATGCCAGATGGGTCTGGGCATTGCCTCCATCGGCGGCAAGGACAGCATGTCCGGCTCCTTCGAACAGCTGGATGTGCCCCCCACGCTGGTCTCCTTTGCCACTGCCATCGGCAAGGCCAGCAAGGTGGTCTCCACCGAGTTCAAGAAGCCCGAGAGCACTGTTGTCCTCATCCGGCCCATTCTGGACCCCGAGACCGGCTGCCCCAACTTCTTCTCCCTGAAGGCAAACTACAAGATCGTGGAGCAGATGATCGAAGAGGGCATGGTGCATCTGCCTGCGCCGTGGGTTACGGCGGCATTGCCGAGGCTCTGTTCAAGATGGGCCTGGGCAACCACATCGGCTTCAAGATGCGTGCTGATATGCCCACCCACCGGATGTTCGAGCCCATGTACGGCTCCATCGTGCTGGAAATGGTCTCTGATTCCCCCGCAGGCGAGTTGCTGGGCGAGACCACCAGGGAGTATACCTTTGAAAGCTGCGGCGAGACGCTGGATATGGCAGAGCTGCAGGAGATCTGGGAAAGCAAGCTGGAGCCTGTGTACCCCTACCGCAAGGCAGGCCCCACTGTGGAAAAGATCAACGGCAAGCTGAACGCCCCTGCTGCCCCCAAGATCGGTGTGGCAAAGCCCAAGGTGATCATCCCGTGTTCCCCGGTACCAACTGTGAGTACGACACCGCCAAGGCCTTTGCCCGCGCCGGTGCTGACCCTGAGATCCTGGTCATCCGCAACCTGACCCCGGCGGACGTTACCGCCAGCTGCGAGGCACTGGTCAAGGCCATTGGCGAGAGCCAGATCGTGATGCTGCCCGGCGGTTTCTCCGGCGGCGACGAGCCGGACGGCAGCGCCAAGTTCATCGCCTCCTTCTTCCGCAGCCCTGCGGTCACCGAGGCGGTCCGCGACCTGCTGCAGCACCGCGACGGTCTGATGCTGGGCATCTGCAACGGCTTCCAGGCCCTGATCAAGCTGGGTCTGGTGCCCTACGGCGATATCCGCCCCATCACGGCCTATGACCCGACCCTGACCTTCAACACCATCGGCCGCCACCAGAGCATGCTGGTGCGCACCCGCGTTGCATCCACCGGCAGCCCCTGGCTGTCCCACTGCGATGCAGGCAGCGAGTACGAGATCGCCATCAGCCACGGCGAGGGCCGCTTTGTGGCACCCCAGAACGTGCTGGATCAGCTGGTTGCCAACGGCAGGTGGCTACCCAGTATGTTGATCTGGAAGGCGAGCCCACCATGGATCAGCGCTACAACCCCAACGGCTCTCTGCTGGCCATTGAGGGCATCACCAGCCCGGACGGCCGCGTGTTCGGCAAGATGGGCCACTCGGAGCGCAGCGGCGAGTACCTGTACAAGAACGTCACCGGCGATAAATATCAGCCGATCTTTGAGGGCGGCGTAGACTATTTCAAGGTTTGATGGTAGAATAGAGAAAAACTCCTTCCGTCATGCTGACGCGATGCCACCTCCCTCTTCGAGGGGCTGTCGCCGGAAGGCGGCTGGGGGAGTTACTTTCAGGAGGAAACAACCAATGGCACAGCATGATCGTTATATCAGCCCTTCTCTACCCGTTATTCTTCCGACGAGATGCAGTACATCTTCTCGGATGACAACAAGTTCCGCACCTGGCGCCGCCTGTGGGTGGCGCTGGCCCGGGCGAGATGGAGCAGGGCCTGACCAATATCACCCCCGAATGGTGGCCGAGCTGGAAGCCCATGTGGACGACATCAACTACGAGGTCGCCATTGCGCGCGAGAAGCTGGTGCGCCATGATGTGATGAGCACGTTTACGCCTACGGCCAGCAGTGCCCCAAGGCAGCAGGCGTCATCCATCTGGGTGCCACCAGCTGCTATGTGGGCGATAACACCGATATCATCGTGATGCGGCAGGGCCTGGAGCTCATTCGCAAAAAGCTGATCGGTGTGCTGGCAAAGCTCTCCCGCTTTGCTGAGGAGTACAAGGACATGCCCTGCATGGCCTATACCCACTGCCAGCCTGCACAGCCCACCACCGTGGGCAAGCGCGCTACCCTGTGGGCCAACGAGCTGGTGATGGATCTTGCCGAGATCGACCACCGCCTTGCAACTCTGCAGCTGCGCGGTGTCAAGGGCACCACCGGCACCCAGGCTTCCTTTATGGAGCTGTTCAAGGGCGATGTAGACAAGATCCGCGCTGTGGATGCTTCCATTGCCAGGGAGATGGGCTTTGCCCCGGATGCCGTGATCCCCGTGTCCGGCCAGACCTACAGCCGCAAGGTGGATGCCTTTATCCTGAACGCTCTGGCGGGCATTGCCCAGAGCTGCATGAAGTTTGCCACCGACCTGCGCCTGCTGGCCAACTTCAAGGAGATGGAAGAACCCTTTGAGAAGAACCAGATCGGTTCCTCCGCCATGCCTTACAAGCGCAACCCCATGCGGTGTGAGCGCATCTGTGCCCTGAGCCGCTACCTGATGGTGGATGTGCTGAACCCCAGCTTCACCACCGGCACCCAGTGGTTTGAGCGCACTCTGGATGACAGCGCCAACAAGCGTGTTGCCATGGCCGAGGGCTTCCTGGCTGCCGATGCCATCCTGAACATCATGCTCAATGTCACCGATGGCATCGTGGTCTACCCCAAAGTGGTGCGCAGCCGCCTGATGGCAGAGCTGCCCTTCATGGCCAGCGAGAACATCATGATGCAGGCTGTGGAAAAGGGCGGCAACCGTCAGGAGCTCCACGAGCGCCTGCGCCAGCACGCCATTGCCGCTGGCAAGCAGGTCAAGGAAGAGGGCCTGCCCAACGATATGGTGGACCGCGTTGCAGCCGACCCCGCCTTTGGCCTGACCAAGGAGGAGATCGTGGCCGGTCTGGTGCCCGAAAACTTTGTGGGCCGTGCACCCCAGCAGGTGGAGGAGTTCATTGCAAATGTGCTCCAGCCCATCTTTGATGCCAACCCCGATGCTGTGGAACAGCACGCTTCTCTGAGCGTTTAAGGGTGTGGCCCAGTAGCTTTCTCCTCGGACACGGCTTGGGCCATTCCATCGCCCGCCCTACTGCCTGCGGCAGCAGGTCCCACCCCAGCGGACGGTCCTCGGAGAAACTCCCGGTCCACTGAACTGCAAAATCTATCGCTGCGCTCCGCCTTTGGGCAGGGCGCAGCTTTGCTATAACCGGAAAAGGAGAACCTATGCGACTAGACAAATATCTGGCCGAGACGGCGCAATGCACCCGGAGCGAGGCAAAGACCTGCTGAGCAGGGGACGGGTGACGGTGAACGGCGCGGTGTGCAAAAAGGGGGACACCCAGCTCAGGGAAGGGGACAGCGTGGCGGTGGACGGTGCGCCGCTTGCTTACCAGCAGTTCGTCTACCTGATGATCAACAAGCCCGAGGGCGTGGTGAGCGCTTCCACCGACAAGCGGGATACCACCGTGGTGGATCTGATCGGGGATGCTACCCCCGGCGGGAGCTGTTCCCGGCCGGCCGGCTGGACAAGACCAGCACCGGCTTTGTCCTGCTGACGGATGACGGCGCTTCGCCCACGAGATCCTTGCCCCGAAGCGCCATGTCTCCAAAACCTACACGGTGGTCATTGACACACCGCTGACCGAGGAGATGCGCAGGGGCTTTGCCGAGGGCGTGACGCTGGCGGATGGCACCGCCCTCTCCCCGGCAGAGGTGGAAGCCCTGACCCCGGACGGCCTGACCGTGAAAGTCAGGCTCAGGCAGGGGGTGTACCACCAGATCAAGCGGATGTTCGGTGTGTACGGCGCGGGCGTGAACGCCCTGCATCGGGATGCCATCGGCGGGCTTGCGCTGGATCCGGCCCTTGCACCGGGACAGTGGCGGGAGCTTTCTGCGGAGGAAGTGACAGCAATTACCACCGGAGCCTGACTGCTTTTCACCTGATTTTCAAAAAAACATCACATTTTGCCGGTAAAATATTCACAAGAACCACGCAAAACAGTGCTTTTTGGGCCTGAAAATACCCCCGAAAGATAATTCACCAAGAAAGTCAAAAATATTTTGGTGAAATATGTTGCAAAAGTAAATTCTTTTGTGTAAAATAGATAATGTAAAGCGGCGAAATTGTTAAAAACGACAATCTCGCCCCTGCGGCTTGCACAAAAGAGGAAAAGGGGTATCCATTTATGGCCAATAGAGTATTCCAGAGCGTGATCTACCAGATGAAAGACGCCATCGATCGTGTGGTCGGTGTGGTGGATGAGACCGGCGCTGTGATCTCCTGCTCGGAGCTGAACCTGATCGGAGAGGTGCGCGAGGGCTTTATGGCAGAGCGCCTGACGGCCGGTGACCGCTTTGTGCGGGATGGCTACACCTATCAGCAGTTCTCCAGCGCAAAGCATAACGACTATGCCGTGTTTGTGGAAGGCGCGGACGAGACTGCGGGCCAGTTTGCGGCCCTGCTCTCCATCAGTCTGCAGAGCATCAAGCAGTACCACGATGAAAAGTTCGACAAAGCCAACTTCATCAAGAACGTGGTGCTGGACAACATCCTGCCCGGCGATATCTACGCCAAGCCCGTGAGCTGCACTTTGCCACCGATGTTTCCCGTGTGGTGTTCATTGTGCGCGTGACCTCCGGCGGCGACATCTCCGCTTACGATGTGGTCAGCAGCCTGTTCCCGGACAAGCAGAAGGACTTTGTGTTCAATATCAGCGAGACCGACACCGTGCTGGTCAAGGAGATCCGCAAGGGCATCGACCGCACCGATATGGAGAAGCTGGCTGCCAGCATCGTGGACACCCTGTCCGGTGAGCATTACATCAAGGCTGTGGTCGGCATCGGCACCCCCATCTCCAACGTGAAGGATCTGGCTACCTCCTTCAAGGAAGCCAGATCGCCATGGAGGTCAGCAAGGTGTTCGACACCGAGAAGCAGATCATCCGCTACGACAACCTTGGCATTGCCCGCCTGATCTACCAGCTGCCCACCACTGTCTGCGAGATGTTCCTGCGTGAGGTGTTCAAGCAGGGCAGCATCGAGAGCCTGGATCAGGAGACCCTGTTCACCATCCAGCGCTTCTTCGAGAACAACCTGAATGTGTCTGAGACCAGCCGCGGCCTGTTTGTCCACCGCAACACGCTGGTGTATCGTCTGGAAAAGATCAAAAAACTGACCGGTCTGGATCTGCGTGAGTTCGACGATGCCATCGTCTTTAAGGTGGCGTTGATGGTCAAGAAGTACCTGTCCAACAACCCGGCCAAATATTAAGCAAACGCTTGCGGCGCAAAGCCGTCGGCGCAGAACCGGCCGCTCGAAACCGATGCTGGCCGGTTCTTTTGGTTTGGAGAAAATTATTGGGAGCGAAAAACGCATGATAGATTTTGAACACGTTTCAAAGCAGTACAAGCACAACGCAAAGCCTGCCCTGGAGGATGTCAACTTCCATGTGGATGACGGCGAGTTTGTTTTTTCTGCTGGGTCACTCGGGCGCGGGCAAATCCACCTGCTCAAGCTGATCCTGCGCGAGGAGACCCCCACCGAGGGCCGCGTGCTGGTGAACGGGCAGGATGTTGCCCGCCTGCGCCGCCGCAAGATCCCCTACCTGCGCCGTCAGATGGGCATCATCTTTCAGGATTTCCGGCTCATCCCCACCATGACCGTTTACGAGAACATTGCCTTTGCCATGCATGTTACCAACATCGGGCACAAGCAGATCAAGGAGCGCGTGAATTACATGCTGGAGCTTGTCCACCTGGAGGACAAAGCAAAGGTCTACCCCGACCTGCTCTCCGGCGGTGAGCAGCAGCGTGTGGCTGTGGCCCGCGCCCTGGCCCACGCCCCCAAGCTGGTGATTGCGGACGAGCCCACCGGCAACATCGACCCCGAGCTGAGCCTTGAGATGATGGAGCTGCTGGAGCGTGTCAGCGAGATGGGCATCACTGTGCTGGTGGTCACCCATGAGCACGAGCTGGTCCGTCACTTTGACCGCCGCGTGGTCACCCTGTCCGGCGGACACATCATCTCGGATGTGCCCACGGGCTCCATGATCCCTCACCCGCCCGTAGACCCGAAGGAACTGGAAATGGAGGTGTCGCTGGTATGATGAAGCCCTCTACGTTCGGTTTCCTTGTGGTGCGCGGCGTGCGCAACCTGGGCAAGCACTGGGCCATGACCATTGCCTGCATCGCCTCCCTGAGCGTCTGTATGACCCTGAACACCTTTGCCACGCTGGCGGAAGTCAATGTGAACAGCATGGTGAACTATCTGGGCCAGCAGAACGAGATGGTGGTCTATGTGGACCCCGAAGCCGACGATGCCACCATCCAGTCGGTAGGGGAGCGCATCACTGCCACCCCGGGCGTGAGCCGGGTGCAGTACATGTCCAAGGAGGATGTGCTCAACCAGTACCGTGGGTACATGGCGGATTACGCCGTCCTGCTGGACGAATTTGAGAATGATAACCCCTTCAAGGCCAACTACCGTGTCTCGCTGGCAGACCTGAGCCAGATGCAGACCATGAGCCAGAACTTCCAGAGCATCCCGGGCGTGTACAGCGTTACCGCCCCCATTGAGATGACCCAGACCTTTGTGGAGGTCCAGCGGGCCGTGACCAAGGTGGGCCAGATCGTGATCCTGGTGTTGATGGCGGTCAGCATCATACGGTGGGCAGCACCATCCGCCTGAGCGTTTTTGCCCGCCGCCGTGAGATCGAGATCATGAAGTATGTGGGCGCGACCAACCACCTTGTCACCCTGCCCTTTTTTGTGGAGGGCCTGACCATGGGCTGATCTCTGGTGCCATCACCTCGGTAGCCGGTATCTTCGGCTATGCCTACATCGTGCATGCCTCCAGCACGCTGGGCGGGTTGTGGCAGCTGCTCATGGGCACCGCCATGGTGCCTGTGGATGCCGTCTGGCCCACCATCTGACGTACAGTCTGGCCGGTGGTGCGCTGGTGGGTGCGCTGGGCAGCATGTTCTCCATCCGCAAACATCTGAATGTGTAAGCGAAAGGAGCCTTCTCTGTGAAACAAGCAAAACACTCTGCGGGCTTCCGCCTGCACCTCATGTATACCCCCACCCACGCTAAGCCCGCCCCCGGGCACAGCCGGGCCATGCGCGCCGCCAGCCTGTTTCTGGCAGCGGCCTGCCTGCTGCTGAGCGTTTCGGTCTACCCGGCCACGGCGGCTACCAGCATGTCCAGCCTGCAGAACAAGCTGGATAAGCTCTCCCAGTCCATTGTACAGCACAAAAAGGAACTGTCCAACGCAAAAAAGAAGGAGCAGGCCGCCAAGGCGCTGGAATCGGAGCTGAAGGAAAAGGTCACGGTGGTCCAGAGCCAGATCAGCGTGCTGAAGGGCCAGATCGCCGAGGTGCAGAACAGCATCGGCCTGAAGGAACAGGAGATCGCCGCCAAGGAACAGCAGATCACCGAAAAAGAAGCGGAGATCGCCGACCAGTGGGGGATTTCAAGCAGCACATGGCCGCCATGCAGGAGCTGCGGGACGGCGGCAGCGTTGCCATGCTGTCTGCGGTGAACGACCTGTATGAGCTGCTGACCTTCAACGAGGTCATGCAGGACATCTCCATCAAGGACACCGAGATCCTGGACAACATGAAGAACGCCAAGGAAGCGCTGGAAAGCGATAAGCTGACGCTGGAATCCCAGCGCAGCGAGCTGCAAAGCAAAAAGGCAGATCTGGATGCCCAGAACAGCCAGATGCGTGCCAAGCAGAACGAGCTCAACTCCAGCGTGGCCGCCGCCAGATGAGCGCTGCCGAGGCGCAGCAGGCCCAGAAGGACGCGCAGGCCGCCATTGAATCGGACGAGATGAACTATGAGGCCGTCAAGAAGCAGATCCAGAAGATGATCGCCGCGGCCGCTGCCTCCAAGCCCACCCTGAGCTTTACCGGCTTCATCTGCCCGCTCAAGAGCTATAGCCGCATTTCCAGTGAGTACGGCTGGCGCAAGAACCCCGTTACGGGGGTCAACAAGCTCCACGCCGGTACCGACTTTGCCGCCCCGGGCGGCACGCCTATCTATGCAGCCGCCAGCGGCTATGTGCAGGTGGCGGGCTGGTCCAGCGGCGGCTACGGCAACTATGTCATCATCTACCACGGCAAAATGTCCGATGGCAACCAGTACAGCACCCTGTACGGCCACATGCGGTCGGTCGCCACCTCGGCGGGCAAGTATGTCCAGCAGGGCGAGATCATCGGTTATGTGGGCAGCACGGGCAACTCTACCGGCAACCACCTCCATCTGGAGGTCTGGAAGGGCGGCTCCAAGGCCAATGCCGTCAACCCCCGTGGTTATATCCCCATGAAATAATCTGCATTGTATCAAAGGAGGCCGTCAGGGCTTATGAAGGAAGAAAAACGCAAGCGCATCCTGCGCGTGGGCTGTCTGATCCTGGCAGGGATCTTTGCACTTTCCATGCTGGGCAGCGTGGTTATGATGCTGCTGGTCTGACAGAGGAGGGAAGAAGATGAACCGTAAGATATCGGTCGGCATGGCGGTCAGCATCGTCATCCTGGCCATGACCGTTACCTTTTCCATTACCATGCTGGTGGCGATGCGCCTGTTTGACAGCACCGTTTCCAGCGTGAAGGAAAAGGAAAGCATGTACAACAAGATCGCTGAGGTGGACCGCTATGTCCGCAGCAACGATTACTATCCATTGATGAGACCACCCTCTATGACCGCCTGACGGCTGGCTACCTGCTGGGCACCGGCGACAAGTACGCCCGCTATTTCAGCGCCACCGCCTATACGGAGCTGATGAATACCCAGAACGGCACCCTGATCGGCATTGGCGTGGAGCTGGCTGTGGATCAGTCCGGCTATGCCAAGGTCATCAAGGTCTACGATGAATCCCCGCCAAGGAGGCCGGCATTCAGGTCGGCAACTACATCACCGCTGTGGACGGCACCGATGTCAAGAGCATGAGCAGCGTGGATGCCATCCAGACCCGCCTGCGCGGCGAGAGCGGCACCACCGTCAATGTGACCTGGCTGGACAGCGAGGCCGCCGAGCATACCGCTGACCTGACCCACTCCGGCTACAGCTCCACCACCGTGGATTACCAGATGGTGCAGGGCAATGTGGCTACATCCGGATCCGCCAGTTTGATTCCACCACCCCCAGCGAGCTGGATTACGCCATCCGCAGCCTGAGCGCCAGCGGCGCGGGCAGCCTGGTGTTTGACCTGCGTGATAACGGCGGCGGCCTGCTGGACGATGCCATTCAGTGCATTGACCTGATCGCCCCGGAGGCACGCTGGCCTTTGCTGAGGATAAGAACGGCACCCAGACCCTGCTGGGCACCAGCACCAGCGAATCCCAGATCGACCTGCCTGTGGTCTGCCTGGTCAACGGCAGCACTGCCAGCGCTGCGGAGCTCTTTGCCAGCAGCCTGCGCACCCTGAATGGTGCCCGTCTGGTGGGCACCACCACCCAGGGCAAGGGCACCATCCAGAGCAGCCCCCAGCGCCTGTCCGATGGCAGTGCCGTGGTGGTTACCGTGGCAAAGCTGGTCTGCGGCGATGGCAGCTGCTTTGACGGCACCGGCCTGACCGTGGATGTGGAGCGTCCCCTGACTGCAGATGAGCAGACCGCATACTATGATTACACTGTGGAGAACGATCCCCAGATCCAGCGTGCCGTGAGCACCGCCCAGCAGATGAGCGGTACCACCACCGTGAGCGGTGTCAACGAAGCGGCTTCCAGTGAAGCTGCCGACAGCGCCGCCGCTGAGAGCGTGGCGGAAGGGGACGCTGAGGCTGCATCTGCCGAGAGCACCCCGGCAGAGACCGCGCCCGCCGAAAGTGAAGCGGCAGGGGAGAGCACTGCATCCAGTAGTCAAGAATAAGAGAACAACCCTCTCCGTCAGCGCTGACGCGCTGCCACCTCTCCCGAAGGGCGAGGTCTTGGCAATTCATGCAAAGTTTGCGGTTTTGTCCAAAGCTCCCCCTTTGGGGGAGCTGGCGAGCGAAGCGAGACTGAGAGGGTTATTTTGGAAAAGAAGGATAGAGCCATGCCCGAACTGACCGACCTGTCTTATGTGCGCGCCCTGTGCGAAAAATATGATTTTGCCCTCTCCAAGGGCTTTGGCCAGAACTTCATCGTCAACCCAGGCCTGCCCCCCAAGATCGTGGATGCCAGCGGCGTGGACAAGCGCTACGGCGTGCTCGAGATCGGCCCCGGCATCGGCGTGCTGACCCGGGAGCTGGCAAAGCGGGCGGCAAAGGTGGTCTCCATCGAGGTGGACGAACGCCTGCCCCCCCTGCTGGCCGAGACCATGGCCGGTGTGGACAATTTCAAGCTGGTGCTGCAGGATGTGCTCAAGGTAGACCTGAAAGCCTGATGCGCAGGAGTTCCCCGGGATGCCGGTGGCGGTCTGCGCCAACCTGCCCTACTATATTACAAGCCCTATTGTGATGAAGCTGCTGGGCGACCGCCTGCCCATCGAGAGCCTGACCGTGATGGTGCAGAAGGAAGCTGCCGATCGTCTGGCCGCTGCCCCGGGTACCCGGGCATCCAGCGCCATCAGCTGCGCGGTGAGCTATTACGCGACCTCTAAGATGATGTTCACTGCCGCCCCGGGCAGCTTTTACCCGGCCCCCAAGGTGACCAGCGCCGTGGTGCGGATGGAGATCCGCCCCACCCCCGCCGTGCAGGTGGAGGACGAGGCTGGCTACTTTGCCCTTGTGCGCGCGGCCTTTGGCCAGCGGCGCAAAACTGCCGCCAATGCCATTGCCAGCGGCCTGGGGATGCCCAAGGATGCCGTGACCGCTGCCATTGAAGCCGCCGGTTTCGATGCCCGCATCCGTCCTGAGGCCCTGACACTGGAGGATTTTGCAAAGATCCAGAGCACGCTGGCCCGGTGACTTGTTTTAATAATTCGGTTTTCCAAAAGCAGGTGCTCTTCGCAAAGCGTGGAGCGCCTGCTCTTTTAGAATATAAAGCAGAAAATACGGTGTCCTTTTGACAAGAACAATTCCGGTTGTTTTGTCCGCAGCATCGTCTGTTAAATTTCCTGCACGCTTTACCATGCAAAAGCAAATATATTTCATCGTTTTTGCGCGGCAGACTTTGCTTTTTGAAGAAAAAGCTGTGTGTGCTCCATTGACATCTTTTTATTTCAATGGTACAATATATGACGTGTTAAGGTTTTGCGGGAGGAGCACAGGTGCAGACAGAGGGGTCTGTTTCTGCGCTCTTTTGTATTCCCTGGCAATACAGGATTCAAAAAACCTCCGCAGAATAGTGGGAAAACAGCAGGACATCCCGCCCTGCACCATGCACTGAAGCACGGAATTATTATAGGGAGGAAAACACAATGAACAACAACTACGAGTCTCATGCAATCAGCCGCCGCAGCTTTCTGAAGGCTTCCGGTGTCGTTGGTGCCGCCGGCATTCTGGCCGCCTGCGGCGGCAACTCTGGCAGCAGCTCCACCGCCGCTTCCTCTGGTGCTACCAGCGCTCCCAACACCACCGGCGCTACCCCGCTGAAGGAGTTCATCTCCTGGGAGAGCACCAACCGTGAGCTGGAGAGCTGGAACATGCTGTACAGCCAGATGGCTTCCGACATGAATGTCACCACCAACCTGTGGGAAGGCCTGCTGAGCTTTGACTGCTACGGCAAGGCCGTGCCTTCCGTGGCCAAGGAGTGGAGCCACAATGAGGACTCTTCTGTTTGGACCTTCAACCTCCGCGACGATGTGGACTGGGTAGATGTGAACGGCGAGGTCAAGGCTCACCTGACCAGCAAGGACTTCCTCGTGGGTCTGGAGTGGGTGCTGAACGCAGCCAAGAACCAGGCCAACAACACCTCCATGCCCAACGAGACCCTGACCGGTGCTGCTGATTACTATCAGAAGACCAGCGATATGGGCGATGCTGCTGCCGACCTGACCTACCAGGATATGCTGGACGCAGGCGTTGGCGTTGAGGCTCCGGATGATTACACCCTGGTCTTCACCTGCAAGGATCCCTGCCCCTACTTCGATACCGTTGCTGCCTACACCAGCTTCTACCCCGCCTCTGAGGATCTGATCAACGAGCTGGGCGTTGAGGGCTTCCGTGCCTGCGATTACACCAACATGTGGTACAATGGTCCCTATGTGGTGGAGGAGTTCATCAGCCAGAACACCAAGAGCTACATCCCCAACCCCAACTACTTTGGTGCAAACGATGTGTCCCGCTTCGACCGCTTCACCGTTACCATGATCAGCGACCAAACCGTTACCTTCCAGCTGTACCAGAACCGTGAGCTGGACGAGATGGATGTGGGCGAGAGCACTCTGACCACCATCCAGGCTGATCCCAACAGCGAGTACAATGATCAGCTGTGCGAGAAGCGCCCCAAGAAGTTCAGCTACCAGATGCACTTCAACTATCAGAAGAACAACGAGGACGGCACCCCCGACGACAACTGGAACAAGGCTATTGCCAACACTGCTTTCCGTCAGTGCTTCTACAAGGGCCTGGAGATGACCAACTGGTATGCACGTACCAACAAGATCAACCCCCTGAAGTGCGAGAACGACTACTACACCATGCCCGGTGTCTGCTACAACACCCAGGGCCAGGAGTACTCCACCTGGTTGCCAAGGAGATGGGCTTCGACAAGGAAGCATACGATGGCAAGACCATGATCCGTCTGCGCGCCAACAACGGCGACATCGCTGACCTGAAGAAGCAGGCAATGGACGAGCTGAGCGCCATCGGCGTCACCTTCCCTGTCCACGCTGCTTACTACATCATCGCCGGCAACTCCACCGCTCTGGACAACGCAACCGTGCTGAAGCAGTGCTTCACCGACAGCTTCGGCGATGACTTCATCGTGCTGGACATCAAGACTTACGTCTCCTCCATCACCCAGGAAGTCCGTAATCCTCAGCTGCAGAGCTTCGTCATCAACGGCTGGGGCGCTGACTTCGGCGATCCCGTCAACTTCGTTGGTCAGGAGATCCTGCACGACGACAACGCTTACTACAGCTGGTACTACTCCAACATCGCCAAGGTCGTGGAGGCCGGCCCCGCTGACTGGCAGAAGGATCTGGTGGCCTGCTACGAGGAGTTCACCGATCTGGTCAACACCGCAAAGGCCATCGTTGATGATACCGATGCCCGCTACGCTGCTTTGCAAAGGCCGAGGCTAGCATGCTGAACAACGTTCTGGCCTGCCCCAGCTACTTCGAGGTGGCCTGGACTCTGACCCACGCCAACGAGTACAGCAAGATCAACGCAATGTATGGTCCCTGCAACTACAAGGCTGTGAACTGGGAGACCAGCGAAGAGGCTTACACCACCGAGCAGTACGAGGAGTTCGCCGCTGCATTCGACGCAGCTACCAAGGCTTAAGTTCCCCGTTTCCCCGCCCGAAGTAGAAATAAAAGTTAAGGGTTCGATAACATGTTAAAATACACGGTTAAGCGGCTGATCCAGTCGCTTGTCACAATCTTTCTGATCGCAACAGCAGTTTTCCTGATGATGCGCTGCCTGCCGACGGACTACTACTTCACTGAGGAACAGCTCATGAAGTTTACCGATCAGCAGAAGACCGCCGCTCTGGAAGCAGCTGGCCTGACCGATCCCATCCCCACCCAGCTGGTCAAGTTCTACAACAGCCTGCTGCATCTGGACTTCGGCACTTCCCGCCGCATCCAGAACGGTGCCCCGGTGGTCAAGGTCATTGGTAAAAAGTTTGGTATCTCCATGCGGCTGGGTCTCATCGCCTCCGGCATCTCTCTGGTGATCGGTGTGCTGATGGGCATCCTGCAGGCGGCATTCAAGGACAAGGTATTCGACTGGATCGGCACGGCCTACACCGTGTTCGTCAACGCGGTCCCGTCGCTGGTGTCGTATTCTCTGGTGCTGGTCTTTGGCTCCAAGTACCTGGGATTCCCCACGCTGTATTCCACCCGCAATGTGAGTGCTTCCAGCGTGCTGCCCATCACCTGCCTTTCGCTGGCATCCATTGCAGGCTATGCCCTGTGGACCCGCCGCTACATGGTGGATGAGCTGACCCGCGACTATATCAAGCTGGCCCGTGTCAAGGGCCTGAGCTCCCGCGAGATCATGTTCAAGCATGTTCTGCGCAACGCCATGGTCCCCATGGTGCAGTATATCCCCCAGTCCATCCTGCTGACGGTGGGCGGCTCCCTGCTGATGGAACGGTTCTTCTCCGTTCCCGGCATGGGCCCCCTGCTGACGGATGCCATCCAGCGCTATGACCTGAATGTCGTTCAGACCCTGGTCATCCTCTACGCCGTGCTGGGCATCGTGGGCGTGTTCCTGGGCGATGTGCTGATGATGGTGGTTGACCCCCGTATTACTCTGACCGGAAAGGAGGAGGCTCGCTGATGGCTAAGGCATCGGATTTTGAGGCAAGAAGCCCGAAGAACTGTTCTACTTTGTGGATTATTCCCCGGAAGAAGCTGAACGCATCGGCTACTCCAACTATTCCTACTGGGGTTCTGTCATCCAGAACTTATCACCGACTGCCCATAGAGAGGCCAAATTTT
>ENA-OQCP01000281-OQCP01000281.1-human-gut-metagenome-genome-assembly--contig:-NODE-281-length-22907-cov-2.660360_pt1 | contig 22907 bp, 28 predicted proteins | sample MGYA00242760_ERZ504583 | MGnify/ENA primary metagenome ERZ504583 (study PRJEB26092, sample SAMD00036308) | human gut metagenome | host: Homo sapiens | study: EMG produced TPA metagenomics assembly of...
CCGGATTTCCTCCGGGGTTATGCCGAGCTGTTTCATGTGGGCAACAAAAGCAGATACTTCTGCGGCGGCAAGTTCTTTTTTCATCTGATGAATCAACTCCTTATCTTCGGTAATAAAGCGTCCGCTGGTCCGCTGGGAATAGATCAGTCCGCTGCGTTCCAGTTCGGAAAGCGCTTTCTGCATTGTGTTCGGGTTGACGGCGGCCTCCTGCGCGAGATCGCGGACGGACGGAAGCTTATCGCCCGGCTGATAGCGCCCGGTGATGATGTCCATCTGTACCCGCTCGATGATCTGCAGATAGATCGGCCGCGAGGAATCAAGATTCCATGGCATATGGCATTCACTCCTTTTGTACTACTGTATTAATTTGATAGTACAATCATACAATCGGTTTATGGATTTGTCAAGAAAATTAAGAAAAAATTTTAGATTTAGAGGTTAAATTGTGGTAAACTAAGCGTAAGTGCGGCACATTAGTATTAGAAGAAAAACCGCAGAAATAGTTCCGTCTAAAAAGATGGATGAAGGGAGAAATATGGCAGAAATTAAACTGAAAAAAAGAGAAGAGATGGATCCGGCGTACTGCTGGGATCTTTCGAGTTTGTTTGGTAGTGATGAAGAATTTGAGAAAACAGAGCAGGAGCTTGCGAAGAAAATAGAAGCGTTCCGCGCAAAACAGGGAACAATGAAAGAGAGTGCAGAAGCGCTGTATGACGTTCTTTCCGGTCTTGATGACATCAGCCGCGTCTTTTCCAGCCTGTATGTCTATGCAAGCCAGAAATATCACCAGGATATGGGAAATCAGAAGTATCAGGGCTATGCCGGAAAGATGGACAGCATGATGGCTGTTCTTGCGGATGCCTCTTCTTTCGTAGAGCCGGAGATCCTGGAGCTTGACGAGGAGACGGTTACAGAATTTGAAAAAGCATATGAGCCGCTCCGTCTGTACGATCGCATATTAAAAGAAAACTTCCGCAAGAAAGAGCACATTCTCTCGCCGGAGATGGAGGCGGTTCTTGCAAAAGCCGGAGAGATGGCATCCAGCCGGATCAGATTTTCTCGGCATTTTCGAACGCAGACCTCAGATTCCAGCCGGTCACGGATGAAGAGGAAAATCAGGTTCCACTGAGCCACGGCACCTTCGTCGGATTTTTACAGTCGAAGGACCGCCGGGTCAGAAAAGAAGCGTTTGAGAAGTATTATGCGGAGTATGAAAAACACAAAAACATGCTCGCCGCAACGTTCGGTGCCAATCTGAAACAGGCCGCATTCTTTGCAGATGTAAGAAAATATCCATCTGCACTGGCTGCATCGCTGGATGGCGGAAATATCCCGGTTTTGGTTTACGACAAGCTGCTCGAGGCGATTCATGCAAAAATGCCGGCGATGTACCGCTACGTGGCACTGCGTAAAAAGCTGCTCGGTGTGGATGAACTTCATATGTATGATGTTTACGTTTCTCTGACGAAAGAGTACGAGCAGAAATATACGTATGAGCAGGCGATCGAGATCGTGAAGAAAGCGCTTGCCGTGCTCGGGGATGATTATGTGGCACTGCTGGACAAGGGCTTTTCGGAGCGCTGGGTGGATGTTTATGAGAACGAAGGAAAAAAGAGCGGTGCTTACTCCTGGGGTTCTTACGATTCCCATCCGTATGTGCTGATGAGCTTTAACGGAAATATCGATTCGGTCTTCACACTGGCGCATGAGATGGGCCATTCGCTGCATTCCTGGTATTCGAACCATACGCAGCCGTTTACGTATGCGGAGTACCGCCTCTTTGTCGCTGAGGTGGCATCAACCTGCAACGAGGCACTGCTGATCCGCTATCTGCTGAAGCATGCGAAAGAAAAAGAGGAGAAGATTTTCCTGCTGAATTATTTCCTGGATCAGTTTAAGGGAACGGTGTTCCGCCAGACGATGTTTGCGGAGTTTGAGAAGCGGATTCATGAGAAGATGGCAGAGGAAGGCACGCTGACGGCGGACGGTATTTCGGAGCTGTATCTGTCGATCAACAAGGAGTATTTCGGACCGGATATGATTTCGGATCCGCAGATCGCGCTGGAATGGGCGAGAATTCCGCATTTTTATACACCGTTCTATGTATATCAGTATGCAACGGGATTTTCGGCGGCGATTGCGATCAGCAGCAAGATCCTGGCAGGGGAGCCGGGTATCGTGGAGAAGTACAAACAGTTCTTAAGCGGCGGCTGCTCGATGGATCCGATTGACCTTTTGAAGATCTGCGGCGTCGATATGACGAAGCCGGAGCCGGTGGAAGAGGCGCTGGATGTGTTTGCTTCTTATGTGGAGGAGCTGGAGAAGCTGACCGCGGAAGCGTAAGTACAGGTTTTAAAGTTGCATAAATTTGATGGGAAATATGTGTGAAAAATATACAAAATTTGGCGCGTTTTTCCCTTGAAAAAGTTTTTGGATATGTTACAATATTATTACAGAGTAAAAATGGATGAGCTGGAAATTGAAAAATATTTGCGATTAAGAGGGAGAATTTCCGTATTTCTGTCGAATGCGGAAGATTAAACGTAAATTTTTCGGAATGCGGCTTTGCTCCTGTAAAAATGGGGAGCGGGCCGCGGCCGGCTATGAAAGAAATATTACTGTTCATTCAGCAGTGAACTGTAACAAAAACAGACGGATAGCAGATGAAGTAAGGGTGAGAGTATGAATTTATATGAGGCTATTTTTGTTAGAAAATCAGTAAGGAATTATTGTTTTGATACGCTTCCGCCGCAGACTTTGGATAAGATTTGGGAGCATTATAAGGAGATGCCGGCACTGTTTTCGGGCATCGGTGTGGATATGGCGATTCTGGACAACAGAAAAGGCAGGAGAGAATGCTCAGTATGTTCAGTGTGAAGGCGCCGTATTATATGGCTTTTTATTCGGAGGAGTCAGAACGATATCTGATGAACGTGGGTTATATTATGGAACAGATGGTGCTGTATCTGTGCAGTATCGGACTGGGAACCTGCTTTATCGGAAGTAATCGTGTGAAAAAGGCGGAGCTTGAGAAGAACGGAAAGCGGCTGGTGGGGATCGTCGCTTTTGGTAAGAGTCATGGTTCGCATACGAGACGGCAAAGTGAAGCAAAGAGACTGCCGCTGGAGGATCTTTGTGTGTTCAAAGAGGTGCCGCGGCAGTGGATGACGCAGATGCTGGAAGCGGCGAGACTGTCGCCATCCAGTATGAACAGCCAGCCGTGGAGATTTGTGGTGTATGATAACAGAATTCATATTTTCTCGAAGAAGCACAGTGTGGAGAAGCTTCGGAAGTGGGATGAGGTGAATTTCGGGATTATGTTTGCAAATATGATGGTGGCAGCAGAGGAGCTGTGGCTGGATGTTGACCTGATCAGACTCGGGGATATTTCGCAGAAAAACTTCTCAAATAATCAGTATGTGCTGAGCGCGATTCTGAAGGCGTAGAGGTGAATACGGACGACCTCGTGCGGCTTCGTACCTGCGGTGCAGCGGGCGAGAAAAAGAGGGCGGAACTTGTGGCGCGGAAGGGGCCCGGAAAAATGGGATGACCTCTGGTGCACAACACCAGAGGTCAAAACGCACTGAGTCGGGAAACCATCAGGTTTCCTGACGAATTGCGTTGATTCCCATTTTTCCGGGCCCCTTCCGCGCCACAAGTTCCGCCCTCTTTTTCTATGCCCGCTGCACCGCAGGTACGAAGCCACGCGAGGTCTGACGGTGGGGACGGGGGTAAAGCGTCTGGATCCGCCAGGAGGCGGATCGGCGTGAGCATGTGGGGTTGGGAGGACGGATGGAAAGGAGTCTGGATTCGTCAGGAGGGTGGTTCGGTGTGAATTTGTGGGGGGAAGACAGCTGTGCGGGGGTCTGATGGAGAGCGAAAATTGAGGGAATCGTAGATACTTTTGATTTTTTTTTGAAAAAAATTGAAAATAGGTATTGACAAATGAGGGGAGTTCCTGTATAGTATCATTTGTAAGATGCAGCGAGCACTTAGCAAGATAAAAATTAATAAATGCGCGAGTGGCTCAGGGGTGGAGTACAACCTTGCCAAGGTTGGGGTCGCGGGTTCGAATCCCGTCTCGCGCTCTGCTGGAAACCGGAATGTGTAAGCATTCCGGTTTTTGCGTTGTGGAAAAATAGATGAAAAAGAAATCTTATTTTTAAAACTTAAGAATATTGCATTTTAAATTTTCATATGCTATAATGCCGATAGGCAATGAAATGAATGGCTTGCAAAGTCAACAAAAGCCCCACGAGCTGCAACTCGTGGGGCTTTCTGTGCCTTTTGGGCAAGGCGGCTTAAACCTTAGGCTGGCTGCCAGTTATTTCTTACCGTCCAGCCATTTGCAGATATAGTAGGCTACTATACTTGCCATAATGGAAAGAAAAAATGAAATGAATAGTTCTTGCACTGTCAACCCTCCCTTCTCTGCCTGTCTGGGAGTGGCAACGTTCATTAGTATAACATACAATTCTTATTTCTAAAATAAAAAAATTCCCTGTTTTTATAAAAATTCAAGGCTTCGAAAAAAAGTTCTTGCCCGGTAGTTACTACGTACGGTATGCTAAGGATAACAAAGCAAATCAGCGAAAGGGGAATGTAGTATGAACATTACGATGGAGAATTTTAAAACCGCAAAGTATGATGTGTTTTCTATTTTTGATGACCGCTGGGGTTTGTGTACTGCGGGTACGCCAAGGGAGTATAATACGATGACGATCGGATGGGGTACGATGGGGACGATCTGGGGACCGCCAAAGAAAGGAAAGCAGATCATTACCGTATTTATCCGGGAAAGCCGCCGGACGCATCAGATTCTGCAGAAGGAAGACGAGTTTACGGTCTGCTTTTTTCCAGAGAAATATCGGAAGGATCTTGGAATCCTGGGATCAAAATCGGGAAATGATGTGCCGGATAAGATCAGTCTGACCAGTCTGACACCGAAGATGCTGGGAAATGCGGTTGGATTTGAAGAGGCAGAGCTGACCTTTGTCTGCAAAAAAATCTATGCGGTCAGAATGGAGAAAGAAGATCTGCCGGAATTTACGCGCGATACTTTATATAAAGATGGCGATCTCCATTATCTGTATATGGGCGAGATTGAAGATGTCTTTGGCATGATTGAGGAATGAAACAGGAAAATTGGCGTGATGTATCAGTATTTCTTATCACAATCTTGTATATACTGCACCGGGCAGAAAGGCATCAGACTGCGTGAAATGCGGAAAATGTGAGAAAGTATGTCTGCAGCACCTGCAGATCAGAAACCTGCTGGAGGATGTGGTGAAAGAGTTTGAAGCGGAGCGTGCTTGAAAAAATTTCCGAAATTTACAAAAAGTACATCTGATCAGGGAGTAACCTGATCAGATGTACTTTTTGTACGCAGTATATCAGAGTTTGATCCAAGGGGACCATTCTGCTGCAGAATAATTGGATTAATAGTTGGCTTTATAAGAATTTCTCTTTTCCGCCGTTACGCGGTGCATCCGCTCTGCCATTACAACCATCAGAATCAAAATGGCCATCAGGAATACCGGATACAGTCCGAAGGAAATATGCTGGCCGAGAACACCGAAAACCGGCGGCATCAGGCAGGTTCCGACGTAAGCAAAGGCCATCTGGATGCCGATGATTCCCTGGCTTAAGTCGGCACCGAAGTTTGCCGGTGTCTCGTGAATGATGGAAGGATAAATCGGCGCACAGCCAAGTCCGATCAGGATCAGGCCGATAAAAAGAAGGGAATCGCCAAACGGCAGCAGCATCAGAACCGCACCAACGGCGATGAAAAACTGTCCCAGACGAATCATATTCTGATCGTTCAGCTTCATGGTAACGAAACCGCAGATAAAACGTCCGATGGTAATACCAATGTAAAACAGGCTGGCCCAGCTTGCGGCACGCTGTGCATCAATACCGCGGAACAGCTACAATAACTTGCAGCCCACATGCCAGCAGTAGATTCCACTGCACAGTAACAGAAAAAGCAGATCAGCACCTCTTTGACACCAGGAACACGGATCAGACTGGAAAAACTCCGCTCCGCCGGAACAGAGGTATCCTCTTCGGCAGCTCCGGCAGGTTTCTGCCAAAGAGGAAGGCTTAAGAACAAAACCAATGTCAGCACAATCTGGAAAATGGAAATGATGAGATATCCTTTGTTCCAGTTCAGGTGACTGATTGCCCAGCTCATCACAACAGGGCCGGTACTGCAGCCAACACCCCACATGCAGTGCAGCCAGCTCATATGGCGCGCCTTATAATGAAGCGCAACGTAGTTATTCAAAGCGGCATCGACGCTTCCGGCGCCGAGACCGTAGGGAATTCCCCAGAGGCACAGGGCCCAGAAAGAATGGCTGATGGAAAACCAAACAGTGCCACAGCGGTTGTCAGAACACTGACAGCGGTGACCTTTCCGGTGCCAAACCGTGTGTTCAGCCGGTCACTGTTCAGACTGGAAACAATTGTTCCGGCAGAGATAATCATGGAAATGATACCGGCTGCGGAAACGGAAGTTCCAAGTTCCTGGTACATGACCGGCCACGCAGAGCCAAGCAGGGAATCCGGCAGTCCAAGACTGATGAATGCCAGATAAATGACAGGCAGCAAAAGTGAAACCATAGTAAAACCCTCCTAATAAAAAAATCATCGTAAGAAATCAGAAAAAAGAAAAGATATGCTTATTTCGGATTTCTGCAGATAGCAAGCAGGTACAGAAAATTTTCGTTAAGTTTAACGCAGAACCTCTGTACGTAATAATTTCAAGGTATCATACTTGAAAAAAAGAATCAATACTTTCTTTTCAGAAAACAAAAAAAGCGATATAGTAGAAGAAAGAAAATTCTTTCCCAAAAGCAAAGCGTGTTTGAAAAACATTTCTGCAGTTTGCAAAAAGCCTTTTTCAAATATGCTTCAGGAAAGAAATAAAAAACGAAACAAATAAAACGAGAGGGAGACATATGGAAACAAGAGTACTTCGCTATTTTCTTGCCGTAGCACGGGAAGAAACATCAGCCGTGCGGCAGAGGTCCTGCATATCACGCAGCCAACCCTAAGCCGTCAGCTGTCCCAGATGGAAGAAGAACTGGGGGTAATCCTGTTTGAACGGGGAACTAGGAGAATCCGGCTGACAGATGCGGGGGTCCTGCTGCGCCGCAGGCAGAAGAAATTATCGGGCTGATTGATAAGACAGAAAAAGAACTGGCAGAGCAGGAAGCACTGATTGACGGACGTGTGACAATCGGATGCGGAGAGACAAGGTCTGTGAATGTTCTGGCAGATCTGATCGAAACTTTCAGCCAAAAATATCCGAACGTGACGTTCGATCTGGTGACGGGAACCGCAGATGTATTGAAGGAGCAGATGGATCGTGGTCTGATGGATGTTGCACTGCTTCTGGAGCCGGTTGATGTGGGAAAATATGAGTTTGTGCGTCTGAAAGAAGGGGAGCGGCAGCAGGTGCTGATGCGTCCGGATGATCCGCTGGCACAAAAAGAAGTCGTACATCCGGAAGATTTAAAAGATCTTCCGCTGATTCTGCCAAGAAGACAGGATGTGCAAAATGAAATTACCAACTGGTTCGGAGCATATTATCAGAAGCTGAACATCCGATTTACCTGTAATATGCCGACAAATGGAGCAAAAATGGTTCGGAAGGGACTCGGTTATCTGATTACGGTGCAGGGCGTTTCCGAGCTATGGAAGGAAGAAGAGATTGTCGGACGATTCTTAGATCCGCCGATCATCTGCCGCAGTGTGTTTACCTGGAAAAGGGAACAGCCATTCAGCCTTGCTGCGACGAAGTTTATCGATCATATCCGGGAAAATTTGTGAAAACAGCCAGAAAATGATTTATTAATGTAAGTTATTTTTGTAATCTAATTTATTAGAAAAAACTTTACAATCCGGGAAAAATCGTGTTACACTATAACAGGACAGAGCGTATGTGTAAAGAAAAACTGTGGAAACAGGGCAACCGCCCGAATTGCATATGCGTTTCGTATGATAAGGGAGAAAAAATACAAAAGAGAGGTAAACGACAAATGGGAGGCTTTTTTGGAGTTGCATCAAGAAAAGACTGTACACTGGAACTGTTTTACGGAGTAGACTATCACTCACATCTCGGAACAAGAAGAGGCGGTATGGCGACATACGGGGCAAATGGCTTTTCACGTGCCATCCACAACATTGAAAATTCACCGTTCCGTACAAAATTTGAGCGTGATGTGGAAGAAATGGAGGGAAACCTCGGCATTGGCTGCATTTCCGACTATGAACCGCAGCCGCTTTTGATCCAGTCACACCTTGGAAGCTTTGCGATTACCACGGTTGGAAAAATCAACAACATGGAGCAGCTTTTAAAAGAGGTTTACGGCAACGGCCGCACCCATTTCCAGGAGATGAGCACCGGTCAGATCAATGCGACCGAACTTGCGGCATCTCTGATCTGCAGTGAAAAGACAATTCCGGAGGCATCCGCCATCTGCAGGATGTTGTTGACGGTTCCATGACCCTGCTGCTTTTGACAAAAGACGGCATCTACGCTGCGCGCGATAAAAAAGGCCGCACCCCGCTTGTTATTGGCAAGAAAGAGGAGCTACTGTGCATCCTTTGAAAATTTTGCATATCTGAACCTGGGTTACACGGATTACCATGAACTCGGACCGGGTGAGATTGACTTTATTACGCCGGAGAGCGTCGAGATGCTCGTGCCGCCGCAGGAGGAGATGAAGATCTGTTCCTTCCTGTGGGTTTACTATGGTTACCCGACTGCGTCCTATGAGGGGATCAATGTAGAGGAGATGCGGTATCACTGCGGTGCCATGCTTGCCAAACGTGATGCGGGAAGCAATGTCCACCCGGATCTCATTGCAGGCGTGCCGGATTCCGGAATTGCCCATGCAATCGGCTATGCGAATGAGTCCAAAGTTCCGTTTGCAAGACCATTCATCAAATATACCCCGACCTGGCCACGCTCCTTTATGCCGACAAATCAGGAACAGAGAAATCTGATTGCCCGAATGAAGCTGATCCCGGTGCAGGCACTGATCGATCAGAAAAAACTGCTGCTGATCGACGACTCCATCGTGCGCGGTACGCAGCTCCGTGAGACAACGGAATTTTTATATCAGAGTGGTGCAAAAGAAGTTCATGTCCGCCCGGCGTGCCCGCCGCTGTTGTATGGCTGCAAATTCCTGAATTTCTCCCGCTCCAAATCCGAGCTGGATCTGATCACCAGACGGATTATTCTGGAAAAAGAGGGAGAAAACGCAGAGAAAGTACTGGAAGAGTATGCAGATCCGACCAGCGACCGCTACGAGTCCATGTGCCAGGAAATCTGCCGCCGTCAGAATTTCACCAGCCTCAGATATCACCGTCTGGACGATCTGGTAGAGTCGATCGGACTGCCGAAATGCAAAATGTGTACCTATTGCTTTGACGGAAAAGAATAAACAGGTTATAATGGTTTTTAAACAGGCCAGCTGACAGAAAAATAAGAGTCTGTCGGCTGGCTTTTTTCTGTAGGAAAAAGAAGAAAAATATATTGGAGGCTTACCTATGGGGATTAGTATTCTGATTGTAGATGATGATAAGCTTCTGGTGGAAAAGCTGGAAGAAACCGTCAACTGGAGCGGAATTGGAATTGATATGGTATTTACGGCAAACAACATCCGCCAGGCGCAGAAGCTGCTGGAAGAGTATCCGATTGAAATGTTGCTGTGTGACATTGATATGCCACAGGGCAACGGGCTGGAGCTTCTGGAATGGATCCGGTACAAAAAGCTGGATATTGAATGTACTTCCTGAGCAGCTATGCAAATTTCGCGTATGCGCAGATGGCGCTGAAGCTGTCATCAAGGGAATATCTGTTAAAACCGATTTCCAATGTGGATCTGGAAACAGCGCTGCGCAGAATTGTCGGGATTGTGCAGGAAAAACATCAAAAACAGAAGAAACAGGAGAAAAAAGGAGAGAATGAAAAGCAATTCTGGGAGGATCTTCTGGTTCAGTGTCTGCAGGAGGAGTATTGGATTGAAAGGGCAAAAAAGAGCGGATATTGTACTCCGGATGAGACCTTCCGTCTGATTCTGCTGCGGGTACTGGAAATTCCGGATAAGGAACATTATAAAAAAGAGATCAGTTTATATAATTTTGTGATTACAAATGTTTTGACGGAATATGTGGAAACAACAGAAATGAAACTGGAAACCGTGGTACATGTCAGCGATCTGGAATGGGCAGTTGTGTTGCGAAATCACGGAAGTGCGATGGGAACGCAGGAGGAACTGGCAGAACTGCGGACCTGTCTGGCGGGTGCGTTTCCGGCAAGATTCTGCATGTACATGGGAAAACCGGCGGTACTGGATGAGATTTCAAAGAGCCGCGATCAGCTCGAAGAGATGGAAAAGTATGTAGTGCCGGATGAAACAGGGATTCTGTATGAGACACGCTGGTCCTTCGTAGAGCGTGATTATCAGGAAGTGCCGTGGAAAACGTATCTGGCTGAGATGGAGCGATCCGATTCCCTTGCGGCTGTGCGGGAAAAGCTGCAGGAATATCTGAAAAAGCGTGAGAAAAGCGGCGGTCTGCGAAAAGATTTCACAAGTCGTTTTTTTGAAGAAATGATACAGAATATATATGTTTATTTAAAAGAGAGCAATATCGTTTTCGGACAGATTTTTGACAGTGAAGAGTATGAAACGAAACGGAGAGAGGCGGTTCTTTCTGTGGTAGGTGCCCATGCGTTCATCGATTATCTGTTTGATGTGCTGGAAGGTCAGAAAAAGAACGAATCCCGCAGTGACAATGTGGTGGAGCAGCTAAAAGACTATATCGAACAGAATCTGAACGAGGATCTTTCAAGATCCGTGCTTGCAGGAAAAGTGTTCCTCTCAGAGGACTACGTTTCCAAAATTTTTATGAAAACAACGGGAATGTCGCTTCCGAATTATATTGCTGAGCGGCGCATTGAGCGGGCAAAGGAGTATTTGCGCAGTTCATCGCTTCCGATTAGCAAAATTGCGATGGAAGTCGGCTATGGAAATTTCTTATTTCAGTAAAACGTTCCGGGAGCTGGTCGGATGTACACCAAATGAGTACCGGAGCAGACAAAAATAACAAAAAAACGATGTCAATAACAAAAAAAACGTTTCTGATTAAAAAGAGATGTGAAAAGACATCTCTTTTTTAATATACAGACTGCCGGAAAATGATAGAAAAACGCCCCTCTTTTTTGTATAATATGTTCATCGGTTGAAACGAGAGCATGAAAAAGAAAAATTGTAACGATTCAGAGCCATGCGAAATGGAAGAAAAATCGAGATGGGACTCTGAACAGTTACGAAAAATTTAAAGGAAAGAAGGGATGATATGTGAGCGCCAACCATAGTAAAACCAAAAAGAAAAGCTCCATAGGATTTGTAGAGGAAGTGAGAAGAAGCAGGCCATTATATTTACTGATGCTTCCTTCCATCATCATTTTTGCACTGTTTACGTACTATCCGATGTACGGAATTGTGATTGCATTTAAAAACTTTACACCTGCGGAAGGAATTATGGGAAGCAGCTGGGCTGGACTGAAATACTTCAAACAGTACTTTAACTCCTATCAGTTCGGTCTGACCATTAAAAACACAATTATCATCAGTCTTTACACCATCGCGGTAACATTTCCGCTTCCGGTTATCATGGGACTGCTGGTTAACCAGATGAAGGCACAGAAGTTTAAAAAATTCTTCCAGGTATCAACTATCTGCCGCACTTCATCTCCACCGTTGTTATGGCCGGAATGCTGATCCTGTTTCTTTCCCCAAGTACAGGTATTATCGCAAAGCTGGTGGGAATGCTTGGATTCAAGCTCCCGAACCTGATGGGAAGTGCAAAAGCATTCCCGCACATTTATGTATGGTCTGAGGCATGGCAGCATGTAGGATGGGACAGTATCCTCTATATCGCAACACTTTCCTCTGTAGACCCGACCCTGTATGAAGCGGCAACAATGGACGGTGCCAACAAATGGCACAAAATGATCCACATCGATGTTCCGGCTCTGCTGCCGACGGCAACCATCATGTTTATCATGAGAATGGGAAGCGTTATGAGCATTGGATTTGAGAAGGTTTACCTGCTGCAGAATACACTGAACAGTACTTCAAGTGAGATCATTTCCACCTATGTGTATAAGATGGGTCTTGTGAGCAGCCAGTACAGCCTTTCCGCTGCAATTGGCCTGTTCAACAACATTATCAACCTGATTCTTCTTCTGGCAGTCAACTTCATTTCCAGTAAAATGAGTGATACCTCACTGATCTGACAGAATTTTGAGCCTACATAGGAATGGAGAGCAAAAATATGAGTAAAGCAAAAGCAGTATCAACAAATAAAGTAAAGAAATCCAGAGAAGACTGGATTTTCGATATCATCCTGTATACGATCGGCGTGCTTCTGATCATCATCACCCTGTATCCGATGTACTTCATCATCATTGCATCGTTCAGTGATCCGGCAGCCGTATCCAACGGACAGATTATGTTCCTTCCGAAAGGAGTTAACTTCAAAGGATACAAACAGCTGGCGAGCTATGCAAAGCTGTGGACCGGCTACCGTAACACGATTGCTTACGTAATTATGGGAACACTTGTGACAATTGTTGTCAATATTCCGGCTTCCTACGCGCTTTCCAGAAAGCATTTATATGGAAGAAAATTCTTCACACGGCATTTTATCTGATCCCGATGTTCTTCACCGGTGGTCTGATCCCGACCTACCTGGCAGTACAGAGATTTCATCTGCTGGATACCTTCTGGGTTATGGTTGTTCCGTTCTCCGTTGTAACGTATTACATCATCGTAGGACGAACGTTCTTCAACAACAGTATCCCGGAGGATCTCTGGGAGGCGGCGCAGCTGGATGGATGTGGATACCTTGGATTCTTCTTCAAGATTGTTCTCCCGCTTTCCAAAGCCGTTATCGCTGTTATTGCCCTGTGGGCAGCAGTAGGACAGTGGAACTCCTACTTTAATGCATTGATTTATATCCGAAGCGAAAGTCTGCAGCCGCTGCAGATTGTCCTTCGAAGCATTCTGTCGGCAATCAGACCATGAGTGCCATGAGTACCGGCGCTGCGGCCGTTGAGGCAAAGCAGATGGCCGACCTCATCAAATACGCGATCATCGTGGTTTCCTCCGCGCCGATCATGTGTATGTACCCGTTAGTGCAGAAATACTTCAATCAGGGTGTTATGCTCGGATCACTAAAAGGCTGATCCTGCGGACAGGAGAGAAGTATTGCAAATAAAAAATCATAAAGGAGAGATGATGATGCGAAAGAAAACAAAAATGGCCTGGAGCGTTGCTCTTTCGGCCGCAATGGCAGCCGGACTGCTTGCAGGATGTGGAAGTAATGGAGGAACGGAAAGTACGAGTGGAAGCACTGCAGCAAGTTCTGCAAAGACAGAATCTTCTGCCAGTGACACGACAGATACCAGTGACCGCCCAACCTACAAAATTGCAACAGTAAGATGGACCGATACCTGGCCGACCGATTTCCTGAAGGAAGGAGTCATGAAGGAAATCGAGGACAAGATGAATATCAACATCGACTGGCAGGTTTATTACAACAGTGACTGGTCCGAGCAGAAATCTCTGCTGCTGGCTTCCGGAGACCTCCCGGATGCATTCCTTGGATCTATCTGCTTAACACAGGCAGATATGGCACAGAACAAATCGGCATTCCTGGATCTGACAGATCTGATCGAAAAAGATATGCCAAACCTGAAAGCAGCCTTTGAGGCTGATCCGGAACTGAAAGCAGTCTGCACCAGCCGTGACGGAAGAATCTACAGCTTACCGAAGAAGCTTCCGCTTCGTCCGAAGGTTTGCGGCGATGTTATGTGCATCAACCAGGAATGGCTGGATAACTTAGGACTGGAAACTCCGAAGACCTATAAAGAACTGGAAGAGGTTCTTGTTAAATTTGCGACAGAAGATGCTGACGGCGATGGCGATCCAACCAATGAGATCGGTATCACAAATGCAGCAGGCAGCGGACTGTTAAGCGGTGATCTGCGCCACATCCTTTCCCCGTTCGGAACCATGGTAAGCCGTGACGGAAACTACATGGGACTGAATGGCGAAGGAAAACCGGTCTTCATGCCGATGGAAGAAAATTACAAAGAAGCAGTAAAATGGATGCGTCAGTTATGGGAAGAGGGCGTTGTTGACCCAGAGTACTTCACACAGGATGGCTCCATGCAGACAGCAAAACAGCAGGCTGATGGCGGTTCTCAGGTAGGTCTTATCTTTGGATGGACTGCAGACGCTCAGGTTGGTCCGAACGTAAATCAGTTTAAGACTCTTGAGGCAGTAGAAGGCTACGATGGAAACCACTACGTAGAAGCAGCAACCAATTACCTTGATATCTCCGACCGTGAGTTCATGATCTCCAAAGACTGTAAAGATCCTGACACCCTGCTGAAGTGGGCAGATGAATTTTACACCGATCTTGCATCGTTACAGACCTTCTATGGTTCCGTTGGAAGCCAGATCACAGACAATGGCGACGGAACTACAATGTAGATGTACCAAGCGATGGATCTTCTCTGGATACCTCTGCATGGTCCAACTCCTTACGTGATTTCGGTCCGAAATACATGAACGAGGATTTCTATGACAAAGTTTCTCTTCCGGAGGATCAGGGCGACGGTGTCAAACTGGCCGATGATGCAATTAATGAGAAATACGTTGATACTGAGAAAAACTGTGGATTCCCGATGGTTCAGTATACCGACGAAGACCTTTCCAGAATCACGGCAATCGGAACCGATATCTATAAATATGTAGAAGCACAGTATGCGCACTGGGTAGTAGACGGCGGCATCGATGATGAGTGGGATTCCTACATCGATCAGCTGAAAGCTATGGGCATTGACGAGTTCCTTCAGATTCAGACAGATGCTTACAATGCATACAAAGAAAATCTGGCAAAATAAACAGAAAAAATATTACCTGTAAGAAGCAGGCGTTGATCCGGCGGGTCAATGTCTGAAGTGCAAAACAGCAGGAGAAACGGCAGGCCAGAAATGACCTGCGTTTTTGACAAAAGGAGGATTTTTACATGTTTTTGGAAAAAGAGGGTAAGTTAATTTATTCTTACGATGGCGAGACCGTCTGCATCGAAGCGTGGGGGAAAGATGCACTGCGTGTGCGCGCGACAAAAAATCGAAGCTTTACCGGCCGCGACTGGGCGCTGGAAGCAAAGGACGCGCATGCGGGAGAGGTTGAAATCTTTGAGGATCCATCAGCAAAAGGCGGAGCCTTTGCCAATATGTACGAGGGAACGGATACTTCCTACGGAAAAATCACAAACGGAAAGCTTCATGCAGTGATCGATTCCGGCAGCGTCATTACGTTCTATCATGAGGATGGAAGAGTTCTGTTAAAGGAGCATTTCCGCCGTCTGCGCGATGAGGAAAGCATGCCGCTCAACATCATGGGACGCGAGTACAGCAACGGCGTCGGGATAATTTCCGTATTGTAACGCGGTTTGTGGCAAGAAAAGGCGAGAAAATCTTCGGAATGGGACAGTATCAGCAGCATGAGCTGGATCTGAAGGGCTGTATGCTGGAGCTGGCACAGAGAAACTCACAGGTTAGTGTTCCGTTCTATCTTTCCAGTATCGGCTACGGCTTCTTATGGAACAATCCGGGCGTCGGACAGGTGATGTTTGCGAATAATGGAACGGAATGGGTAACGGAATCCGGGAAAGAAATCGATTATCTTGTGATTGCAGGTGATACGCCTGCCGAGATCGAGGAGAATTATATGACGCTGACCGGAAAACCGCCGATGATGCCGGAATATGGCATGGGCTTCTGGCAGTGTAGCTCCGCTACTGGAATCAGGAACAGCTTCTGTCTGTAGCAAGAAAATACAAAGAGCTTGGCGTACCGCTTGATGTGATTGTCGTCGATTTCTTCCACTGGACGAAGCAGGGCGAGTTCAAATTTGATCCGAAATACTGGCCGGATGTGCCGGGCATGTGCCGCGAATTAAAGGAGATGGGAATTCAGGTTGTTGTGTCGGTATGGCCGACCGTTGACATTTATTCCGAAAACTTCGAGGAGATGAAAGAGAAAGGCTATCTGGTTCGCACGGAGCACGGTGTACCGCTGACGATGCTCTGTGGTGGAAATGAAGTCTTCTTCGATGCAACCAACCCGGATGCAAGAACATATGTCTGGGAAAAAATCAAGAAAAATTATTACGATCAGGGTGCAAAACTCTTCTGGCTGGATGTGGCAGAGCCGGAATACAGCGTTTACGATTTCAAGAACTACCGCTATCAGCTCGGAAGTGTACAGGAAGTCGGAAATATTTACCCGAAATACTATCTGAAAGCGTTCTACGACGGCATGACAGCAGAGGGCGATGCGATGCCGATCAGCCTGATCCGTTCCGCCTGGGCGGGCAGTGCAAAATACGGTGCGCTTGTCTGGTCGGGCGATATTGTAAGCTCCTTTGAGTGCTTCCAGCGCCAGGTACAGGCAGGGCTTAACATGGCGATTGCCGGTATTCCGTGGTGGACCACCGATATTGGCGGTTTCCACGGTGCCAGAACCGAGACCCGGATTTCCATCGTCTGTACATCCGCTGGTTTGAGTACGGATGCTTCTGTCCTGTCATGCGTCTGCATGGAAACCGCAATCCACAGGAGGGCTACGGCGCAGAGCAGATCGGCTCCGGCAGTGATAATGAGATCTGGAGCTTTGGCGATAAGGCATATGAAATTTCAAAAAAATACATTTTTCTGCGTGAGCGCCTGAGGGATTATATCCGGGCACAGATGAAGAAAGCACATGAGGACGGAACTCCGGTAATGCGGCCTGTTTTCTATGATTTTCCGGCCGATCAGGAAGCTGGAATGTGGAGGACGCTTATCTGTTCGGACCGGATCTCTATGTTGCACCTGTGATGGAGGATCACGTAACGGAGCGCGAGGTTTATCTCCCGGATGGAACAGCATGGTTTAACGCATGGACCGGAGAAAAGTATGAGGGAGGACAGAACGTAACGGTTGCTGCACCGCTGGATACTATTCCGGTATTCGTAAAAGAAGGAGCGGATGCAGAAAAGCTGCTGAACATTTTCTCTGAATAAGAGAATGTTACCGCTCACCGGTAGCAGGCGAACGGCAACAAAGAATCCTGTTCTCACCATGTGAAACACGGACTTTGCATGCACAAAGCGAAAAAATGTGATATAATGGGCTGTGTTACAAAGAACATAGCTGCAAATATATTCCGTGAGTGTAAAATGACTGCCGGAGCTGCGCGGTAAGGTGCGGCGTCCGGCAGTCGCTCTGCAGACAGAAAAAAGGAGGGGTGGATGCGCTTATGAATCTCTGGCAGAAAGGAAAACGAAGGATGCTGCATAGCGTTCGAATACGCAGTATGAAGGATACGTCACTGCGGCTTGGAACTCCGGTTTTTCTGGTTTTGATGGGGCTTGTTGTCTGCCTGCTCTGGGGCATTTGGGAAAACCGCAAGCTGGCAGATAAATACATTGCCGATACGGCAAAGCTCTATGTCGATCAGATCAACCGTGATATGTCGCAGATCAACAGTGAACTGATCTATCTGCTGGATTCTGACAGCAATATCAAAGAAATCCCGGATCAGATAACATCGACCGATGCTCAGTATTATGAAATGGAGCAGACGCTGCGAGAGCGAAACCGTGTACTGAAAATCCGTTATCATGAGGTACAGACCTTCTTTGTCTACGGTCAGAAAGCCAATGTTCTGATTACGGACAGCGGAACTATGTTTACCGAGAGTAAGGGAATGACAACACTGAATCAGATGCTGATGTCATATCTGCAGATTATGACATCCAGGGATTCGATCAGCACACAATGGACCGTGATTACATTTGGCGATGACGACTATATTGTCGGCTGGTATGCGAAAAACAAAAAAGTCATCGGCTGCGTCATCAATCTGAATCTGATTTTCCGGACCATCCGCGCCAAAACAGAGGAGTATGATGTCATTCCGTTTATGGTAGATGCCAGAGGACGCGTGATGACGCAGGCAGACACATCGGAAAAATATAAGAATGAGATTATCGATTTTTCCAAAGCGGGAAAGAAGAAAAATGCGACGGTCTATTCCTACCAGCTTGGCACGGTCGGAAAAATCAATCTTATGGTTCTGCCGGGAGGAGGTATTCTTGAGAATGTACTGATTATGCAGATTGCATTTGTCGTCCTGATCGCGGTTCTTCTGATTGTCTGCGCATTGGAAATTACAGCATATTACCACCGGATTCTGGTACCGCTGGAAAAATTCGGACAAAAACTGGAGGATCTGGAAAAAGAGCAGAGTCTGAATGAGGATGGCAACAACAATTTGTTAGAGCTGGAGTCTGTGAGTGGTAAGTTTAAGGAATTGTTGCGGAAAATACAGGGATTAAAAATTGCGATCTACGAGAAAGAGCTTGCCGAACAGAAAGCAGAGCTGGAATACACGCAGGAACAGATCAAGCCGCATTTTTTTCTGAACTGCCTGAGTCTGATTCATGGCATTGCAGATAAGAACCATGAGGGAGAAATTGTGGAAATCACAACAGTACTGTCAGATTATATGCGCTATATTTTTCAGGATTCCAAGAAACAGCGGAATGTGGAGGAAGAGCTGGAACACATTGAGGCATATATCCGCATCCAGAAGCTACGGTACGGGGAAGAAGCCTTTTCCTTTGAAGCGACGATGGACGGTGATATTGGAGAATGGAAGGTTCCGTCTCTTCTGCTGCAGACACTGGTGGAAAACTCCGTGGTACACGGTGTATCCCTGGACCGGAAGAGCGAAATTTCCCTGTATCTGACAAATGAAACGTATGAAGACGGCGAGTACCTCTACATCTGCATTTCCGATACCGGAAACGGATTCCGAAAAGAAGCGTTGGATGCGATCGAACATGATACCCCGATCATCTATCATGGCCGTCACCATGTCGGCATTTCCAATATCAAACGCCGTCTGGCACTGATGTACGGTGAACGGGCAAGCATTACGTGTTCTAATATGGATGAAAATTACGGAGCTGTTGTAGAAGTACGGCTTCCGAAGACAGAATAAAGAGAAGAGAGAATAGCAAAGACGGGAACTCCGAGAGAAGATGCAGGAGATTCCCGCTTTTTGTCGGGAGAACGATTGGACAAAAGGAACGCTCGGGAGACGGTTGAAAAAATTACAGGAGTTCCCGGAAGCTTTGGATTCCGAAAAACTCCTGTAAAGGGGAGAGATGATTCAAAAATTGTGTTTAAAATCAGATACGGGAAACTCCGTCGATCGGTATAACGCTCGTAGGAAGCGCCTTCGTATCCGACCATGCGGATGCTTTCCTCTTTGATATCCGGTACGGATTCTGCAAAATCGGCAACCGGGATTGCGCAGCCTTTGCGGATGAAGAGAGGAACCTCATTCAGGGCAACCTCTACGTAGTGGATACCTTTCGGAAGAATCTCCTGGAACATGTTTCCATTGCCGAGGAATTTTACAAACATCATTCTTCCGGCAGATATACGTAACGGCCAATGGCATTCTGGGTGTAAACCGGTGCGATCATGATCTCATTACCGATCATCAACTGATCTTCTGTATTTCTTGCCAGCTTGTCATCCGGGTAAACGAAGGCAAGCGGTTTGAAGTACATATCATCGTTTAAAGCAGCCTTCATGTACTCGCTGTACAGATACGGAACGAGGCGGTAGCGGACGCCGATGACGTTGCGGAAGTCCTCGATATGCTCAAACTGGTAAGGTTCCTGCTCACGTGTTCCGAGTGCAGCATGGTTTCTCATCAGAGGAGTGAAAACACCAAGTGCCAGCCAGCGGAGCAGCAGGTCTCTTGTGGTATTTGCACCGAATCCACCGAGGTCGGCTCCGGTATAAAGGAAACCGCACATATTGAGGGACGGCATCATCTTCAGGTTCAGCAGGATGTGTGACCACCACGAGCAGTTGTCTCCGGTCCAGATTCCGCCGTAACGGTGCATGCCGATGTAGGAAGAACGGGAGAACATCAGGATTCGCTTATCCGGGGAAATTCGTTCAAAAGCTTCGCCTGCAGAACGGGTCATGTTGTAGCCAAACAGATTGTGTACCTTGTCGTGGCGGATCTGTTCGCCGTTTACGTTGTGATAAAAGCGTTTATAGTCCTCATGGTTGTTTGCCAGTGCCTGAAGCTTTCCACCTACCATGTAGTGCGGAACTTCCGGGTCACCTTCCACGTATTTCTTTGCAGTCTCTTTGAAATCAGCAAGGCCTTCCTGAGAATAGAAGATGGATGGCTCGTTCATGTCATTCCAAAAGGCATCGATCCTTTGGAAACGAGAACATCGTATTTGTCGCCAAACCATTTTCTGGCATCTGCATTTAAGACATCCGGGAAATGAGTCCAGCCCGGCCATACAGTAGCTTCGAAGTAGGATCCATCCTCACGGCGGCAGAAGTAGCCTTTTTCACAGCCTCTTCGTAAATGTCATAATCCTTTTCGACTTTCACACCGGCATCGATGATCGGAACGAGATGGATCTTTTCTTTTTTCATATCCTGTACAAAGCCCTCGAAATCCGGGAAACGTTCTTCATTTACGGTGAAGTCCTTGTAATCCTGCATGTAGTCGATATCCATGTAAACCATATCGAGCGGTACATGGTTTTCGCGGTATTTTTTCACTACCGTGCGGAAATCATCCTCTGTTTTGTAGCCCCAGCGGCTCTGACCGTAACCGAAAGCAAACTTCGGAGCAATGTAGCTGCGTCCGATGATGCCGCGGAACTGTTTTACGATATCAAGATCGGAATCACCGGTGATCATGTAAACGTAGAGGTCTGCGTTTTCGCAGGAAACGGTCATTGTATCGGAAGTCGTGTAGCCGATATCGAAACGCAGGGTGCCCGGATAATCGAAGAAGAATCCTACGTGTGTCTTGCCGGAGATGATGATGAAGTTGTGTGCTGCATACAGAGAGGTTTTGCTCTCTACGTGATTTGGATCATCGGCGCAGTCACTGATGTAAAGAAAGCCGCGTTTGTTGATGCCGCGGTTGCTTCGCCAAGTCCGAATACCATGTCCTCGTCAGCAAGCTTTGTAGTGAAGGAGAAGCCGTTCTCGGTGGAGAAGGTACCGTAATCAGGGTTTCCTTCGGAAGAGGGGATCTCTTTTACAACAGCTTCGGTTTCAAATGGGGTTCCGTAGACAAATTTTTTTACCATGTCATCCTCCTTGTAAAATAAATGGAAAATATAGTGTTTTGGTTAGGTTTAGCGCAACACCTTTGTAATTTTATTATAACAGGGATCGGAAAAATGTCTAGCAAAATTCTTCCTTTTTTTTAACAAAAAAACGTGTACAGAAAAAATCCGGTTATGTTGGCAGGACTTCTGCACGTTTCCGGAAATCTCTCGGCGTACAATGGTAAGTACGCAGAAAGATTTTGGAATAATAGCTCTGATGATTGAAACCGCATGCGGTACAGATTTCCGCGATGGACATTTTGGTTGTGTTTAGCAGATGACAGCTCACTTCCAGACGGTAATGATTCAGAAAATCAATCGGGCTCTGGCAAAGATAGCGGCGGAAAATCTGACAGCATTTATTGCGGCAGACTTTTCGGCGGCGGCGATCTCTTCCAGATTGATGGATTCACTGTAGTGGCTGTAAATATAGGAAACCATATCGCGCTGGATCAGAAGATCTGGATCCTGTGAGACGGCGGTGTTGCCGTCCGGCATCATCGGATGCGTGCGCAAAAGACGGCACCACAAAAGGGAAAGCAGAGCAGCAGCCTCGATTTCGTAGCGGTCGGCTGTTCCTTCTTCAGCCGGAGAATTTCCGGGAGGGTCTGCAGCGCTTCAGTATCTTCCGGATTTTCCGGCTTCAGATGAAGATATTCCAGAGCCGGATTCGAAAGCACCGGCGTAATATAAGACTGGTACAGAACGCTGTTCGCGGTGAGGATTTTCGGATGGCACAGGATACAGATAAAGTCACATTCCTGGCCGTTTTCGGAATATCCGTAGTGCATCTGGCGGGAATTGACGATAATCGCCTCCCCGGCGTTTAAAAGGACTCTTTTTCCATTGATATAGTAGTTCATCTGACCGGAGCGGATCTGTACCCATTCGATATCCTCATGCCAGTGGCAGAGCGCCCGGTGATCCGGATAGGAAGAAAGCAGTCCTTCCCGGATATAAAGCGGAATGCCGACTTCATCGTAGCGGACGATTTCGGATGCGTCCTGCATGACTTTTGTAATTGGGTCATTCATCATAAAAACCTCCGTGAAAAAGTACAATTATTATAAAAAATAAGAAATATTGTCGTAGAAAAAACGCAAAACCTAAGATAATATGATTATAACATATACGTGTATGGAATAAAACAGAAAAAAGGAAAAAGAAATGAAAAATCAGAGGGAAATCAAGAAAAAAGATCCAGAATTCTACCGGAAACTTCTTGCACTGCTGATCCCGATGGTTGTACAGAACCTGATGAATGCACTGGTAAGTCGTCCGATGCGTTAATGGTTGGTACGCTGGACCAGAATTCACTGTCTGCAGTTTCGCTTGCCACACAGATTTCTTTTGTCCTGAATCTCTTTTATGCGGCGATTACGATCGGAACAACGGTCATGGTCGTTTATTTCCTGCTGAATCTGGATGAAATGATTAAGCTTCCTGCCGTATACAGACACTATAAAAAATATCAGTGGGTGAATAATATTACCAGGGAGGATACAGAAGATTGAAAATGAGAAGTAGAGGGTATCCATTACCTTAATCGCATCACAAACAAGCCATCTTTCGGTGGCTGTTTTAAAAATTGAATATCGTATACAC
>ENA-OQCP01000282-OQCP01000282.1-human-gut-metagenome-genome-assembly--contig:-NODE-282-length-22826-cov-2.673025_pt1 | contig 22826 bp, 35 predicted proteins | sample MGYA00242760_ERZ504583 | MGnify/ENA primary metagenome ERZ504583 (study PRJEB26092, sample SAMD00036308) | human gut metagenome | host: Homo sapiens | study: EMG produced TPA metagenomics assembly of...
TCCCGAAGGTCATCGGGACCGAAAAGGAGAGCACTATACATATCCGCCCCTTCGGCGGCAGAAACTTTTTTTCCGGCGGGCAGTGTGCGCGAGGCTGTTGTGACATGGCTCAACGGGGGGAGATATAGAGGATGCTCCGGCTTCCGCATTCAGAAAAGAAATTGACGTTACCGCAAACTCGGAGAACGGCCTTGATATCAAAATGCTTCTCCCTTATGAGGGCGAGTACCGTATCCGCGTTGAGGGCGAGACTCCCGACGGGGACAAGAAGCGCTTTACGTTCTGCGTTTATGCAGTCTCCGACGACCTTGTCGGAGTTTATCCGTTTATGGGCGACCTGCATATGCACACGAATTTTTCCGACGGAGCGCATGACCCCGAGAATGTCGCCGCAACTTACCGTTCTTATGGCTATGATTTTCTTGCCATAACCGACCACCACCGCTATTATCCGTCGCTCAGAGCTATAGAGGCATTTAAAAATATCCCGACAGAGTTCAATCTCGTGCCCGGTGAAGAGGTGCATCTTCCCGCGATAAACGGCTTCAGAGTAGACCCGCATACAATAAATTTCGGCGGCGAATACAGCATCAACTCGCTTGTCGAGGATGTGGCGGTCAAAGAAGTCGGCAAGGACAAAAAGGTTCGTGCAATAAGGGACGACTGCCCCGATGTCATGACCCGCAAGGAGTTTGCCGCCAAGATGACCGCACTCGCCAAGGATATAAAAGTTCCCGACAATGTCGACGCTATGACGCGGCGGTGCTCAAGTGGATTTACGACGAGATAAGAAAGGCCGGGGGACTCGGAATATTCCCGCATCCGACATGGATAACCGGCGAAGCGTTCCATGTGTCAGATGCGCTCAACGACTGGCTTGTTGAAAATAAGATTTTCGATGCCTTTGAGGTGCTCGGCGGCGAGCGATATTTTGAACAAAACGGCTATCAGACCGTGAGATATTATGAGGACAGAGCACGCGGATTCAAATATCCCGTTGTCGGCAGCACGGACAGCCACTCCTGCACTCCCGAAAACAAGGGCGCATATATCTGCTCGACATAGTGTTCTCGCCCGAAAACGAGCGAAAAGCACTTATCGATCGATAAGGAATTTCAGGAGCGTTGCCGTCGACACGATAAGCAAGGAGTTCAGGCTCGTCGGCGAGATGAGATATGTCCGCTACGGCTGCTTCCTGCTCAAGAATTATTTCCCCATACATGACGATGCCTGCTTTGAAGAGGGCAGACTCATGAAACAGGCGATATACGGCACCGAAGACGAAAAACAGGATGCAGTAAACACCCTGACAGTAATGAACGACAGAATGAAAAAGATGCTCAAAAAGTACTTCGCATTCTGATTTGAAAATTAAAGCAACAGACCCTCCTGAAAAAGCGGGGGACCTGATTATTTTTACAAAAAACCACTTAAATCAACAAAATATTGTTTCATACCGACAAAAAGCGTGTTCGTACCTGCCCCTATTTACAACTAAAAAAAGAGTTGCTATAATCAAGAAAAAGCGTGAAAAAACACGCTGATCTAATAAAAAACGGGAGGAAAAGAAAATGCCGTGTGCAAGTTATAAGTACTATGATGAAAATGAAAGGTGGGGATCAAAAGACTATTGCTCATATTATAGACAATATGTCTATCCGGATGACAGAACATGCTCACACTACCAAGCATATGGTGGATGTATTTTTACAACAGCCTGTTGTTCTTATTTAGGACTTCCGGATGATTGGATGAGCTTATGACAATGCGTAGTTTTCGAGATAATTATGTGCGCTTTCTGCCTGATGGGGAGAATACGATTGCGGAATATTATCGAATTGCTCCGCCTATAGTGAATGTCATCGATTCAAAATCGGATAAAGACTCAATATACAAATCAATTTACGAAACGGTTAAAAGATGCGTGACCTTTGTGAAGGCAAATAAGAACGAAGAGGCTTTTATAGAGTACACAAATATGATAGCAGATCTTAAAAGTAAATACAGTGCTAAGTGAGGGATAAAAATTGATGATTTGAGAGAATTCAGACCGGTATATCAGTATGAAGACGGAGAATATGTCACCCTTGACGCGGTAAAATGGGCAATTTCTGAAGCAGCTCAAAACCTTGACGTTCCGGTTGCGTTTTATCCGGATCAAGTTAAATCCGGTAATCTGTTTAATAAAAGTGTTGAGGATTGTCTTGTGATGTATAATCCGGAACATAAAAACGATTACTACTTGATTTGTATCAGGGTTCAGCATCAGGGTAATTTGGCATATGTTGCGATAAACAACTTCGGAAGCAGCCTTAGATGGATAAATTTGCTCGTTCGGAGTATGCAAAGCAGGATAGACAGGGAAAGAGTCTCTCTTATAAAATTGCTTCAGTGATAGGCTCTACCGTTAGGAATTTAGGAAAAAACAGACAAAAGTTAGAAGAGGAACAGCGTTATTATGATCCTATACAGCATGTTCTGGATTAGGTTATAAGTTGACGCTTGCAAAGATGCAAAGGAGAAAACCATGGGATTTTTAAAGAATTTGTTCGGAAATAGCGAAAATCAATTCGTTGATCTTGTTCGTGCTCATGAAAATGGTGAAGAGTGGGCTACCGCAGAAATACAGAAAATGTGGGAAAGCAACGATCCGACACTGTTGCCTAGAATACATAGAGCGCACGTTGTTATATACAAAGATGCTGCTATGCGCGGAGATCGAGATGCCATAATTAAATATGCAAGGGGACTCGAATGGCTAGACAGAACAGAAGAGGCCTTGAAGTGGTATATGAAACTTATAAATCAGGGCGATACTGACGCAATGCTTGAGTTAGCTTCGGATTATACGGAATATGGTGGTATGGGCGAGAATAACGAAGAGCGTTTTAGGCTTATAAAAGAAGCTGCCGAAATGGGTAATGCCGAAGCACAGTATAAAATGGCACTGAAATGCGGTTGCGCCGGAGATTTTCTGGGTGAAAATTATTGGGCGCAAAAGTCCGCGGAGAACGGTTGCCCAGACGGAAAATTAGAATATGCAGAAGTCTTAGGGCGAGAGTTATCTGAACTGATAGGGTACAAAAAAAATATGCCACAATTTACAGATCCTGAGATAATGGAATATATTTTAAAGAAATATAAAATAGAATCTCCCGACGAAGCAGATGAACTAATGCTGCGGCTATATTCGCAGAAGGAGCAATTGTATGTTGACTATCTTAACGAAGGTGATAGCGATGTGGGCTTTAGTCAGGCGATGCGAGGTCTCGCATATATGTATCGGCATCCAACACCGTCGATGTGTTCTCCTTTACCATATTTAGCGGCGTATTATTTTTACAGTGATTATTACTACTTCGATTCACAGCTTCCTATAAGAATTTTAAGGGTGTTGTTGCTGAGTTTAACTTGCCGATAACCAATGAAACTTTGCAGGAGTGGCAGGAAACTGATATTTTTACCTGGGCAAAAAATCATGGGATAGATGTAACGTAAAACTTAAAAACGGAGCCGCTATGCGGCTCCGTTTTTAAGTTTATCTTCTTACTTGTTCAGCTCGTCGAACATATCCTTGATCATCTTCTTGACCTGCGGGATAACATCGTCAACGGCGACCTTTTCGTTGATGCTCTTCGTGCGGGTCATGACCTCGCAGCAGCCTCGGCAAGGTTTCTCGGGCTGACAACAACTCTGACCGGGCAGCCGAGCAGGTCTGCGTCAGAGAACATAACGCCCGGGCGCACATTTCTGTCGTCGTAAATAACCTCGATGCCGTCTTTCTGCATCTCGTCATAGAGCTTGTCCGCGAGCGCTTTCGCCTCTGCATCGTCCGCTCTCAGGCAGCACAGATGTACCTGCCACGGAGCTATCGTTATCGGCCAGATCGGACCGTAATCGTCGTGGCGAACTTCGCAGACGGAGGCGGCGAGTCTGCCGACGCCGATGCCGTAGCAGCCATTATCGGGTACTGCTCGTTGCCCTCCTTGTCGAGATAGGTCATGTGCATCGACTTTGTGTATTTCGTGCCGAGCTGGAATATGTTACCGACCTCGATGCCGCGGGATATCTTTATCGTGTGCTTGCCGCACTGCGGGCAGATACCGCCGTCAACTATCTTCGCAAGGTCGTTGTATTCAACCTCGCCGACATCGCGCGGAATGTTGAGACCGACATAGTGGTGGTTCTCTTCATTTGCGCCGCAGGAGAGGTTAGTGGCACCCTTGAGAGAATTGTCGAACAGAACTGTCATGTTCTCAGGCAGTCCGACAGGACCTATGAAGCCGCATGAAGTCCGCACTCTTCTGTGATAACTGCGGATGAATCGCCTCGCCGAGCAGGTTTGCGAGCTTCGTTTCGTTTATGTCAAGATCGCCGCGGACAAAGATAACAACATATTCGTCCGTCGCGTTCTTCTGATATACAACAGCCTTGCAGGACTTTTCAAGCGGGGAGTGAAGAAACTCGCAGATGTCCTCGATGGTGTGAATATTCGGCGTGTATTCTTTCTTGAGCTCTTCGAGTACATCGTCAGCTTTATTTTCGACAATGCTCTGCGCCGCTTCCATGTTCGCGCGGTAGTCGCACTCGGAGCAGACGGCTATCGAATCCTCGCCGACGGGGGTCAGAAGCATATACTCGTGGGAGATGCTGCCGCCCATCATGCCGGAGTCGGACTTGACCGTTATGACCTCGGGAATGCCTGCACGCGCAAATATGCGGTTGTATGCGTCGTAGCATTCCTGATAGTACTTTTCAAGATCTTCCTGCGAGGTGTGGAACGAATATGCGTCCTTCATCGTGAATTCACGAACGCGGATAAGTCCGCCGCGCGGGCGTCCCTCGTCGCGGAACTTGGTCTGAATCTGATATATCATGAACGGATACTTGGTGTAGCTGTTGGCGTAGTCGCGCACGAGCTGAACCGCCGCTTCCTCGTGGGTCATGCCGAGCACCATGCGCGCATTGTTTCGGTCGGTGAAGCGAAGAAGCTCGCTGCCGACGCTCTCATATCTGCCGGACTCATCCCAGAGCGAAGCGGGGAGAGCTACCGGGAACAGCACCTCCTGTCCGCCGATCTTGTCCATCTCGTCGCGGATTATATCCTCGATTTTCTTCGTTATGCGGCGCAGGGGCATATACTGCGAATAGATGCCGTTGGCAACGTTTTTCATATAGCCGCCGCGCAGCATGAGCGCGTGACTGTCGATAACGCAGTCGGAGGGCTTCTCTTTGAATCTTTCGCCGACAAGCTTGTCAAGTTTCATCTTTCTTTTCATCCTTTCAAAAAAAATAAGTCCCGGGCTCAAAAGCCTGGGACAAACTATAAAGTCTGCGGTACCACCCAAGTTCGGACAAATATTGTCCGCTCTCAAAGCGACGAAAACCGTCTTTTCCGATAACGCCGGAATACGTCAGCGCATTTGACACTGCGGCTCCGGGGCGGGTTCGGAGTCTCTGCCGCTGAGACTTGCACCAACCGTCTCATCTCTCTACCGGCATAAAAACCTACTTTTCCTCTTCATAGCCTTTAACAGTCAATAATTCTACTATGCCGCCGTTTAAAAGTCAATGCCTGCCGCAGTATTTTTTCAAAATTTTACGGTAAAATATATTTTGAATATTGATTTTCGATATGCTCTTATATTATAATTGACTAAAAATATATCTTGCGAAAGGATATTTGTATCATGGCTGCACAAAACAAAACAAGACCATTCGGTATGCGGGACTATTTCGGCTATGCGATGGGCGATTTCGGCTGCAATATGAGCTTTGCGCTGATAACGAATTATCTCATGCTGTTCTATACCCAGTATATCGGCTCAGGCTCAGCGACTGGGCTTGGATAATCGTTGTCGGCAAAGTATGGGACGCTATAAACGATCCGCTGATAGGCGGAATGGTCGATAATGTCCGCATAGGCAAGGGCAGCAAGTTCATGCCGTGGATAACCATAGGCGGCAGCGCGCTGATAATTTTCACCACGCTCTCGTTTATGCCGATAGCCTCTATGAGCTATATCTTCAAGGTCATCTATTGCCTTGCGATTTATTGCGTCTGGTCGGTCGCTTATACAATGGCAAACGTGCCTTACGGCGCGCTCCATTCGTGCATTACCAATGACCCTTCGAAGCGCACGAATCTCTCTACCTTCAGATCAATAGGCGCGGGTCTTGCGCAGGTGCTCTCCATGCTCCTGCCTCTTATCGTCTATGATAAGGACAACAACCTCATCGGCTCGAGAATGGTTTATGTTGCGCTCGTCTGCTCGGCAATAGGCTTCATCGGCTTCATGCTCGTGCGTCTGCTCGTGACCGAGCGTGTCGTTGTCGAAGCGCACGACAAGACAGAGAAGATGAGCTATCTCAAGGCAGTCAAGGGCTTCTTCACAAACCGTCCGCTGCTCGCAATAACCGCTGTTTCGTTCGTCCAGGTCATTTGCTTCATGTCAATGACCTCGGTCAACAGCATTATATTCCAGTCCTATTTCCATAACACTAAGATATTGGCGGCTGTCAATATCGTTTCCTATCTGCCTCTTGTTGTCATCATGCCTTTCATCGGCAGAATAACAAGAAAAATAGGCAAGAAAAAGCTGGTCGTCATATCTTCGTCGATAAGCGTAGTCGCGGGTGTAGTTTCGTGCCTGCTTCCCATGGCACCCGAGGCAAAGAGTTCACTGTTCCTCTATATAGGCGCGCTTATGCTTCTCTATACGAGCAACGCAGTGTTCACAATTATCCTCTGGGCTATGGTTGTTGACTGCATTGACTATCAGTATGAAAAGACCGGAAGCCGCGATGAGGGTTCTCTCTATGCGCTGTTCTCGTTCTTCCGCAAGCTTGCTCAGGGTCTCGGCTCGGCGTTCTCCGCAGTTATGCTCGCAGCCTGCGGATATGTTGAAACTCTCGGCGCCGACCAGACTGCACAGACGGCTTTGAACATCAAAAATATGTATCTCATAGTCATGACCGTCGGCGTCGCGCTGACAGTTATCATCACGCAATTTGTCTATAATATAGATAAAGACAGGGGTTCGGCGGATCCAATAGACATCGAACCCGACCCCGCGCCGGAAAATTTTGAATAAATAGAGCCTTCGCTATTGATTTTCAATTCCGCTTTTGATATCATTTATAATTATGAGTCATAAGCAAAGGAGACATACAAATGGATAGACTTGAAATTTCAAAGCTGTTCAGCTCATATGAGGAGCTCGGCGGCAAGGAGATAACAGTCTGCGATGGATCAAGACCCTCCGTGACTCAAAGGCGATAGGCTTTATGGAGATAAACGACGGCAGCTGCTTCAAGAGCCTGCAGGTCGTTTTCGAGAGTGCAAAGGTCGAAAACTATAAGGATATAGTCAAGCTGAACGTCGGCGCGGCTGTCAGAGTTACTGGTACTTTTATCCTGACTCCTCAGGCGAATCAGCCGTTCGAGCTCAACGCTTCTTCAGTTGAGGTCGAGGGTCAGTCGACTCCCGATTATCCGCTTCAGAAAAAGCGCCACACTCTCGAATATATGAGAACGATAGCGCATCTGCGCCCGAGAGCGAATATTTATTCCGCGGCCTTCCGCGTTCGCTCGACCGCCGCTTACGCTATTCATAAGTTCTTCAATGAGCGCGGATTTATCTATGCCCACACTCCGCTCATTTCGTGCAGTGACTGTGAGGGCGCAGGCGAGATGTTCAAGGTGACGACTCTTGATATCGCAAACCCGCCGAAGAACGAGGACGGCACAGTCGATTTCAAGCAGGATTTCTTTGAGAAGCCCGCTTATCTTACCGTCTCCGGTCAGCTCGAGGGCGAGGCGATGGCTCTCGCTTTCGGCAAGATATATACTTTCGGTCCTACTTTCAGAGCCGAGAAGTCCTATACTCAGCGCCATGCTGCGGAGTTCTGGATGATCGAGCCCGAGATTGCTTTTGCCGATCTTGAGGACGATATGGAGCTCGCAGAGGCGATGATAAGTATGTCATCTCCTATGTTATGGAGAGCTGCAAGTCTGAGCTTGAGTTCCTCAACAAGTTCGTTGATAAGGGTTTGCTCGAGAGACTTCATTCCGTTGTCAGCTCCGATTTTGCGCGCGTCACTTATACCGACGCTGTCAAAGAACTCGAGAAGTACAACGACGAGTTCGACTACAAAGTCTATTGGGGCTGCGACCTCCAGACAGAGCATGAACGCTGCCTGACCGAGCGCATTTTCAAGCGCCCCGTTTTCGTTACAGATTATCCCAAGGAGATTAAGGCTTTCTATATGCGCCTGAACGATGACGGAAAGACCGTTGCGGCGGTCGACCTGCTTGTTATGGGCATCGGCGAGATAATCGGCGGCAGCCAGCGTGAAGAGAGACTGGATGTGCTCACCGAGCGTATCGAAGAACTCGGACTTGACCCCAAGGACTATTGGTGGTATCTCGATCTTCGCCGCTACGGCGGAGTCAAGCACAGCGGCTTCGGCCTCGGCTTCGAGAGACTGGTCATGTACCTCACGGGTATCTCGAACATCCGTGACGTGCTCCCGTTCCCGAGAACTACCGGTTCTGCGGATTTCTAAAAAAATACAGAAGCACCTGTATCGTAATTGATACAGGTGCTTTTTGCAGGAAAAAATCTCCCTTGCCGAAGCAGGGAGATTATTTTTGTCTTTATTCTATTGTCTCTATCTTAATCAGATTGGTGTTGCCCGACTTCCCGTTTATCGCGCCGCCGGTCATTATGATATTGTCGCCGGGCTTGAGGTTGAGCGCGTCTTTTGCAACTTTCTGCGCGTGATAGAACAAAACATCGGTCGAGTCGAACTTCTCGCTGAGTACGGGCATAACGCCCCAGGAGAGCGCGAGCTTATACCAAACGGCTCTGTTTGTTGCCATTCCGATTATATCTGTAGGTGCTCTGAAGCGCGACACCATGCGCACCGTCATGCCGGATATAGACGCAACAACTATCGCTTTTGCGTTTATGTCGATAGCCATCCCGCAAGTCGCGTGTGATATTGCGTCGACGCGGTTCTTTATCTTAAAATCATTGTTGCGGAAACGCTTGGCGTAATGGATGTGCTTCTCCGTTTCTTCGACTATCTCTGCCATCGTGCGGACTGTCTCGACAGGATATTTACCCGCGCTGATTCGCCGGAGAGCATGACCGCACTCGTGCCGTCGTAGACAGCGTTCGCAACATCGGAAATTTCCGCTCTCGTCGGGCGGGGATTGGTTATCATTGATTCGAGCATCTCGGTCGCCGTGATAACGCGCTTGCCGAGCAGGCGGCACTTTGTGATTATATATTTCTGCAGCGCGGGAAGCTCAGTGAAGGGGACTTCGACGCCGAGGTCGCGCGGCTATCATTATCCCGTCGCACTCTTCACATATATCTTCGATGTTGTCTATTCCCGTGCGGTTCTCGATTTTTGCGATTATGTCTATGCCGTCGCCGCCGTTTGCGTGGAGAAATTCCTTGAGGTCTATGAGATCCTGCCTGCATGAAACAAACGATGCCGCGATGTAGTCGACATTGTTATGAATGCCGAACAGCAGATCGTCCTTGTCCTGCTCGCTGAGATAAACCTGATTGAGCACCTTGTTCGGGAAACTCATGCTCTTTCTGTTTGAAAGCTCGCCGCCGGCTATGACCTTGCATTTTACATCAGTATCGGTCTTTCCGATTACCTCGAAAATCACAAGTCCGTTGTTGACGAGTATGCGGTCGCCGATTGAAATATCGTCGACAAGTCCCGCATAGGTCACGCTGACGCGGCTCTGATCGCCGACTATGTCTTCTGTGGTGAACGAGAACTCGTCGCCGTCGTTGAGCATTATCTTGCCGTTTTCAAAAGTTTTGATTCTGTATTCCGGTCCCTTCGTGTCGAGCATTATTGCTATCGGGAGATCGAGCTCCTCGCGGACTTTTTTTATCATATTGAGCTTTTCAAGCTGCTCCGGATGGGTGCCGTGGGAGAAGTTGAGCCTCGCAACATTAAGACCCGCTTTGCACATCTTGGTGAATACTTTCGGGTCGCTGCTGGCGGTCCTATCGTGCATACTATCTTCGTCTTTCTCATGGATATCCCTTCATTCCATTTTATATTAATCAAATCCATTATATTATATTTCATCTCCGGGTTCAATACAGTAGAGTAAAAAACAGGTAAAATTTGCTGATTTACATATTATATTGATTCCACGCAAACACAGGTTTATTCGATAAGCGAGGAGTGCAAAAATAAAAAGTTCAGGATTTTTGAAAAAAGACTTGATTTTTGCGGCGCGGTCATATATAATATACGAGCATTTGATTGCAGATACGGAGAGTTGTCCGAGCTGGTCGAAGGAGCACGATTGGAAATCGTGTAAACGTCAAAAGCGTTTCGAGGGTTCGAATCCCTTGCTCTCCGCCAAAAGTCCACCGTAATTTTGATAGAATTGCGGTGGACTTTTTTAGCAATGTAAATAATTGAATCCACATACAGGAGTGCGATTTCATGCGTGAGGTGCGATTCCATATTCATCGGAAATCAGCATTTGCGGGAGCTCTTTTGCCGTATCGAATGTACATTAACGGTCAGTACATCGGAACAATACGCAACGGAAAATCACTGGATGCAAATGTTCCCAAAGCAGGCGTTTATTATATTGAGGATGATATTCTGTCTTCGCGAAACGCTGTGATATATGATAATGGGCTATCCGAATATAGCGTTGTAATAAAGCGAGCCGGAGGGTGGCGCACGGAATCATACAACGAGTTTTACATGGAGAAAGGTAACGTCTTGGAGCAACTGCCGTCTTTCCACTGGGAAAAGCTCTTTGAACTGCAGCAATCTATGTCTCAGAGTGAAAGGCTGCTCGCCCTTAGCGTGGAGTTTTGGATGTCCGCCATGGACGATTTGCAGGAGGTCCTTGCTTCAGAACATCTTTTTGAAATCATAGCCGCTTTACAAACAATCGGTGCACATAAGTATCACGATTTGCTTCTCAAAATTATGAATGACGATTTTGGTGATGTCCGTTTTCCGTTGGACGATAACCAGATCGAGCAGATGCAGCCGAAAATCGAGGACGCAAACCGGGCATTTTGGAAAAATAAGGCGCAGAAGCGGAATTTCGTGGAGCAGTCACGAATTTTCTGATAACAAACCTGGATGCTTCTGGCCACGTTTTCGAAGGAATAGATCAGTCATGAGAAATTTTTTCACAGAGGGGGTGCATTTCCGAAAACTACTGCCCCCCCTTTTGCGCCGAAAATGCACCCCCCTTGAAATTCTATTAAAGTTAGGGTTATTTGCCATAAGTCCACCGTAATTTTGATAGAATTATGGTGGGCTTTTTCTATACCCGAAAACCGCTTGGAATCAGGCTTTTCGGCTGTTTCAGCACATAAGCAAACCCCGCTGCAGGCACAATTCTGCGGCGGGGTTTTGCGCGTTTTAGGAGGATTGTAGCTTTCTGTGCCGTTGTAATCGTTAAACAGCTGGGGTAATCGTTGAACTGCTGGGAGTATTCGTTAAACGGCAGAATAAGTAAAACCCCTCATTATCGGCCCTTTCTGATAAGGAACTTGACTTCGTGGGAGTTGATAAAGTAGTACTCTTCGTCACAGATATCGACGATTTCACTGGTGGTAGTTTTTGTATCTGATAAAACGGGATAGCATCCCGGTAACAATGGCGCACTTGAAGAACTCATGACAAGTGCCTCTAATGCTTCATTTTCAAAGTATAGACACCTTTTTCTACTGTTGATACTGTACCAGCGAGATTTCCTTGGAGCGTAGAGATGGTATCCAAAACATTGTCAGTCACTATTACTGTTTTCACTTTAATTGCATTAGTGCCTTTTGAATCCAAGGTTGATATGCCCACAGAATCAAGCGGCTCATCTGCTTTAGTGTTCCAAACGGATGAGTGTTCTTGCCAACAAAGGCAATGTGCTTTTTATTGTTGAGTTTCAACCATTCAATATAGGCAAATTTGCCAAGATCGTTTCCGGCTGGTTGCGACTTGTCCCAGAGCCGTGTAAAACACCTTCCACATGAACAGCGGGCTTCTGATTTAGTTCGTTCCAAATCGTCTGCAACTCGCTTAGAGGTCGACTTCTCGTCTGCCCTTGCTTAGTCTTAAGCAACAGACATCCCTTTTCAGTGTCCACATCCAAAACTGTAATCGTTGCACCAGGGCGGATAGCGGAAAACTCACAGATGGCACAAAACCAGGAAGAATACGCTGCCCGGTACAATTGGTTTGTGGAGCGGTACGAAAAAGCCAAAGCACAGCTTGAGCAGCTCCGATCCACAAAGGCAGCACGGGAAGCCCAGGCAGATGCCATCGGAGCTTTCATGTTCGAGATGCAGGAGCTGGACACCATCACTGAGTTTGACGAAAAGCTCTGGTTGACCTCTATTGACACAGTGACCGTTCACGCCGACGGACGAATGACCTTCAAATTCCAGGGTGGCACAGAAATCGAGGGGTAAATTGTTCGTAGAAATCTTTGATATACTTGATTCGAGCCATTCTTAGCACCTTTCTGCTACCTCATTAGTCTTGGACAAACTAATGGTAGCGGTTATTTCAGGTGCTGACAATGGCTCATTTTTATGCTGTTTGGGATGCTTACTTTTGGGGACCTTTTGTGATACTTTCATTTTACTGAAAACAAGCTAACTTTTCTTCTTTGCTTCGCATCGTGTATTTACCAGCCATATTGCCACCTCCATGTCTATAATAGCATAAAAATAATGGTAGGCACTTTTTGTGTCTACCATTATTTTATCACTTCACCAGTTAAACTGATACGGCTTTGTTATGCTCCGCGTCTATCCGCCTACCTTAACGCTGAACGCACGATGCCTGCAAGGAGCAGAGAAGCACCTTGCCGCCTCTCTGCTCCCTCACTTGCTTGTTTATTTTTGGGTATTTTCTTCATCGTCCAGCAGGTCGGTCATATTCCGCAGGCTGATGCCCAGGGTGGACCCGTTGTGCAGCAATGCCGAGGTGGTGGGCGGCAGTACCCCCGCCACGCCCAGTGCGATCAGCGCCAGGTTGAAGCCCACGATGAAGCGGTAGCTGCCGTGGATACGCCCCATCAGTGCCTCACCGAGCCTGCGCAGTGTTACCAGCGCAAACAGATCCTCCGAGGCAACGGTGATGTCGGCGATCTCACGGGCGATGGCCGCACCGGTGGAGATGGCGATGCCCGCGTCCGCTTCGGAGAGAGCGGGAGAATCGTTGACGCCGTCGCCCACCATGATAACGGTGTGTCCCTTTTCCTTTTCCTGCCGGATAAACGCGGCCTTGTCCTCCGGCAGCACCTCGGCGTACACGGCGTCCACGCCCACCTCGGCGGCCACAGCCTCCGCCGTGCGGCGGTTGTCGCCGGTCATCATCACCACGTTGGCAAAGCCGCTCTCGTGCAGCGCCCTCACCGCCTCCCGTGCCTCCCGGCGCAGGGGATCGTGGATGCAGATCACCGCCGCCAGCTCCCCGTCTATGCAGAGATACAGCTGGGAATACGCGGCGGGCAGCGCGTCAAATTTCGGCTGCTCTCCTCCGGGATGCGGCAGCCCTCGTCCTCAAAGACAAAGTGGGCGCTGCCGATGATGACCTTCTTGCCCTCCACCATGCTGGAGATGCCGTGGGCCACCACATACTGCACCTGCGAATGGTACTCCTCGTGGGTGAGCCCGTGCCGCTTTGCCTCCGCCACCACGGCGTTTGCCATGGAATGGGGGTAATGTTCCTCCAGGCAGGCGGCAAGGCGCAGCATTTCCGCCTCATCGTGTCCGCCGAAGGGGATGGCCGCCGCCACGGTGGGTGTCGCATAGGTCAGCGTGCCGGTCTTGTCGAACACAATGGTGTCCGCCTTGGCCACCGCCTCCAAAAAGCGTCCGCCCTTGACGGAGATGTGATAGCCGCTGCTCTCCCGCATGGCGGACAGCACCGCAATGGGGATGGCCAACTTCAGGGCGCAGGAGAAGTCCACCATCAGCACCGAGAGCATTTTCGTCACATTCCGGGTCAGAAGATAGGTCAGTGCCGTGCCGCCCAGCGTGTAGGGCACCAGTCTGTCCGCCATCCGGGAGGCTTTGTCCTCGGCGGTGGATTTCAGCTTCTCCGACTTCTCGATCGTTCGAACCACCCGGTCATACCGCCCGCTGCCGGAGGATTTCTCCACGGAGATGACACACGCGCCCTCCTCCGCCACCGTTCCGGCATAGACGGGACTGCCGGGGTGCTTCGCCACAGGCATGGACTCGCCGGTGAGGGAGGACTGGTTCACCATGGCCTCTCCCTCCACCACTCGGCCGTCCAGCGGGATCATGCCGCCGGTGCGGATCACAATACGGTCCCCCGGCTTCACATCGGTGATTTTCGTCAGTACCTCGGTGCCGTTTGCCTGCAGCCAGACGCTGTCCACCCGCAGGCTCATGGCGGAGGCGAGGTCGGCCACGGACTTTTTGTGGGTCCATTCCTCCAGAATTTCGCCCAAATGCAGCATGAACATGACAGAGCCTGCGGTGGCAAAATCGCCCCGTGCCATGGACACCGTAACAGCGGTGGCATCCAGCACGGCGACGGAAAGCCGTCCGTGCAGCAGTGCCGAAAGCCCCTCCCGGATGTACTTTACGGAACGAAACACCGCCAGCGCCGTGGTGATGGGCGCAGGCAGGAACAGCTTGGAGATGCATCTGCGCATAACGGCAACTGCCAGCTTGTCCTCAAACTCCCGGTTCAGTGTCCGGGAGGTATGCTCCGGCACCAGCTCCATGGCCTCCGCCTTGGCGAAGGAGAATACCGCCAGCGCACGGAGTACGCTTCCAGCTCCGCGTCATAGAGCACCACCGCGTCCTGCGTCCGGTCGTAGACCCTGACCTCCTGTACGCCGTCCTGGGCGCGCAGATAGTATTCCAGCACATCCGCTTGGGATAACGTCATCCGTCCGCAGCACAGGTGTACCCGCAGCCGCCCCGGTAAATCATGTAAGATCGTGCATTTCATGGCTCACTCCGCCTTAGCGTCCTCCACCACAGCGGCGGCCTCCGCCTCTGCGCGGCGCTCGTTGATGGCCTTGGCTTCTGCGTAGATGTCATCCGCGCCCTCCCGCACGGCGGTGACCGTTTTCATCACATCCTCCTTGGCACGCAGGGCGGCGGCGGTGGTGTGGGCGTAGACCTTCTTGGCATCCCTGCTGCCCAGCAGCTTGATCCCCGCCGTGCCGAACAGCACGCCTGCTGCAAATAAACCGAGTTCTTTCATAATGATTGTCCTCCTTTATAAAATATATATGTCAAACCGATGGCCGCGATGGCGGCATCGGAATGATCCTACTGTTTCTTCTTCCCGAAATGGAAAAAGCCTTTCTTCTCGTAGACTGCGGTGCTGATCTCTCCCGCCATATAGCCGGTGGCATTGATGGCGGCACGGAGGGCATTTTCGCCCAGCGGCTCTTTCGAGAGGATCACCGTCTCCCCCTTGGAATGGATGAGGAAACCTTCTCCACCGAGAATGCGGCGCGAATGACGTCGTTGATGTGCGCCTCGCACATAGAGCAGGCCATGCCGGAAACCTTAACTGTTGTCTGGATCATTTTCGTACCTCCTGTTCCGGGAATCTTTCACGCACCGTTTTTCGGAACGCCTTTGTAGTATAACTTTCTTTCATCGCTGTGCCTCCCGCTTAAAGCTTCTTCTTATACCCGCAGTCGCAGTATGGGCCGCCGGAGGCGAGAGTGTACTGCCGCACAAAGTCGGTCACGCCGCCCGCCTCGCTCATGGTGTAGTCCAGACGGCACAGCGCGGGAGTGAGGTCATATAGCCCCAGCTTTTCATCAGCACGCAGATGCCGCATTTGGTGAAGCGTCCCTCGTAGCCGCTGCGTCGGGATATTCGTAAAACTCCATGTTCCACGAATAGGGGTTGCGGTCGGCGGCTTTCAATGTGGCGGTCGCTTCATGCCGGAAATATCTTTGGGGGTAAACTTGTTTTTTCCGCTCTTGCGGCAAAACCATTTCATCGGCTTTGTCATCATGGATTTTGCATAATACTCCGTCAGCCGCTCCACATCCGGGCGCTCCGGCATGGAGAGAATAAACGCACCGATCATCGCGCAGTTGACGAGGTTCATCTTGAACCGGTCGCCTTTTTCAAATTCGGGCAGCTCGGAGATGATCTCCCTGTATTTCGGCTTTGCTTTTTTCGTGATGGCTTTTGCCGTATTCGTACCGTAGCCGAACACCGCTGTCAGCTGGTTTCGGAAGGACGGCGCAAACAGCGTCCACATGCCGAAAGGCATTCCGGCGTATTTCATCGTAAGTATCTCCCGGCCTCCGCCTCCAGCGCCTGCCACACGGGATAAGCCGCGCCGTTCTCATCAAAGAACCGCTTGATATCCCGATTCAGGCGCTCATTTCGTCTATGGCGTTCATGGCGTGGTCAGAGGCACATAGTTTGCCCAGTGAGGTGGCGCACATGAGTTTAAAGAAGCGCAGACAGGTCTTGCGGTACTTTTCGCTCTCAAGTCTGCATCCGCCTTTGGCAAAATGTCGTGTCCCGCATTGCGTATGGCACGGTAGCCTTCAATATTGGCATCGATCACCCGCCCAAGGTACACCGTATTTCTCCTAAGCTTTTTCAGGTCGCCGTCCGTCTTATAGCAGGCGAAGGCCGCAGGCATCACAAAGGCCGCATGGCAGAGCAGATAGTCCTCCATATTCGGCTCATAGACGACCTTGTATTTGGTACCGCCGAAAATCTCTCTGATCAGTTCCGCATTGGAGACCGCCCCACGCAACTGCCCAATGGTTATTTTTTTCAGGTCGATAGAAACGACCCGGTCAGGTTCCCGATGCCCGGCAGAGAGCGCAAAGGCAAACAAGACATTTTTCTCCGGCAGTGCCGCCGCCAGCGCTCTTGCCTGCACATTATTACCCACAAAAACGATGTTCTTCGTCCGGTTCGTTCGTAGCGTATCCAGAACGGAATCCAACTGTGTATAGCGCAGAACCACAAAAATCACATCGTATGCTACATCCGGTGCAAGCGCGGTCACCACCGGAATGCGGCTGACCGATGTGCGGAGGGAGAATTGATCCTTGATCCGCAGTCCGTTCTTCCTGATTTCCTCTGCCCAGTTTCCCCGGGCAAGCAGGGTCACATCCTTTCCGGCGTGAAACAGATTCCTTGCCAGATTGCACCCTAAAACACCTGCACCATATACCAGAATTTTCATTGCTTGCCTCCAAATCTGATCTTTACAATCTGCATCTTCATCATTCCGTCACCGACTTTTGCAAGAAGCCGGAAAAAGCCGCTGACGGAGGGGCAGACTTCAAATCGGTGTAGCCCAGCATATAGCCTCGGCTGGTGACCTGCAAGCGGCTATCCCACGCACTGATCTCTTGGGGAGCGTCCGAAACCGCAAAATATGCGCCGACATCCTTGATTTTCGCGCTTTTGAGCCATGTTTTTGCAATCATCTTCACCGCCGTCCGATTTGCAGCGTCAAACACCAGCACGCTGCCCGGAAAAGCGTCTGCCATTTGCTGTACCAGCGCCTTGACCTGCTCGGTCAAAAAGTAGTAAAACACGCCGGAGGCAAAGAACACCGCGCCGCCGGAGGCATCGATTTTGGAAAACCACGCCGTATCATTCAGATCGCAGGGGATATTTTCCTCCCGCTCTCCGGCGGGCAGCAGCTCATTGCGCACGGTGATGACATCGGGAAAGTCCAGATTATATATCTTGCAGCTGCCGTTGTCGCAGTTTCTTCCGGTGCTGTCCAGTCCGCAGCCAGATTGACCACTGCGGCGTTGGGGTGGATTTTCAAATAGTCCTTTACTTCAAAAGCCAAATCGTTCTGCCGCATGGCAACCTCCAGCGAGCCGAAGCGCTGCATCAGACTGCGGGCGTCTTATCGGCATCTGAAAAGTCGTAGTCGATTTCACCGATCAGCCGCACCGCCGTTTCATCTTGGTAGAGATTCGGATACAGCTCTGAGCAGACCTTCCGCGCATACAGCGGAATGATCAGCGTCTCCTGTACGGTGTTTTTCTCGATTTTGTATTTCATGGGTATCACTCACTTTCTGATAAATGGCAGTTCCGGCATACAGTCACGCTCGGCGATGTGTGCCAGCATTCCGGCGAACCCCTTTGGATCGCGTATCTGATATTGCATATGCTCGTATCCCTCAAACACGGGATAATGGCCGCATGGGTAGGCTTCCATCACTGCTTGACGGTATTTGAATGATCTTCTATACTGCCAAACTCGAAATAGGTATGCTTTTGCAATTCTTTTGAAAGCGGCGGAAAGGTTTTATCCTCCAGACTGTCCGAAATCTGCCGCCGCAAATTTGTATAGGTCAGATTTTTCCCTGCGTCTATAAAATACGGCTTTATGGAGTCGTCGTCACACCACAGAATCTTTTTCAGTGTGCCGCCCTTCGACCAGTACAGGCTCCTGATAGCGAAATACAGAAACGGTGTCATAATGCGGCGCGTACCTTTTCCGATTTGCGCAAACTGCCCGCCGTCAAAGAAAGCGTGCTTCACGGGCAGCTTCGTCTGCGTCAGAAACGCCATGGCAAGGTCTGCACCGATGGAAGAAGCGACCACCATCGCCAGCCGCTCCACGCCCTGTCGATGCAGAAAGCCCTCCACCTGCCGTATTTCGTCCAGCTTGCTGACATATTTCTGCCCCTCGCAGTAAACGGTGGAGGTGGGCAAGACGCAGAAATATCGATCCTGCAAATACCTCGCAATCGGTTCGCTGCTCGCTCCTGTCACACCCATTGCATGAAAGAACAGTACGGCAGGATTCCTCCTGTCGCCATATGTTTGAAACAGCATTTCTACCACCTCATGTTTTCATAAAAAGCATCATAATCGCCGCCAGTGCTGCCGAAATGACCGCCATACCAATTGTGCCGAACAGCCACTTTTTGCCCTTATCCTTGGCTGTAATGTAGGGTTTCAGGTCTTCCGTTCCCGGAATTTCCCATGCGTTCGTATGTCCTACCCAATAGCCGTCAACCCAAAATCGGTCTATGAGATTCATAACGGACAGTATGACCAGCAGCTGCCAGAAGCCTGAACGAAGCCCTTTGCGCCGTTGAGCGCATAGACGCAGACCAGCACATAGGCGATGTATCCGGGGACGCAGACAGCTTTGAAAATCAAAGCATTTCGCTTGATTTCGCGTGTGTTGTAAGTCCCAGCGTTACGCACCGCTCCTGCACCTCCTTGCTGTAAAGATGCACCATGCCCACCGCGCCCTTGCAGATACCGATGGCGCAAACCAAAATGAGCAGAACGCCCAGCCCGATGCCTTCCAAAATCACCTGTAAAAGCATTACCGATTCCTCCTGAATCCCGCCTCATCCCGGTATTCGGGATGTCCCTTTAAGTACGGGTCTTTATCGCCGCAGATGGTGTAGTCGCATCGGCAGCCGTCCACGCAGGTGGTCGTTCGCACCAGCTTGGCATGGAGCAGTTCCATGGACGCATAGTCCACATTGCACAGGGCGGGCATGATGTCCGCAAGACCGTGCCGGATGGCGAATTCCGCCGCCGGACACGACGTAAACTCATAATAAATAGGCTTGCCGTTTTCGTAAGGCGCAACCGACATCTCGTAATCGTGCCATTTGTCGCAGCCGCTTTTCGCACGAACAAACGCCCTGTACATCAGCTTCCTCCAGAACGGCTTGTTGCAGTCCACGAATTTCAGCTTGCGGAAGGTCGGCAGGATCAGATTTTCCTCCATCTCTTCAATTTCACGGAACGAAGTAATTGCTTTGCAGACCACATAATAGCTCATGATGGCGATGCAGTCGTAGGTGCCGCCTACGCCGTTGTGAAAATTCTTTTTACCGCCGAGGTCGGTGCGCCACTTGGAAAGAAGCTCTGCGTATCTCAGCTGCACCTGCTCCCAGACCGCCTCGCGCTCCACCTCCGGATAGTGCAGAGTGATTTTCGCCAGAATTTCCTTTTTGCAGGGTTTGGAATATAGCACATGGCAGCTACGGTCAATTTGTAATTCGCTGTCCTTCATCTTCCCACGCCTTTCAGAAAACCGCTCTTTGCATTTTCTTCGGTGTCGTCCGATTCGTCGTAGGCATCATAGGGTGCCGATGGGTCATGTACTCGTTTTTTGAATGGTGAACAGTGCTTGTCTTTGTGGGCAAACGCAAAGGCAAAATTGTCCGTCCATCCCGTGTGACCGGTGATGAAATATGGATGCAGCCCACGTGCGCGCAGTTTCCGCTCCAGCTCCGCCAGTGACTGCACAGCCAGCTTATTGTCCTCCGCCAGCGAGGAAATGAAGCTGTAGCCGCCGTCCGCGCCAAACCACAGCGTGTCGCCGGTAAAAAGGTACTTATCTTCAATGAGGTAGACCATATGTCCCCATGTATGACCAGGAACCAGAAAACACTCGATCCTGACGCCGTCAATATCAAAGACCTCTCCATCGTGAAGCAGCTGCTTTTCATTGTAGATGGTCACTTGCGGCAGCTTATAGAGATGATAAATAACCTTGCGGCGTGTTTCTCCGATCAGATACCGGTTCTCGATCTCGCCGATGTACAGATTCGCATTCCGGAACAGCCCCGGACTGTCTGCTTCCACCGCACCCACATGGTCGGTGTCCTGATGGGTGATAAGGATATGGTGTATCGACTTCGGATCAATCCCAAGCCAGCTCATTTTTTCGGCAAGGCGGTCGTAGTTATATCCCGCATCGACCATAATGGTCGTATCGCCTTTGTGGTAGAAGAAGATGTTCGCCACCCATTCGCGCACGCAGGCAACATTCTCGTCGATCCAGCCGGTGTTCAAAGGCTTGAAGATCTCCTTGCCCCGGTACATCCAGCTCATTGCTTTTCTTTGAAATTCCGTTGCCTTTTTCGACATGATCGCACCTCATTTCTGTGCTGTGACACACAGCCAGCCCTTTTTATTTTTGTGACTCTGAACCCTGCCAAAGCCTGCTTGCTCCAGATACACTTTCAGATCAGCATCCGTATAGATGGTCATACCGTTAATGATTTGCGTCCATTTGTCGTCTTTTGCTGTTTCACCGTTTGCTTCGTTACAGATGAAAAAGTCCCGCCGGGCTTCAGCACCCGATAGACCTCTCTGAAATTCTGCGCAAGTTCCGGCCAGAAATAGACCGTTTCAAATGCGGTCACTACATCAAACTGCTCCGCTTCAAACGGCAACTCTGCTACACTTGCCTGCTGCACAGTACACTGCCCTGCTGCAATGGCACCTGCATTGACCTTTCGCGCTTTTTCTACACTGACTGCTGAATAGTCGATGCCCTGCACCTTGCCCTTGGGACACAGCTTCAGCAGCGTTTTGATGTTCGCTCCACCGCCGCAGCCGCAGTCCAGCACCATGGCATCCGGGGCAGGCTGCAAAAAATGCAATCCCCACGCTGCCATTGCGCTGTGCCCAAAGTTCATCATAGCAACCATGATCTTCCCGCTAAAGCCTACGGGCTTGCGGGTGTTTTCAAAGAAGGACATATCACACCTCCGATTTCACACATTCCGTATAGGTCAGCGAAAAAGAGGCCTTTAGAACAACACTTTTTCGCACTGTCCAATCATTCTGTTGCAGAAATTTTAGGTATTCTTCACTCGTCCACTTGCTGTGGAGAGGAAAGCCTGCCAGATTCATGAAAAAGGCTTTGACCTTGCCGGGAAATGAGTTTTCTGCGTGCGTAAAGGTAGGCGCGATCAGCACACCGTCATCCTTCAGCACCCGTTTGATCTCTCGCAGTGATTTTTCTGGCTGAGGCACAATGTGCAGTGCGTTTGATACGATTACCACGTCGAATGATTTGCTCGCGTATGGCAGAGAAAACATATCCTGCACGGAAAAACGCAGCTTCGCAGAGTAATTCCCCCGTTTGGCCTCTGTAATCATTTCCGGAGAGCATCCGTCGCCTCGATGTGTGCCGCTGCTTTTACGATGTGCTTGGCGATCAGTCCCGTTCCGGTAGCCACCTCCAGCACTGTTTTGTCTTGAACGACCGGACGGATCAGCTCATACATTTTCTCGTATACTGCCCTGTCTTTTCGCATAAAGCAGTCATACAGACCTGCATTTCTGTCCCAGAAATTCTTGTGTTCTCGCATTGCTGTCTCTCCTTTTGTGGTTAGATTTATCTAACCAGCACGCGCACATTGATACGTTAGGTTCGGCTAACTCATGTATTTAGGAAAAGCCGCATTTCTGTGGCCTTTCGGCTTATACAAATAGCTTGCTGCAAGCATCACACATCTGTATTTTCAGCCACTGAGGATAACGTTTCTCGATCTACTCCTTATGGAAACAGCCAAAATCTATTTTCATACCATTGCGGTAACTTTTGCCTTCTTATCTATATTATATCGTGCTCACTTCTTTTTTGCAATGGTATAGTATCTCTATTTTGTCATTTCCAAACGCAGAGCACGATTAAATTTTCTTCGTAATCGTAGACAGCTCCGAAATAATGCTCAGAAGATCATTTTTGACTTCCTCTTTACTTGGCTCGCTGCCCATCAGAAGATAATCCGTGCTGACATGGAGGATGCAGGACAGTTCGATCAGTAAATCAATGGAGCAGCTGCGCTCACCGTTCTCCATACGGCTGACATGCTGCTTGCCAGTCCCAGGCGAACCGCCAGCTCCTCCTGCATAATGCCACGGGAAGTGCGAACATCGTGAAGTCTCTTACCAAACTCTTTGCGTCAAATACATACGTTTCCAGCGCTGTATCTATGTTTTATCAGACCATTATGATTTCGACAAGGATACGGACCGGCTCAC
>ENA-OQCP01000283-OQCP01000283.1-human-gut-metagenome-genome-assembly--contig:-NODE-283-length-22826-cov-2.191727_pt1 | contig 22826 bp, 35 predicted proteins | sample MGYA00242760_ERZ504583 | MGnify/ENA primary metagenome ERZ504583 (study PRJEB26092, sample SAMD00036308) | human gut metagenome | host: Homo sapiens | study: EMG produced TPA metagenomics assembly of...
TTCACTTCATCTTCATACAGCTCATCGTCATCAATATCATCATCGTCAAAGCTGTCGTCCGCGCTGAAGTTGTCACTCTCCGAAAAAATCTTCCTCATCTTCAAATTCTTCAAACACTTCTTCATCTAAAAGCCGTACGTCTTCTTGCCGGCGTAAGGATTTATTTTTCTTTTCACTCATCCGTTAATCATCTCTCTCCCTTTTTCAATATCACGGCAACATTATATTACGATTGTAAAAAAAAGTACAGTATATTGTTTTATTTTAAGAAAAATTAAGACCTTGCTTGTAACTGCTCCTTTCTTCCTATATAATGACTTTTGTAATTCTGCTTTTCGACAGAACTTTACATATAACAGAATTTTGAAAGGAGATCATTTTATGAGTGGCTCAACTTTTGGTAAAATATTTCGCATCACGACTTGGGGAGAATCTCACGGATCCGGCATCGGCGTCGTGATCGACGGATGCCTTCCGGAATTTCTCTAAATGAAGAAGATATTCAGATATTTCTTGACCGCCGAAAACCCGGTCAGAGTAAATTTACAACGAGACGCAGCGAGGAAGATACTGTCGAGATTCTCTCGGGAATCTTTGAAGGCAAAACGACCGGAACACCGATTTCTCTTCTCGTACGTAATAAAGACCAACGTTCCCGAGATTATGGAAACATTGTTTCTATGTTTCGTCCGGGGCATGCGGATTATCCTTTTACGGAAAAATACGGCATCCGCGATTACAGAGGAGGCGGGCGTTCTTCCGGTCGGGAAACAATCGGCCGTGTCGCAGCAGGCGCGATTGCCTCTAAAATCTTAAACGAACTCGGAATTTCTCTTTGTGCTTACACGAAGGCAATCGGTCCTTACGTAATAAATGAAACAGAATATAACTACTCCGAGATCAGCCAGAACAGTCTTTATATGCCAAACAACAATATCGCCGAGCAGGCTGGACAGTACATTACTTCTTTAATGAAAGAAACTAATTCCTGCGGCGGAGTTATCGAATGTATTGCAGACGGACTGCCTGTCGGCTTAGGAGAACCGGTCTTTGACAAGCTGGACGCGCTTCTCGCACAAGCTGTCATGTCGATCGGCGCTGTTAAAGGCGTAGAAATCGGAGATGGGTTTCAGGCAGTCTCTTCTGTCGGCTCAAAAAATAACGATCCTTCTATGTTGAAAATGGAGAAGTACATAAGAAGACAAATCATTCCGGAGGTACGCTTGGAGGCATGAGCGACGGCTCCCGACTGATCGTCCGGGCAGCAGTAAAACCGACATCCTCTATCGCAATACCGCAGAGACGATAAATACAGCGCATGAGAATACCGAAATCGTCATCCACGGAAGACACGACCCTGTAATCGTTCCCCGCGCAGTCGTTGTTGTAGAAGCTATGACCGCGATCACGCTTACCGATCTTCTTCTGCAGAATATGACAGCGAAGATGGATCATTTAAAACAAATCTATACAAAAGAAATTTAGGAGGCCGCTATGTCTAACCGATTGATCGATATTGTCGATATTACAAAATCTTATGGGGATTCTGTCATTTTAGACCAACTGAATCTTTATATACGGGAAAACGAATTTTTGACTTTGCTCGGACCAAGTGGGTGCGGGAAAACAACACTGCTGAGAATTTTAGGTGGTTTTGAAACACCTGATTCCGGAAAGATCATTTTTGATGGAAAAAATATTAATGACATTCCGCCAAACCGCCGGCAGCTAAACACCGTTTTCCAAAAATATGCTCTTTTTTCCCACATGACAATCGCTGACAACATTGCGTTCGGCTTAAAGATCAAAGGGAAATCAAAAGCTTACATTAAAGATAAAATCCGCTATGCTTTAAAACTTGTCAATTTGGAAGGTTTTGAAGACCGGTCACCGGACTCATTAAGCGGCGGACAACAACAGCGTATAGCCATTGCGCGGGCGATCGTAAATGAACCCAAAGTGCTCCTTTTAGACGAACCGCTCGGAGCTCTTGATCTGAAGCTTCGCCAAGATATGCAGTACGAACTGATCCGTCTGAAAAACGAACTCGGCATCACCTTTGTTTACGTTACTCACGATCAGGAAGAAGCGCTTACAATGTCTGATACGATCGTTGTTATGAATCAAGGCTATATCCAACAGATCGGTACGCCGGAGGACATTTACAATGAACCGCAAAATGCTTTTGTCGCAGATTTTATCGGTGACAGTAATATTCTGCCTGCTACGATGGTAGAAGATAAAGTCGTAAAGATACTCGGAGCTGTCTGGAACTGTGTAGACGTCGGATTTGGTCATAATAAACCGGTAGATGCTGTAATCCGACCTGAGGACATTGATCTTGTTGCTCCTGGAGAAGGAGTTATCAACGGAGTTGTCACAAATCTGATCTTCAAAGGGGTTCACTATGAAATGGAAGTTCTCGCAAACAATTATGAGCTTCTTGTTCATAGCACCGATATGTTCCCGGTTGGAACAGAAGTCGGAGTAAAAGTCGATCCTTTTGATATCCAGATCATGAAAAAACCGGAATCCGAAGATGAGGAGGCTGTTCCGATTGAAGAATAGAAAAATACTCGCAGGTCCATATTTATTCTGGGCAATGTCTTTTATCATTATTCCTCTGCTCATGATCTTGTACTATGGACTCACAGACAAAAACGGGAGTTTTACTCTGAATAATCTTTCCCAGATGACAACTCCCGAAAATTTAAAAGCGCTCGGACTGGCTCTTTTACTGTCGTTTATCAGCACTTTAATCTGCTTAGTCCTCGCCTATCCACTGGCTATGATTCTTGCCGAGAAAAATATGAATCAGACAAGTTTTATCGTACTGATATTCATTCTTCCGATGTGGATGAATTTTCTTCTTCGGACATTAGCGTGGCAGACACTTTTGGAAAAAACGGAGTCATTAACAGCATACTTAATTTCCTCCATCTTCCGGAGCAGTCGATCATCAATACTCCATCTGCCATTGTTCTCGGAATGGTATACAATTTTCTTCCTTTTATGGTACTTCCGATCTACAATGTGCTGTCTAAGATTGATAAAGATGTTATCCACGCTGCCAGAGATCTCGGTGCGAACACTGCGCAGACATTTTTTAAGATCATAATGCCGCTTAGTATTCCCGGAATCATCAGCGGCATCACAATGGTATTTGTACCGTCTCTTACGACATTTGTAATATCTGATCTTCTCGGAGGAAGCAAGATCCTTCTGATCGGAAATGTTATAGAGCAGGAATTTAAACAAGGAAGCAACTGGAATGTCGGTTCCGGGCTTTCTCTTGTTTTGATGTTGTTCATCATTGCAAGCATGGCTCTGATTGCCAAATACGATAAAAACGGGGAGGGAAATACATTTTGATCAAATCAACCGCAAAAAAAATCTACCTTTTCCTGATCTTTGTATTGTTATACGCTCCCATTATCACTTTGATGGTTCTTTCTTTTAACAATACAAAAACACGTTCCAAATGGAACGGTTTTACAGGAAAATGGTATTTACAGCTTTTTCAAAACAAAGACATCATGAATGCGCTTTATACAACACTTATCATCGCCTTTCTTTCCGCTCTGATCGCAACTTTGATCGGAACTGCCGCCGCCCTCGGCATCCAGGCAATGCGTACAAAAGCACGTACATTACTTCTCGGAGTCACAAATATTCCGATGCTCAACGCCGATATTGTAACAGGAATTTCTCTCATGCTCCTTTTCATTGCATGTCGGTTTACACTTGGATTTTCCACAATATTGCTAGCACATATTACATTTAATATCCCCTATGTTATCCTAAGTGTCATGCCTAAATTAAAACAGACGAGCAAACGCACTTATGAAGCGGCGCTTGACCTCGGCGCATCTCCTTCTTATGCGTTCAGAAAGGTCGTTCTGCCGGATATCATGCCCGGAATTTTTTCAGGATTTCTGCTGGCATTTACTATGTCGCTGGATGATTTTGTAATCACCCACTTCACAAAAGGACCCGGAATAGATACACTGTCTACAAAAATATACAGTGAAGTCAGAAAGGGAATCAAACCGGAAATGTACGCACTGTCCACAATCATGTTTCTGACGGTTCTCATTCTGCTTTTTCTTGTCAATATGACCCCAGACGATCTGAAGGTCAAAAAAGCTGCCGTTCATGCGCCTGCCGGAAAATTCCGCAAATTCAGCAGATTTTTCTTTCATCGTTTCGCTCCTGCCGCAATCATGCTTGTCATCGTTATCGGCGGGTTCGTATATGGTTCTTCCTCCGGAAATATGTCCGGCGAAAAAGTCATTGTATACAACTGGGGGAGACTATATTGATCCTGAAATTATTACGATGTTTGAAGACGAGACCGGAATCGACGTTGTATATGAAGAATATGAAACAAATGAAATCATGTACCCGAAAGTGCAGTCCGGCGCGATTGCTTATGACGTCGTCTGTCCTTCTGACTATATGGTGCAAAGAATGATCGAAAACGATCTGCTTGCCGAGATTAATTATGAAAATGTACCGAATTTAAAATATATTGATGATATTTATATGGAAATGTCAAAACAATATGACCCGGAAAACAAATACTCCGTTCCGTATCTTTGGGGAACGGTCGGAATACTTTATAACAAGAAAATGGTGGACGAACCTGTAGACAGCTGGAATATTTTATGGGATGAAAAGTATACGGACAGCATCCTCATGCAAGACAGTGTAAGAGACGCTTTTGCCGTTGCTTTAAAATCACTCGGATATTCTTTGAACTCAACAGATCTTGATGAATTAGAAGCCGCCAAAAGCTTCTCATCAAACAAAAACCTCTTGTTCAGGCCTATGTCATCGATCAGGTTCGGGATAAATGATCGGAAACGAAGCTGCACTCGGCGTTATTTATTCGGGAGAAGCACTTTATTGCCAAAAGGAAAATCCCGATCTGGAGTATGTGATTCCGAAAGAGGGATCGAACTTGTGGATTGACGCTCTCGTCATTCCGAAAAATGCACAAAACAAAAAGAACGCAGAGGCGTTTATCAACTACCTCTGCCGTCCTGATATTGCAAAAATGAATTTTGATTATATTACATATTCTATTCCCAACTCAGCAGGAAGAGAACTGATTGAAGACGAATCAATGCGCGAAAGCAACATTGCATTCCCCGATATCTCCCAACTTAAAAATTGCGAGACGTTTAATTTCCTCGGAGACGAAAACGAAATCATCTATAATCAACTGTGGCGGGAAATAAAATCAAAATGATCCGCCATCTATAAACGGAAGCATCCACCGCCGACAAACTCTCTTAACAGAGAGTTGTCGGTATAAATTCACTTCCGATCCCAACAAAGTAATCAAAAAACTTAAGAAGCCTTTTTGCTTCAATAAATTCTTTTGAATCTTTATCCACCGCAAAAAGAAGCGGTTCCACATATTGCTTCAGCACTGCCAGTTCATAGATCAAAGAAGAATTAAACATCACATCCGCTTCTTCCTGAAACGGAAATATGTTTTTTTCCTCTCCTCTTCTTACTGAAGCCCACATAGAAATCGTCTTCGATGCAGAAGCGCCGCGTGTGCGGGAATCTCTTACAATCCTCCTGATCAACCTTCCGTCTGTCGTAGGGATCCGATTATGTTCATCGATGTTCAACTGAGTCAATGCGCTGATATAAATCTTAAATTTGTTCGCATCTGCCATTGTCTCTGTCAATTTTGGATTCAAACAATGGATTCCTTCTATTACAAGAATATCCTGTGAACCAAGTTTTTTCGGTTAGATTCATACTTTCTCTTACCGCTTTTAAAGTCAAAAATGGGAAGATACACTTCCTCTCCTTTTAAAAGAGCCCTCATATCTTCATTAAATTTGGGAATGTCGATTGCTTCCAAACACTCAAAATCATAATTTCCATCTGAATCTTTCGGAGTATGTTCCCGATCGACAAAATAATTATCTACCGCAATCGGATGAGGTTTTAATCCATTCACCCTAAGCTGAATGGACAACCTATGTGAAAATGTCGTTTTTCCGGAAGATGATGGCCCTGCGATCAAAACAAACCGAACATCTCTCCGGTCTGCAATCTGTCTGGCAATCTCGCCTATTCTCCGTTCCTGATAAGCTTCCTGCACAAGCACAACTTCCCGCATATCTCCTTTTGTTACCATCTCATTAAGCGCTCCGACTGTTTCTATGTCCTGACAATCTCCCCATAAAACAGACTCTTTCAATACATGAAATAATTTAGGACTTGGTCTAAATTCGGGAATCTTTTCCGGCTGTTCTTTCACCGGCATCTGAATGACAAAGCTTCATCATACAAATGAAGAGAAAAATATTTCAGATATCCGGTATCAGGAACCATATATCCGTAATAATAATCTTCAAACTCATTAATACTATATATGTTTACTTTTGAAACCCTCCGGTATTCAAATAATTTTTCCTTATCATACATTCCATGTCTGTGAAATAATTCGATCGCATCATCTGTATGAATTGTCTTCTTTTTAATCGGAATTTTTTCATCTGAGAGCCAACGCATCCGCTTCGCCACATCCGCAAGGAACTGCTCTGTAATTTTTATATCTCCGTCAACTGTGCAATAATATCCTTTATCCACCGAAAAATGAATTCTGACGCGTTCGATCTTATCATGTCCTGCCACATCATGAACCGCTTTTACAAGAAGAAAGCACAAACTTCTTTTATAAGTTTCATGTCCGATTGCATCTGCTGTCGTAATAAACTTCAATTCACAGTCTTTCTCAACTGTTTTTCTTAGTTCCTGCAGTCTGTTTTCTCCTTCCACTGCAAGAACGGCAGGATGAGAAAAACTACCGCAGAACTCTTTTGCAACAGCTTGATATGTTGTTCCTTCCTCAAATTCTTTTGTCTCGTTACCTACTGTAATATTATACTTTTTTTTCTCCATTTTCCGGAACACACTCCTTTTACCCAAATAAAGTCCACCTTTTAAAGCACTTGGAATGGATGAACTATCGGAATCGACATCACATCCAATACCGGAAGTTTTTCATGTAAAAAGCATTTCATATCGTCTATGAATATATACTCTGTTCCATAATGTCCCGCATCAATGACCGCCAACCCCTGTTCAACCGCATCAATACCGTCATGATGACCTATGTCGCCTGTCACAAGCACATCTGCTCCTTTTTTTATCGCCGGCATTATCGCCGACTTTCCCGCCCCGGGAGAAACAGCAAGACAATGTACATTTTTTCATATCTCCATACACTTTCACACTTCCCAATTTCAATTTATGCTTCACATAGAGACAACATTCTTCCAATGTCATTTCCCGCTCAAGCATTCCGATTCTTCCGATTCCTTCTTCTGCTCCGTCTTTTTCCATTGTCACATCAAGCACATATGTTTTCTCAATACCAAGAATATCTTCTGCCAGCTTCGCCATGCCAAGCACATCATAATTTGTGTGCATTGCATAATAAGAAATGTCATTTTGAAGCAGCTTTACAACACGGCGTCCTATAAAATCTTCATCTGTCACTCTCTTCATTGGGGAAAATATAAGAGGATGATGCGTAATAAGCATATCTGTTCCTAATGCAATCGCCTTATCGATCACCTCTTCTGTCGCATCGAGCGCCAGATAAACCTTACTTACTTCTTTTTCCAGCCGCCCTGCCAAAAGTCCCACATTATCAAAATCAAGCGCCGCTTCTTTCGGATAAGACGCCTCTATCACTTGAATGATCTCTTTACAAAGCATAGTATTCCATCCCTTTCTCTGCAATATTTAATTCTTCTTCCAATTGCCGCTTTCTCACTTGTATCTTCTGAGAATCTTTCTTTTCAATCGACTTTAATATATCTGTTCTGATACGAATCTCCCGTTCCAAATAACGCTTTAACACCGGATGACGCTTTTCAAGAAGAAGCTTTCCATATTGAAGCTGTACGTCATTCCACATTTCCGATTTTATTCCGTCTTTCTTTCCGCTCTTCTTTGGAGGCCGGACTTTCATCATCGGATAGTATTTTCCGTCCTCTTCAACCATGTCTTCCTCTATAAAGAAAAAACCCTCCTGCAAAAGAAAGGCTCTTACTTTATCCGGTTCAGACTGCGGCTGAAGAATACACTCTTTTAAGCATGAAACTACATCATGCCCTTCCTCCAAAATACGAATCACAAGATTTCCACCCATCCCCGCAATTACTGCAGACTGCACCTCTTGTACTTTCAATGCAGAAAATCCATCTGAGAGACGTGTTTCTATCTGTTCTTCCATTTTATACGCACAAATATTTTCCTGCGCTTTTCTAAGCGGTCCTTTATTGACATCCATTGCTACCGCATAATCTGTTTTCCTGTCTCTGCCAGAAAAATCGGTATGTACGCATGATCCGTTCCGATATCGGCCACTTGATATCCGGCAGTTACAAGATCTGCAACTGCACGGAGTCTTTTTGATAATTCCATCTGTATCCTCTTTTCTCGGTTACACTGTTTGCCGGATAATTAATCAAGATAATCTCTTAATTTTCTGCTTCGACTTGGATGGCGCAGCTTCCGAAGAGCTTTTGCTTCAATCTGACGGATACGCTCTCTCGTAACGTCAAATTCTTTTCCCACTTCCTCCAATGTACGCGCTCTTCCGTCATTCATTCCAAAACGAAGACGTAATACTTTCTGCTCCCTTTCGGTCAGTGTATCGAGCACTTCATCAAGTTGTTCTTTTAAGAGCGTCTGCGCCGCAGCTTCTGCCGGTACAGGCACGTTATCATCCTGAATAAAATCTCCTAAATGGCTGTCCTCTTCCTCGCCGATCGGAGTTTCGAGCGAAACCGGTTCTTGAGAAATCTTCAAAATCTCCCGAACACGCTCAACAGGCATATCCAGCTCTTTGGCGATTTCTTCCGGAAGCGGTTCTCTTCCAAGTTCCTGCAGAAGCTGTCTTGACACACGGATCAGTTTATTGATCGTCTCTACCATATGAACCGGAATTCTAATTGTCCTTGCCTGATCCGCTATAGCTCTTGTGATCGCCTGACGAATCCACCATGTCGCATATGTGCTGAATTTATAACCTTTATGATAATCAAACTTTTCAACAGCTTTGATCAAGCCTAGATTTCCTTCCTGGATCAGATCAAGAAAGAGCATGCCTCGTCCTACATACCGCTTCGCAATGCTGACAACAAGACGCAGGTTCGCTTCTGCCAGCTCTTTTTTTGCATCCTCGTCGCCTTCTTCCATCCGTTTCGCCAGTTCAATCTCTCGCTCTGCACTTAAAAGCGGTACTTTTCCGATTTCTTTCAAATACATACGAACCGGATCTTCAATACTTACTCCTTCCGGAACGGAAAGGTCGATATTCTCCATATCGACTTCTTCTTCCTCTGCGATCATATTGTCGATATCTACATCATCGTCCGTATCAGCCGTGATCCGCAAGACGTCAATATTATGTCCTTCTAAATACTCAAAAACTTTTTCCATCTGTTCGGCGCTTAATTCCATGTCCGCAAAAAAAGTCATTGATCTCCTGAACATCAAGTATACTTTTTTTCTTCTTTCCCAGAGCGACAAGCTCGTTCATTTTTTCCAGAAATTTCTGTGCATTCTCTTCCATGTGTCCATCCTTCCTGATCTGTGCGCATACGCAGATCATCTTGTTTTATTTTATCCTTAATCTATAGAAATATGCAGTTGCCTCAGTTCCTCAAGCTTCCGCTTTTCTTCCATTAAATGCTGCAATCCGGCCATATCTGACGGATCCAGATTCAGCGTTCGCTCATTGATGCTGTGAGCTTTTACTTTTAAAATTGTATCTTTCAACGCCTGATCCTGTTCTTCTTTTTGTTTTCAGTTGGCGGATTTTCGTATGAAAAAGAGAAGCCGCTTCCCTATGTTCTTCCTCTGATGTGAAATGATTCAAAAGTTTTGCCGGATTTAGTTCTCCTTTTTCATGCTGCTCATATAAAAGTTTCGCAACGCGCCGATTTAATTCTCCTGTGAAATCATCCGGACTTATGTAACTGCTTATCTTTGAATACAGATTTTCATTTTCGATCATCCATGTAAGCAGAACTTTCTGCGATGTAACAATTCCGTCTTCTTTTTGCAAGACCGCCCCATCGGCTTTTTTCGGGCGTGTGACCGGGCGGGCAAGTCCTGTACTTACAGCAGTTTTTGCGACAAGTTTTTCCAGACTCTCTTTGCTTACTTTATATGCAGATGCAACTGCCTCGATATAATTGTTCCGTTCCAATTCATCTTCAAATGAGAGCAGCCTATTTGCCGCCTCTCTGAAAAAAGCAGTTTTTCCTTCCGGGGAAGCCATATCAAATTCTCTCTCTAATATTTCAAGACTGAACATAAACCCGTTTCTTGCATTTTGGATACGATTTTCAAATTCCTGCGCGCCAAGATTTTTAATAAATTCGTCCGGATCTTTATACGGATCCATACGGATTACTTTTGCCGATATTCCCGCCTCTTTCAGTATCGGAACTGCTCGAAGCGCCGCTCTTGTACCTGCATCATCACTGTCATATGTCAGATAAACTTCCTGAACATATCTTTTGATCAAAGAAGCATGTCCTGATGTAAGAGCCGTTCCGAGAGATGCCACGGCATTTGTAAACCCAGCCTGATGCAAAGAGATAACATCCATATATCCCTCACAAAGCAAAAAATAAGTTTTTCTCGATGTCCTCGCTCTGTTAAGTCCATATAAATTCCTGCTTTTGTCGAACACTGCCGTCTCGGGAGAATTCAAATATTTCGGTTTTCCGTCCCCCATAACGCGGCCTCCGAACCCGATCACCCGGCTGTTTACATCCATGATCGGAAAGATGACACGATTCCAAAATTTATCATACACTCCCTGTCGTTCATCTGTATTGATCAGTCCGGCCTGCCGGATCAGATCTTCACTATACCTTTTCCTCTCAAATATTGATACAGATCATCACTGTATTTTGTTGAATATCCAAGTCCAAACGCCGTGATCGTCTCTTCTGTCAAACCTCTGTCCGTCAAATATGTATGTGCTCCCACTCCTCTTTCGGACTTTAGCTGCACATAATAATATCTGGCAGCGATTTTATTTATCTCTAAAATAGACGCTTTTAAATCCGCCTTTGTTTTGCTTCCTTCGAATATTCGGCCTCCGGAAGTGCAATTCCCGCTCTGTCTGCAAGAAATTTTACAGCCTCCATGAATGAAAAATTCTCATACTCCATCAAAAACGTAAATACATTTCCCCCTGCCCCGCATCCGAAGCAGTAATACATCTGCTTCTGTCTGCTGACAGAAAACGAAGGCGATTTTTCATTATGAAACGGACACAGTCCGAAATAGGAGCTTCCCTTTTTCTGCAGACGGACATAATCGGATATGACATCTACGATATCATTTCGCGTTCTTACTTTCTCTATTAATTCATCCGGATAATACATGTTTACCCTCCATAAAAGATTGTCCTATATATTATATTCGACAAAACTTTTTGATTTCCTTTATTTTTTTAAATTTTCCATGCTTCGGGCACAAAATAATCCTGGAATTTTTTAACCGCATAAGAATCTGTCATTCCGGCAATGTAATCACAGATGATCTGTTCTTTCTCATCATCCGAATTTTCCAAAGCCTCCTTAAAAATCCGGGGAAGGACTTCTGTATGTTCGGCATAATATTCAAAAAGCTGTTCGATCATATGTACCGCCTTATCTTCTTCCCCTTTTGCGTTCGGATTCAAGTATACATTTTCAAACATAAATTTCCGCAGATCTTTCATCGCCCGTTCCGTTTCCGAAGACATTTTAATAACCGGCTGATCCATACTGTTCGTGATCACATCATGCACCAGAGTATTAAGCCGCTCTTTACACGAACTTCCAAGAGCCTGCCGCAAATCAGAAGGAATATCATCCTCTGTCAGAATTCCTCCTCTTATTGCATCATCCATATCGTGGTTGATATATGCAAGCTTATCGGAAATGCGGACAACCTGCCCTTCCAAAGTATGAGGATGTCCTGACGTCTGATGGTTCAGTATTCCGTCACGGACTTCCCATGTCAGGTTCAGTCCGCGCCCTTCTTTCTCAATCCGTTCTACAACACGAAGACTCTGCTTTTGATGCGCGAAATGATATACATGATTTAAAGCTCTTTCCCCCGCATGACCGAAAGGCGTATGACCAAGGTCATGCCCCAGAGCGATTGCTTCTGCAAGGTCTTCATTCAAACGCAATGCTTTTGCTATCGTACGCGCATTCTGGGACACTTCCAACGTATGTGTAAGCCGCGTTCTATAATGATCTCCTTTCGGAAGAAGAAAAACCTGCGTCTTTTGTTTCAGCCTTCGGAAAGCTTTACAATGAAGAATCCGGTCACGATCTCTTTGAAAAGCCGGTCGGATATCACACGGTTCCTCTTTTCTTTTCCGTCCCTTCGAGTCTTTGCTTAATGCCGCATAAGAACTTAAATATTCAAGTTCACGAAGTTCAAGCTGCTCCCTGATGGTCATAATATCACCTTTCCTTTAATCTCTTTTCAATCGCATCTGTCACTGTCTTAAGCACTTTGATCCGTGCATAATACTTATCGTTTCCCTCCACAATAACCCACGGCGCATAGGCCGTAGACGTCCTCATGATCATCTCATCTGCCGCATGCTCGTAGAGATCCCATTTTTCACGGTTTCTTAAGTCTTCATCCGTAATCTTCCATCGTTTTTCCGGATTTTCCATCCTTTCGCAAAATCTGCGTTTCTGCTCTTCTTTATCAATATGCATCCAAAATTTCAGAATAACCGCGCCTGCATTTGCCAGATCTTTCTCCATATCATTTATCTCTTTGTATGCGCGTTTCCACTCTTCTTCCGTACAAAATCCCTCGATCCTTCTACCATCACCCGACCATACCATGTCCTGTCAAAAATCGCCACATGTCCGTCTTTTGGCATCGCCTTCCAAAATCTCCACAAGTAATGATGCGCTTTTTCAACCTCATTCGGAGAAGCTGTCGGATTTACCACATATCCCCGAGGATCCATTTTTTCTGTCAGACGCTTAATCGCACCTCCCTTTCCTGCGGCATCCCAACCTTCAAATCCGATCACTACCGGAATTCTCTTCCTATATAATTCTCCGTGAAGCCGCTCCGCCTTCCTCTGAAGTTTATCAAGTTTTTGCTTATATTCTTCTTTTGTATAGCTGCAGGAAAGATCTGTTTTTGACAAGATTGAAACTTCCGAAAATCTGTTTTCTGCATATTGTGCGATCTGAACTTCCTTTTCCTCACAAACTTCTTCCACTATTTTATTTGTTTTCTCCAACAGAGCACTATTCTCTTTTTGACGTCGGATCTGCTCTTGCATAGCTTGTATCACCGTCATATATATTTTTGTTGTCGCAAACCGCCTGTCAGTCGCTTCTATAATTGTCCACGGCGCATAATCCGTATCCGTACAAAACAGCATTTCTTCTGCCATTCAACGCATACTCGTCATATTTAACATTTCTCTCTTTGTCTCCCTGAGTCACTCTCCATTGCGTCTCTTTCTTTTTCTCCAATTTTTTAAAACGTTTCTCCTGCTCATCCTGATCAATATCCAAAAACAGTTTTATAATCAGCGTTCCCCCTTCTGAAAGCTGCTGTTCAAAAGCATTGATCGACGCAAAATCATCTTTCAGTTCTTTCTCCCGCGTCCTTTTTTCAAATCGGTCTACCCACACTTTTCGATACCAGCTTCCATCAAAAACCGCAATTTTTCCCTTTTCCGGAGTCTTGATCCAAAACCTCCACAAAAACGGATGCATCCGTTCTTCTTCCGTCTCATTTTTAATCGTATGCACCTCAAATCCCCGCGGATCCATACTGTGGATCAACTTTCCTATCTGAAGTCCTTTCCCGGATGCTCCGAATCCTTCAAATACGATCATGACCGGAATATCTAAATCTTTACACTCTCTTTGAAGTCTTCCAAGTTCCGCCTCTATCTTCGGAAGACTTTCACTATATTCCTGCTTTGACATTTTTTTATTCAAATCTATCTTTTCTAACATTACTGATCCTCCTTACATTTATTCAGATATTATTGACAATTTCAAATAAATTATCGTAATTATATCATATAATTTCATAAAACAAACAGTTTGGGTAAAATAAAAAAAAGAAAAATCTGATAAGATTTTCCCTTTTATATCTGTTCTGTCCTTACTGATTCCCATCCACCAACATGAGACTGATACTTAAAAACTTTTACCGTCTTATATACTCTTAAACTCATTCTTTAATTTTTTTCTCCTCTGCCTTTTCCATCTGCGTAGCCAAAAAGCTGATCACCTTTTGATTCGTCCTGTTCAACCTGCAGTAACTCAAAAAGAATTCAAAGTGTCTTAATAACATCTGTTCCATTTCCAAACGATATTCCTGTGTCATTCTCACGTCCGATAGCTTTAATATGTAATCCGTTGACACATGAAAATATTTTGATAAATGAATCAATATATCCGATGGCAGAACATTTTCCCCATTTTCTATACGCTGATCGTCTGCTGTGAAACATTCATCTTTTCGGCCAAATCTCCCTGCCTCAATCCCCGTTCAGTACGCAACTCTTTCACCCTGTTCTCTAGCACTTCTATACATCCCCTTATCGTTTTTCTCCATTGTATCCGATACTTCTTATCGTGCTATCCGAATACCGGATATGCCTTTACTCATATTTAGGATATATCATTCTCTGATGAAAAAGCATGATAAAATCAATATATATTGTGTGTTTTTCAAAACAGGATCTATCCTCCTTGCAATGAAAAAAGAAGAAAATGCCGTAGCGAAAATATCCGCCGACTGCGTATGAGAAATCAGTTAAAACAAGCAGATCTTGCGCAAAAACTTAATATCAGCCGCCAATCACTTTCCGCTTATGAGCGTGGAATCACACTGCCCGATATCTACCTGCTCATAGAGATTGCCGATTTTTCAGAATCTCTCTGGATGAGCTTACCGGAAGAATTACCATCCATTGAAACAATTTGAAGCTTTTTAAGAAATCATTCAAATTGAAGAGCCTAGTCATAAAAACAAAAAGACCACGCAAAAAAACAGAAAACCTTTCTAAGATTTCCTGTTCTCTTTATCTAATGCGGAAGATGGGACTTGAACCCACACAAGCGCAATGCTTACAAGATCCTTAGTCTTGCTCGTCTGCCAGTTCCGACACTTCCGCATTCCATATAGGATTCGTGATCTTTGTTTTGCTGACCACGAATGATATAATATCATTATCAGCAAAAAAAGTCAACACTTTTTTTTAATCAGATGTAAAAATCTTGTGAAAAGCCTCCTTAATCACATTGACAATTCAAACTGATTTTTACATCTGCATTTTTCAATTTTCAAACACCGAGCTGAAACTATATTTATAAGTTTTCCGGCACTTTCGGAAGTTTTGCAAGAGCCTCTTTTAACTCTTCATCAGATGGAATATAGTCACTCATCTTTCCGTCATGGAATTTCTCATATGCATACATATCAAAATATCCTGTTCCTGTCAGTCCGAAGAAGATCGTTTTTTCTTCCCCTGTTTCTTTACATTTAAGAGCTTCGTCAATCGCAACTTTAATCGCATGACTGCTTTCAGGAGCCGGCAGAATGCTTCTACTCTCGCAAACTTCTCTGCCGCTTTAAATACCTCTGTTTGTTCTACCGAACGAGCTTCCATATATCCATCTTCGTAAAGCTGCGATAAAACAGAACTCATACCATGATATCTCAATCCTCCCGCATGACTTGCAGACGGAATAAATCCACTGCCTAATGTATACATTTTAGAAAGCGGGCAAACCATACCTGTATCGCAGTAATCATATGCGTAAACGCCTCTTGTCAAACTAGGACAGGACGCAGGCTCCACCGCAATAAACTGGTAATCGGCTTCTCCTCTTAATTTTTCTCCCATAAACGGGGAGATAAGACCTCCCAAGTTGGATCCTCCGCCTGCACATCCGATAATAATGTCCGGCTTGATCCCATACTTATCCATTGCAATCTTTGACTCAACCCCGATCACTGACTGATGAAGAAGAACTTGATTCAACACACTTCCAAGCACATAGCGGTATCCCGGCGTATGTGTAGCCACTTCCACAGCCTCGGAAATGGCACATCCAAGGCTTCCTGAAGTTCCCGGATGCTCTGCCAAAATTTTTCTTCCCACTTCTGTTGTTTCAGACGGTGAAGGAGTAACACTCGCTCCATAAGTACGCATTACTTCTCTTCGGAATGGTTTCTGTTCATAGGAACATTTCACCATATACACCTTACAGTCCAAATCAAGATAAGAACATGCCATTGACAGAGCAGTTCCCCACTGTCCCGCTCCCGTCTCCGTTGTCACGCCTTTCAAGCCTTGGTCTTTCGCATAATATGCCTGGGCGATCGCCGAATTCAGCTTATGGCTTCCACTTGTATTATTCCCTTCAAATTTATAATAAATTTTTGCAGGTGTCTGTAATTTTTCCTCAAGACAATACGCACGAATCAGCGGCGCCGGACGATACATCTTGTAAAAGTCACGTATTTTTTCCGGAATTTCTATATAACGATTTTCATTATCCAATTCCTGCTTCACTAATTCCTCGCAAAATACAACGCTTAATTCTTCTTCTGTCATCGGCTTAAATGTTTCCGGATTCAGAAGGGGCGCCGGCTTGTTTTTCATATCTGCCCGGACATTATACCATGTCTTCGGCATCTCACTTTCTTCCAAATAAATTTTATAAGGGATCTTCTTCTCACTCATTGTTATTCTCCTTTCAAAATTTTCTTTATATACCTCTGAATTTTTGTGGAACTTTAACTTGCCCGGATATGATTCCTTTACAGACAATTCTCAAAATATCTTTTACATCATAAATTCTTTCTTTAATAATATAAAAAACTCCTGTCCACACAATGATACTATTGCAGGGACAAGAGTCGTAATTCTAAATTATATATCAAAACTCCTGCGGTGCCACCCGGCTTGATGTGAAAACACATCCACTCACGCATACTAACATATGCCCATTTTTATAACGGAGTTATCTCTCCGGCTCACCTACTTCTATACTTCAAATGTTCAGCTTGCCCTCAGAAGCCCATTCATCCCAAGTCAGTATACCGCATTCCACCATCTACGGCTCTCTGTGAAACTGATTATCGGAATTACTTGCTCTTCCTCATCGGTTTACAGCCACTTTATCACGTTAAAATATAAATGTCAATATTTTTTTACTTTTCTTTTCATCTTTTCAAAAACTTTTCAAAAACTCATCAAAACAAAATATACTTACAAGAAAGACTCCCAATCAGTATAACTGTTCGGGAGTCTTTTTGTTCTTACTTTTATTATGCAAGTTTTTCTTTTGCAAGAGCTGCAAGTGTTGCGAAACCTTCTTTATCATTTACTGCAAGCTCAGCAAGCATCTTTCTGTTAATATCAACGTTGCCAGTTTTAATCCGTGCATGAATTTGCTGTAAGACAGATCGTTCATTCTTGCCGCTGCATTAATACGTGCAATCCAAAGCTGTCTCATCTGACGTTTGCGCTGCTTTCTTCCTGCATATGCGGATGTAAGTGCTCTCATTACAGACTGTTTTGCAACTCTGTACTGTTTAGAACGAGCTCCTCTATATCCTTTTGCCAATTTCAATGTTCTGTTATGTTTCTTCCTAGCGTTCATTCCGCCTTTGATTCTTGCCATTTCTTAATCCTCCTTAAATAAGACCATTATTCTGTAATCACTGTATCGTCCGACAACATCTCATACGCACGATCAGACTTCTTCTTACAGATATGGTAATACCTTCTTCATGTTCTTTACGTTTGTTGCATCTGTAATTGTCGACTGTCTGAGATTTCTTTTTCTCTTTGTCGATTTTTTTGTTAAGATATGGCTCTTATAAGCTTTATTTCTTTTCAGTTTCCCTGTACCTGTCTTTTTGAAGCGCTTTGCTGCCGCTCTATTTGTTTTAATTTTTGGCATGATAATTTCCTCCTTTATTGTGCTGCCTTACAGGATCTTCATCCCGGATCATATTGTCTTAACGTTTTTCAGTTAAAACCATACTCATATTTCTGCCTTCCAGTTTTGCTGCCTTTTCTACTGTAGCAACATCTTCCAGCTGCTTTGCAAAATCATCAAGGATATGCTTGCTCTGCTGTACGTGAGCCATCTCACGACCTCTGAAACGCAGTGTCACCTTAACCTTATTTCCCTTGGAAATGAACTTCTTAGCATTGTTCACTTTGGTATTCAGGTCATTCGTATCAATGTTCGGTGATAAACGCACTTCTTTGATTTCAACAGTTTTCTGTTTCTTCTTGGCTTCTTTCTCTTTACGAGTCTGCTCGTATTTGTACTTACCATAGTCAATGATCTTGCATACCGGTGGCTTTGCTCCCGGTGCAATCTTCACCAGATCAAGCTCTGCTTCCTGTGCAAGCTTCATTGCGTCTCTGGATGACATGATGCCTAACTGTTCCCCATCCGCGCTGATCAATCTTACTTCTTTATCTCTGATCTGCTCGTTAATCATTAAATCGCTAATTGTCGTATACCTCCGTCAAATGAATTTCCTTTAGGTTCTTACGCGAAAAACACAAAAAAAACGAGTGAATATCATATCCACCCGACAAATGTAATAACTCCAACCGGAGTTCCTTATTATCGATATCGAACCATCAGTCACTCAATTGTGCTGCGGTGAGAGTGGATACTCTACTTTGTTTTTTGCTTAACGCAACATCTAATTTACCATATCCACTCTTTCCTGTCAACACTTAATTTGAATTTTCTTCAGTTTTTTTCTAAACTTTTATCTCTCATTTCCCATACAGAATACAGCAACAACGCCCGGTCCTGTATGACTTCCAATGACTGTTCCGATATTATTGATCAGAATATTCTCTATTCCCATCTTCTCTCTGACACGTCCGGCAACATACTCTGCATCTTTCAGGCAATCTCCGTGCGTGATCATTATGATCTCATTCTCCCAGCCTTTCGACTGTTCTACTGCCATATCAACAATTTTATTCAGAGACTTCTTGCGGCCACGTTCTTTCGCAATCACCTGAAGTTTTCCATTGTTATCCATATGTATAATCGGTTTCACTTGCACAAGTGTCCCCAAAACCGCTGCCGCTTTGGAAATACGTCCACCTCTCTGCAGATGATTCAGATCATCACTGTGACATTATGGCAAACAGTGAAGCCTGTTCTCTTCTGCCACTTTGCGATCTCATCAATCGTCTTGCCTTCTTCTTTTAACTTAAGAGCATAGTACAAAAGCAAGCCCTCTCCCAGGCAGGCGCAAAGTGTATCGATCACGATAATCTTGCTTCCGGATAATCCTCCGCAAGTTCTTCCGCCGCGATTCGCATACTATTGTATGTTCCGCTTAATCCGGAAGAGAATCCAAGATGAAGTACATCTTTTCCTTCCTTCACAAACGGTTCCAGCATCTCGCGTGCTTCCTCCGGATTGATCTGAGAAGTCACAGACATATGGCCTTCTCTTAATTTCTGAAAGAACTCTTTTGCTGTCAATCCTGACATATCTGTGTAATTCTCTCCATCAATTGTATATTTCAACGGAAGAACCGGAACATGTCTCTCTTCCAGCCATTCCTTCGGTAAGTCTACAGTACTGTTCACGGTAATAACGAACTCTCTCATGTCAATAACCTCCTGCTCTCTTTCTTCCGGAAACCGCCACTACCTTCCATATAGCAGACATGTATTTCCCGGATAAGCAATATTTTCTATATCATATCATCTTTTATAATAAAGAGCAAAGATATTTTAACAAAATTAAGATTTTGTCAGTTAATTTTTACATTTTAGATAATTTCTTCCTGAAAGTGTTTTATTAAACACGAGGAAACATAATACCAAAATACATCCCACAACAAATCCATACAGATTAAACACTGCAGTCAGTACAAGAAGCATCAGTCTCATAAATTTTAATGCATATCCAAGTTCGAAATTCGGCTGTGTATAATTTGCCACTGCCACAAATGCCATATATAGCATTACCTCTGAATTGAACCAACCGGATTCTACCGAAAATTCTCCCATCACAATACCGGCGATCACACTCAGTGGAGTACTGAGCATCGTTGGCGTATTCATCGCAGCCAGCCGTAAACCATCAATTGACAGTTCAAGCAGAAGAAACTGCCAGATCAATGGAAGATTGATCTGATCACGCACCATTACAAATGAAAAAAACGTCCGGTAGCCACTGCGGATTCTGCATATATAATAGATACAATGGTGTAAAAAAACACCGTTGCGATTGTGATCAGGGTTCTGGAAATCTTCAGATACATTCCGGTCAATGTCGGAAAATAATAATCATTTGCCTCTTCTATCATATCCAAAACAGACGTTGGAAGTATCATTGCCGACGGCGAGTTATCCACCAGAATCACAACCTTTCCTTCCAAAAGACAGGCTGCTGCCGTATCCGGTCTCTCTGTAAATTTGAACTTTGGGAAAGGATTGAACCATTTTCTCTTGAAAAGTGCTTCTGCAAGACTCTGCTGATTCATTCTCAGGTCATCTACCTCAAGTTTCTCAATCCTTGATTTTATATTGTTTAAAAGTTCTTCATCTACACGGTCTGACATATAGCAGACTGCTATGTCCGTTCTGGAACTCTGACCTGCTTCTGTCATTTCCATAATCAGATGTGGATCTCTGATCCTTCTCCGCATCAGTGCCGTATTGAATACAATTGTCTCTACAAAACCATCTCTGGAACCGCGAAGCATTTATCTTTATCCGGCTCGTCTACACCGCGGGCAGGATAACTTCTGCAGTCCATACACAGTGCTGCATCATAACCATCTACAAAAAACACCGCTGTGCCGGAGAGCACATTTCTCAGAATATCATCAAAACATTTCAGCACATCCACTTCTACATAAGGAATCTTCTGTTTTGAAAAAGTTTCCGCATCCTGTGGAAGATCTTCTGCTGTAATAGAAAGAAAAGAATCCATAATCTTTAACATTGCTTCATCTTTTATAAATCCATCAATGTAGTAGAATACCGATTCTTTTCCACCGATCTCCATCTCCCGGCGGATAATGTCAAAGCTTTTCTCCACCGGAAGGGTCTGATCCATTATATTGAATATTTTCTTTAAAAGAACAACCGACTTCTTTTTTAATCTTTTCTGATCATAAACCTAACCCTCTTTTTCTGCCTCTTATTTGCCTTGGCTTCACTGAGTTTAGGTTTCCCTTTTTCTTACAAATTATTCTGTCAGCCTTTTATTTCTTTTTTGTCGTACTTCCAAATCCACCATTTCTTACTTCTGTCACGTTATCATCTAATGTAATTCCGTACTGCACGAAGATTCCCTGCATGAACCATCTCCTGCTTCTACTTCTACGGTTTTTCCTTCATTAGAATCATTTGTGATCTTTGCAAAGATCTGTCCTTCATTATCGGAATAATAATAATCACTGTCGATAATTCCTACTGTATTATTCAGCTGCAGTCTGTACTTGAATCCCAGACCACTTCTCGGATAACACTTCAGTACCCAATCCTGTTCCATCCATACACGGACTCCTGTTGGAATCTTGACGGTTTCTCCCGGTTTCAGTGTGATTTTCACCGGTGCAAAGAAGTCATATCCTGCACTTCCGGCTGTCGCTCTTCCTGGAAGTTTTAAAGACTCATAGATTGCTTCCATCTCTTTTTCTTCCGCTGTCTCAAATGTGTCTTTCCACCCTTCAAAGAACTTTTCTTTACTCACTTTTTCAAATCTTGCAATTCGATTCATCGCTGTCAATTACCTCCAATTTATTTTCACATTTTTATCTGTTTTCTCGTTCTTCTTGTCCCATATACAGGAAGTTTATTCTTTCCTGCCCACAAGCATTGCAATTCATTATTATAAAATACTTGAAAGTAAAAAACAAGTTGGTGAAATAATTCTCTTGAGATATTCTGTGTTTAGAGTATAATAGATTTTATAGACACGAAACAGAAGGTGAGAGTATGCGAACAATGGACTTTACTACAGAACAGCCGGATTGCTGCTCTGTCGGTGATTATTTGGAGATTGTCGAACATGAGCTTCCCACTTCCTATTGGTATATGCTCGAGCATGCCTACGGCGCAAGCACGAATTTCAAGAACCGGGAACGCTTGAAGACCCGCAAAGGCAAAGTCATTAAGATCTGGAAGGACGACAGATTCAACTATATCACCCTGGAATTTGATGAAGAGGATGTGAAATGATGTACAATAAAGATGATGTTATCTATATTCTTGAGAACAACACAACAATCCGTAAAGGAAAGATTGCACGCAAGGCAGGGGGAAGAACTATATCATTCAGCTGATCGGCTCCTGCGGCGCACTGACACTGCCGGAAGATCAGCTATTTGAATCTGAAGAAGCTGCTGAAAAGAGCCGACAGCAGATCAAGCTGAACAGCGCGAATGTACAGAATGATTTCATATCTGTAAAACCGGATCCTTTCGACAACTGGATTGGGCGATAGGAATTGATTTCAGAGTTGTTGAGGATATTCGTAATCGGCAACAGGATATAGAAAAAGCACTTTCGAAGAATAGTATCTTCCGAAGGTGCTTTTTTGTTTTTTCTTATCGTTATACTAAAACTCTCTAATCCAAACCTTTAGAACGGTGTTCCATACAGATCATAAGGTGTCACCTGATATACATAATAATTCAACCAGTTCGTATACAGGTTATTGCAATGCGCTCTCCAGGTCAGCATTGGTTTCTTCTCTGGA